>MDTD01160571.1_pt1 | contig 14045 bp, 17 predicted proteins | sample 811221 | NCBI WGS metagenome assembly MDTD01 (sample SAMN05326646, study PRJNA326480) | marine metagenome | isolation source: seawater | place: Pacific Ocean: South West | collected 2011
AGAGAAAATTTCAAATGACATGTCAGATAAAATAGATTGCTATTATCATGATATTGAAAGTCAACCTAATGAGCCAACTAAATATTCAGTGAGAGGTGTGCCAACAATCCTTTTATTTAAAGACGGGAAACTTTTAGGGACAAAAGTTGGTGCTTCAAGTGAAAAAGATATGCTTGAATTTATCAAGCCACACATTTAATTTTTATTCAAAATATTTCCGCAATTATAAAGGCTTCCAAAACAGACAATTAGTTTTTTTTCTCTACTACTTATTTTCTTTAGTGCTTCTGTGAAATTATCACATTTTTCTGATTTGAATTTGTTTTTAATTGCTACTTTATAAAGTTCGTTGGCCGAGACTGAATTGAGCTCATTTTCAATTGGCATAGTAACAACTTTTTGGAACACTCCTTTAAGTTGTTTGATAAACAGATCTGGCTCTTTATTTTTAGTCATAGCCCAAATTCCATATTTAGGTATTTTTATATTTTTTAAGTATTCCGCCAAATTTTGTGCATCTGTAGTCGCATGTGCACCATCAATCATAATAAATTCATTTCTGTAAAGTTTATTTTTAATTTTACCTTTGTTGAGGTAATGAAATCGGCCTTCAAAAGAAAGTGATGGCAAGGTCTTTTGAATAGTTTTTTTATCAATATTAAGATCAAGAGCTACTTTTATAGCCAAGCAAACATTTTCAAATAATCCTTTGGAATAAACATTTTTGGTGTTAAGTTTTATTTTAAATTTTCTGTCTTGGTAGTAATACTGGTCACCCTTTTTAACTAGCCTCCAAGTATTTGGATATATAACTTTACTTGTATTATTTTTTAAGTGTATTTTAATTTTTCTTAAAACATCCGGTGATTGCTTACCTATATAAATATTTGTAAAATTACTTAGAAACCCGACATCTTCTTTAATAACTTCATTCAAAGTTTTTCTTTTCAAAAAATTTAAATGTTGTTTATTAATATTTGTGCAAATCTGTAGTTTAGGAAAGTCGTTGATATTATTTGAATCTAATCTCCAGAGGGCACCAGTCTCTTGAATATTATAGTCAGCATTTATTTTCGAAGCATTTAAAATGTAGACTAAAGTAAGACACTCAAAAACTGTTAGAGGAATATTTAATTTTTCTATCTGTTTAATTGTTTTTTTGATTTCTTTATAAGTTAGATATCTATTCTCCATGTAAAATCTCTCCCTTATGTCTCGTAGTGACGGGGAAATATGAGCTGTTACTTTTTGATTATTTGCCTCGATAAATGACTTTAAAGAAAATAACGTCGTGAATTTACCAGACTCACCAATTACTGAAATACTATTTTTTAGTTTCTTTTCTGGATGTCCCAACAATTTTAGAGCTAACTTAATTCTCTTTAAACCAAAATTGACTGTCTTATTAAAGAGTCTATGATTAGCTAGCTGATTGTATAGATTGATCGACTTTGACATCTGACTCTTGTTTAGCCTGAGCCTCTGCCTTTTTCAACAGAACATTCAATAATGTGCCGATTGTTGAGTTTAAATATTGCCTTTCAACAATTAAGTCTATTCCGCCATGATCTTTTACATACTCTGCGGTTTGAAAGTCGTCAGGAAGAGTTTCCCTAACAGTGTCTTGTATAACTCTACGTCCTGCAAAACCTATAACGCTCTTAGGTTCACTTATTAATATATCTCCAAGCATAGCCCAGGAGGCAGTTACTCCACCTGTTGTTGGGTTAGTCAAAATAACAATAAATGGAATATTTTTTTTTTTGAGTTCGTTTACTGCTAAAGCAGTTCTCGACATCTGCATCAAAGCAATAGAGCTTTCGTGCATTCTTTGGCCACCAGAGCAACTAAAAAATATATAAGGTATATTGTTTTCAATTGCGTGCTGTGCACCAGCTATAAAAGCTTCACCGGAAGCTGCTCCAAACGATCCACCAATGAATCTAAAGTCTTGGGCTCCTACAACGACATTAATATCACAAATTTTTCCATTTGCTATTAATACAGCATCATCTTGACCGGTAAGTTTTCTTGCAGCGCTTAAACGATCGGTATACTTTTTCTTATCTTCAAAATTTAAAGGATCATCCTTAGGAAGAGGTGTTTTGATTATCTCAAATTGTTTATTATCAAAAAAAGTCTCAAACCTTTCTTTACAATTAAGTTTATGATGCTCACCGCACTTTGGACAAACCTTTAGGTTTGAGTCCATATCTTCTGAATAAATTAAATTTTTACAGCTGCATGTTGTCCATAGGCTTGAGTCAACCTTAGAAGATTTTTTTTCAAAAAGAGATTTTATTTTAGGTTTAATAAATTTTGTTATCCAATTCATAAAATTTTTTTCTTTAGATTGTACACAACTTTATCTATCTTTGTGACAGGATTTTGTCTCATTTTGAGCGAATTAGTTATAGTTTTGCACAACATACTACCAACAACAAGCCCATTTGCAGATTTAAGGGCTGAAATCGTCTTATCTGTTATACCAAAACCTATCACAAGGTTCTTTCGTGGATTGATTCTTTTTATCCTCTGGTAGTTTTTTAGGATATTTTTTGGAGAAACTTTGAGCTTGCCTCCAGTGGTAGATAGCATTGAAATATAGTAAATCATATCATGCGAATCTCTTATAATTTTTTTCATTCTGTTTACAGGCGTTGTTGGAGATATAAGTTGAATAAAATTAATAGAATTTTTTTTGCACTTTTCAGCAAATCGTTTGTTCTCTGGATAAGGTAAATCAACAATAATACATCCATCAACACCAGATACTTTGCAATTTCTTATAAAATTATTTTCACCATTCTGATAAATTAGATTAAAATATCCCATAAGGATTAAAGGCTTTTTTGGATTTTTACGTTTAAATTTTTTAACAATTTGAAAAACATCTCTCAGTTTTAATCCATTTTTTAAAGCTCGATGAGAGCTACCCTGTATCTGCCCTCCATCAGCGATTGGAGTATTGTGTGGAAATCCAAGCTCTAGGATATCTGCATGTTTAGAAATTTTATTTAATATCTTAAGAGAATTATTTTTTGTGTTATCTCCAGCAACTGTATAAGTTAATAATGCAGGTCTATTTTCTCTCTTACATTTATCAAAAGCTAAAGCAATTTTAGATTTCATCTAGTGTAAGAACCTAATTTTTGTTTAATAATATCTTTATCTTTAAGACTATCGCCGCACGAATTTACAATAATAATATCAGAAGACTTTAATTTTGGAGCTAATTTTATCGCTTCAGCAAAAGCATGTGAAGGTTCAAGAGACGGTGAAATATTTTCTAACATTGAAACTAGCTTATAAGCTTTGAGCGCATCTTCATCGCTAGCTGAAGTATATCTTGCTCTTTTTGCGTCTTTAAGAAAACAATGTAATGGAGAAATCCCTGGATAATCTAAACCTGCTGAAATAGATTGTGTTGTACCGATTTGACCCTCTTTATCTTGAATAACATATTGTGCCGCCCCATGCAGAATACCAATTTTAGAATTATTGGTTAACGGAGCTGCATGTAATTTGCTATTTTTTGGGCCACCAGCTTCAACTCCCACAAATTCAGCGTCTGTATCCATAAATTCATTCCAAAAACCCATCGCAGAACTTCCACCACCAACACAATTTATTAATTTCATCTTTCTTGGTATTTTGCCAAATTCTTCTTTTACTTGTTTGATTAACTCTCTAGAAATTTGTGCGGTGCTCCAAGCACAAATTTTTACAAATATATTAGGCCCTACAGTTGATCCCACACATAGATTTGTAGTGTCATTATTAGCAACCCAATAACGCATACATTCACTAACGGCATCAACTAGTGTTTGGCTGCCAGAAGTTACTGGAACAATAGAGGCGCCATTTTTTTTTATTGCCTCAACGTTAGGTCTTTGTCTTTTAATATCTTTTGCTCCCATAAAAATTTTACACTTTAGACCAAATTTCTTTGCAGCCATTGAAAGCATTTTTCCTGCATAGCCCGCACCTGTGTCTCCGATTATAAATTTTTTTCCTACATTTTTGGCTATTAAACAATGAACTGTAGCATTGTAAATCTTGTGGGCACCGCCATTAGCTTCAGACACAACTTTTGCGTATATTTGAGCCCCACCTAGGTAGTTTGTTAAATTCTCTAACTTTATAAAAGGTGTTGGTGCACCAACATAGTTTCTAAAATAATAATCCCTTTCTTTTATAAAATTTTTATCTTTTCTAAGCTTTGAAAAAAGGTTTGTTAGGTCATCGATTGGTTTCTTTAAAGTCTCTGGTATAAAATTTCCACCAAATTTCCCCCCGTACATGAAGTTTTTATCATGTTGATCTATCAGAGGCACACCTTTTCTAATTTTTAATCTCATTAATTTTTTTAATAAACTTTTTTATTTTTTGATGATCTTTGTACCCTATTTGAGTATCTGATTCCAAGCTACTCGACAGGTCACAAAAATTAACTCCTAATTTTGCAATATTTTCAATGTTATTTTGAGAGATTGAACCTGCAAGAGCGTATTTTTCACCTTTTGGGAGTTTTGAGATCAAATCTTTTGGAAATTTTATTGATTTTTCCATCCCAGGTGTATCAAATAAAATTATATCAGCATCATCATACTGTTTATAATTTTCAATATCTAACTCTTCCTTTATCTTAATAGCTTTTATTACTTTTAATCCCATTGATTTTATTTCCTTAACTCTTTCTTTCGTTTCTGATCCGTGTAGTTGAATATAGTCAAAATTATCCAAAACTACATTTTTGATAAATTCATTGCTAGGATTTACAGTAACAGCCACAAATGAGGATTTATGTATATTAAAATTTTTTAATTTTTCTACATCTTTTTCATTTAAATTTCTCGGGGATTTATTATAAAAAACAAAACCCATTAAATTTACATTGAGATTAATACAAAGCTGTATATCTCTGGCTGGATTTAAGCCACAAATTTTTACTTTCATTTTACTGTAAATCTTTTACAAGTTTTTGAATATTTATTTTAATATTCCCTTTAGTTAAACTTCTACCCATTACAAGAGCTGTCGCACCGTTTTGAAAAGCCTGCTTAGGAGTCATAACTCTTTTTTGATCTCCCTTTTTTTCACCAATCAGTCTAATTCCTGGAGTAATTATTTCTTTTTTAAATACTTTTTTTACAATCTTGATTTCTTGGGGGCTGCACACAATTGCATCCAAATTAGCTTTATTTGCTAATTTAGCTTGATGATGAACTAACTTTTTAACATCTTTATTAAATCCGATTTCTTTCAAAGATTTATTGTCTAAAGATGTTAGTATTGTAACTCCGATTAATTTAGTTTTACCCGAAACTGTTTTAGCCATTTTAAGAGCTTTTAAACCTGAACTAATATGAATAGTTATATAATTTAATTTTAAGTCTCTAACAGCCTTTATCGCAGATAGGCAGGTATTAGGAATATCAGCTAACTTATAATCTCCGAAAGTGATCACGTTTTTCAAATTAGATAAAAATCTTCTTCCATTTTTAGAATTCAAAAACTCTAATCCAAATTTATATCCAAAATTAATTTTTTTTGACTTTTGTGATACACTAATTATTCTCTTAATTTTTTTTGTGCTAGTTGTATCACAAGCAATGAAAATTTTTACATTAGTCATTTGTTAATCATTTTATTAACCTTTTTACTTGCTCTAAATCTTACCTTATTTTTTTCAGGAATATAAATTATTTCTCCTGTTTTTGGATTTCTGGCTGAGTATTTTTCTTTTATTTTTTTTGTAAAAAAACTACCAAAGCCCCTTAATTCAATCTTTTTGCTTTTTTTGAGTGCATTAACTATATTTTGACAAAAATTTTCGATTACAGTTTGTATTTCGGATTGATCGAGTTCAGGGTTTTTTTGCTTGAGTTGTTTGATTAGCTCTTGTTTTGACAATTATTTTTCTTTTTTTTCTTTTCTTCCAATAGCTTTTTCAAATATGCCTTTTAATGTTGCACCAGATTTTGTAGCACCTTCACCAAATTTTGCTATAAGTGATTTTTCTTCATCAATTTGATGAGCCTTCACGCTTAATTTAATTTTTCTACTTTTTAAATCAAGTTCAGTGATTTTAGCATCTAAAGCATTTCCAATAGAGAATACTTCTGGGCGTGCATCCGCAGCATCTTTGGCTAAATCTGCTTTTCTAATTGTTACTACAAGATTTTTTTCCTTATCTATTGCAACCTTAACTCCTGATTTAAGTACTTCATGAATTCTAGTTGTGATTACATCGCCAACTTTTTTCTTATTATCTTTAAACCAGTCAAGAGGATCTTTTTCTAACGCTCTTTTTGAAAATCTAATCTTATCATCCTTAACTTCTATAATTTTTACTTTTAATGTTTCATTCTTTTTAAAGTTTTTTAAATCTTCAATTTTTTCATTATAAGTAATTTCTTTGTAATGAAGCATTCCTTGTAAACCAGTATCAACAAGCTCTCCAAATATCGCTTTATCTGTTATATTATTTATTTTAATTGTAGTTTCCTCTCCAATTTTATTCCTAATTTTATCCCACGGGTTTTCTTGCGTAGCTTTATAAGATAGAGATACTCTTTTAGTGTCTTTATCTATATTGATTATCTTAAATTTTATCTTTTGAGATACAGCTAAAACTTTACTAGGTTTTATATTTCTATTGGTCCAATCTAATTCTGAATTATGAATTAGACCTTCAATTCCATCCTCAATTTTTATGAAACAACCGTAATCCATAATTTTTGTTACAACGCCTTCGTAAATTTCACCTATTTTATATTTTTTCTCTATGTTTTCATACGGGTCTTCTGTTAAAGCTTTAACCGACGCAGAAACTCTATTTGTTTTTTCATCTATTTTGATAATTTTGACTTTTAATTTCTGACCAATTGAGACTAAATCAGAAGGCTTTTTAACTCTTCCATGACTTAAATCCGAAACATGAAGCAATGCATCGACTCCATTTATATCTAAAAAAATACCCCAATCAGTTGTCGCCTTTACTATTGCATCCTCAACCACGTCTCCTTCTTTAATATTTTTCAATGCTTTAGTAATTTCTGCGTTTTTACTTTTTTCTAATACCGCTCTTCTCGAAACACAAACGTTTCCACGATTTTTATCTATCCTGGTCGCTATAACTTTTACAGGTGTATTCATTAAATGATCAATTTTTTTCAAAGGTCTAACGTCTATCTGGGATGAAGGCATAAAGCACGGCAGCCCTTCGACTGTTGCGATAAATCCTCCTTTGACCTTACCAGTTATATAACCCGTCATTTCTTCCTGTGTTTCAAAAACTTTTTCCATTTTTTTCCAAGTTTTCATTTTGACGGCTTTTTCTCTAGAAATAATTATTTCACCTTTAAAACTTTCAATCCTCTCTAAATAAACGTCAATTTGAGATCCAATTTTAAGTTTTGAAATTTCATCTTTATTTTTAAATTCTTCTATAGGAATCATTCCCTCCATTTTAGCTTTGCAATCTACTACAACAAAGTTTTTGGTTATTTCAGTAATTGTTGCTTTAATTATCTCGTTTTCTTTTAGCTTTCTGTCCTTGAAGTCTTGATCTAGAAGTTTTTGAAATTCTTTCTGTGAAGAATTGCTATTTTTTAACTCTTGTTCTGATCCCATATTTTTTTTTAATTGCTCTTTCTACATTGCTAGATAGTTTTGCTAACATAGCTCGCTTATCTAGTTTTCCGGTGTCGATTTCTATCGAATCTCTATGTTTAAGTAAAGGGGAGTTTTTTCTTTTTGTATCTAAAATATTTCTCATTCTAAGAGCTTTTTTTACATCATTTAGTTTAATTTTAGGGTCTTTTCTTATCAATTCTTTATATCTTCTATTGGCTGCAATTTTTAAACTGCATTTGAAAAAAAATTTAATATCAGAGTTTGGCAAAATTTTTGTAGAAATATCTCTTCCTTCAATGCAACAATTTTTATTTTTTTTTGAGAAATTAATCTGAAATTTTTTTAATATATTTCTGATTTTTTTCTCTTTTGCTATTACAGCACTATATTCAGAAATTTGGGGCGTATGTAAATTAATTTTGGTTATTTTTTTATAGTTCAAATTTTTAAATTTATCTCTTATATACTGTATTTTGTTTTTAGGCTTATATTTAATTATTAAGAAACTTGCATACCTATATAGTAAACCAGATGATAAAAACTTCAGATTAAATCTTTTTGAAATCATTTTTGCTCCTGTTGATTTTCCTGTAGCAGCGCCACCGTCACAAGAAATTTGAAGTGATTTATTTTTGGATTTCAAATTTGCCCCCTAGTAATTTAATTATTTTAAGAAAGGATGGTGATGATGTGTTTACAGTTTCAAAATTTCTAATTTTTGTTTTTGCTCCAGTAAGAAGAGCTAAAATTGTTGCTGACATGCATATCCTATGATCTCCTAAACTTGGTACAATTATTTCTTTATGGCTAGCATCGAAAACCCCTTTACCGATTATTCTAAGTTCATTTTTTTTTGCAAAACTCTTAATACCTATCTGACTTAAAACTTTTTGCATTTCTTTAATTCTATTACTTTCTTTATTAGCTAAATCATCTATACCTTTAAAAGTAGATATTCCTTTAGTTAAAGCAGCCATAACAAATAGCATTGGATATTCATCAGTTGTGTTGACGTAATATTTTTTCTGGCAATGAATAGGTTTAATTTTGCAACTTTTTATTAAAATGTTGCCTCTAATCTCATTATTTCTTTTTTTTAAATTTTCAAATTTAATTTTAGCCCCATGCTTTTTAAGAAGCTGATAAAAACCAATTCTGGTTGGATTAAGACCAACATTTTTAATTTTAATTGAAGATTTTTTGTTTAGTAAAGTAAGTGCTGAAAAAAAAGCAGCAGATGAAGGATCTCCTGGTATTTCCATTTGTAACGGGCTTAAATATTTTTTTCCATAAATTTCAATTAATTTATTTTTCTTATTAGAAATTTTTAAAGCCCCGGAATCTTTTGAGAGCATATTTTCTGTATGATCTCTGCTTTTATTTTTTTCAATTATCTTAGTGTTACCAAAAGAATTGAGTCCCGCAAATATAACTGCACTTTTTAGTTGAGCAGATACACCAGACTTGAATACTATTCCAATAGGCATCTCGCTAGAAATAAGTTTTAATGGAAATTTAAATTTATTTTTTGGAAAAAAGCTTGCACCAAATTCATTTAAAATCTTAATCAATTTTTTCATATTTCTTTTATTCAATGAATTGTCACCATAAATAATTACTTCTATATCAGGAGTTGTTGCTAGTATTCCAATGAGTAATCTAGCTAGGGTACCAGAGTTACCAAAATTTAGCCTTGTATTTTTTTCTGCAGTTAGAGAACCAAGACCTTTTCCATATATCAAATATTTTTTTCTCTTTTGCTTTTTTATTCTAACACCTAACTTTTTTAGACAATTAATCGCAGAAAACACATCTTCAGATTCTAATACATTGCTAGATGAAGAAACACTATGACTAATAGCTCCTATTAAAAAACTTCTAATAGACATTGATTTATCAGGGTCTACTTCAATTGTTTTTTTGAAAGGAGAAATTTTACTATTTATTTTAAGATTAAAACTCTTCGATAACATTATTTTACGAAAATTGAGATCCAAAATAATGTTCTATTGCTTTAGATGATTTTAGTAGTTCTCTAGAAGTTCCCTCAGCAATGACAGTGTGCTCTCCTAAAACATAACTTCTATCAGTAATATCAAATAAATTTTTTACGTTGTGGTCAGTTACCAATATAGCTGTTCCACTTGATTGAATTTTAAGAATATATTTTTGAATATCCTGTATCACAAGTGGATCAAGTGCTGCTAGCGGCTCATCGAGTAAAACTATTCTAGGTTTTCTTATCATAACTCTCGCCATCATTAATCTTCTTATTTCACCCCCGGAAAGGACAGATGCATTTAAAGTTCTTAAATGTTGTAAATTAAATTCATCTAATAGTTTTTCAGTTATTGATTTCTGATTTTCTGCCCCTTCAATTGAGATTTGAGCTATTCCTAAAATATTGTCATAGACAGACATATTAAAAACACTTCTTTGCTGAGGAAGATATCCAAGGCCTTCTTTTGATCTTAAATGAATTGGCATTTGCTCTATTGATTTATTATTTAAATAAATTTTTCCACCCTCTACATTTTGCTCACCTATACACATCGAAAATAAAGTTGTTTTTCCACATCCATTAGGTCCTAAAACACCTACACACTCACCAGGAAAAACTTTTATTGAAAGTTTTTTTAAAATAGGCCTTCCACCAAAAGATTTGCTAACATCCTTGATTTCAAAAATAGGTTTGTCTTTTTTAAATTTTAAAATTCTGAAGCCTTTTTTCATTTTAACATCACATTAGCATCAATTTTACCATCATTAAATGATGCAATATTAAGTGTTTGTTTTTTTATATCAAATAAAAGTTTATCTGCAAACATTGTGCCACGTGTATCATCAATTTTCACTTTTTCAGAAATGGTTAAGAAACTCTCAGAATTAGAATATTCAGCTTTTTGTGCAAAAAGCTTGCTTCCTTGATAAAAAGCTTGCACATCTCCGTTAAAAGTCATGTCAAGCGTTCTATTATTATAAATACCAAAATTTGATTTAATATTAAGAACTGTATTATCTTTAAAATAAAAGACTGCCTCAACAAATTTCATTTCAACAACTTCTTTATTGGACTTAACATTAGAGGCTTCTTTTGACTTTAATTTGTACCTATTTCCAGCCAAATCTACACCTGAATATTCAATATTATAAAATGTATCACCTTGATCTTGATTAGTATCAATTTGTTTTTTTATTTTTTCTTGGGTTTCTGAAGGAATTATTTCAGCCTTGTCATTATTACCTTTATTTGAATAAGTATAAAATATTATAATTGTTCCTATAACTAATAATAAAAGTTGGGTTATTCTTAATTTTTTCCTTCTGTTCATTACTTTACTTTATTCCATTCTTTAAAAGGAAGTGTATGTGAATAATTCCTTTCAGTGCTTTGTTTTGTTTTTTGAAATCTTTATCAGACACCACAAGCAAACTAGTTATTTTTTTTTCACTCATTATTGCTAAAGCTTTTGTAGCTGGCATATTTTCGTTAACAACTAAAGGTTTTTTTGTCATAAATTTTTCTAAATTATTTCCATTAGAATAATTTTTAATTTCTCTCCTTAAGTCACCATCAGTTACTAAACCTTTTATATGCTTGTTTTTAGTTATTACAACTATACCAAGATTTTTTTGATTCATTGTCTTTAAGGCTTCTTTAAAATTTTTTTTGTGGTGTATCACTGGCATCTTTTTACCAGTAATCATAATATCTTTTGCTAAAAGTAAAGAGCTTCCCAAGTTCCCGCCTGGGTGAAATACTTTGAACTTTTCTTTAGAAAATTTTTTCTGATACATAACTGTTGTAGCTAAACAGTCACCTAATAACAAAGTTAGAGAAGTACTAGTGGTTGGAACCAAACCAGTTATATCGGACTCTCTTACCTTTGGAAGGATTAGTTTTATATCACTTGCTTTAAGTAAAATACTATCAGGTTTGGAGGCAACACCAATTACCTTAATTCTAAATCTATTTGCAAATTTTAACATATTATTTAACTCGGAGGTATTGCCAGAGTAAGAGAAGATAATAAGCACATCTTTTTTTTCAATTTGACCCATATCTCCGTGTAAAGCTTGAGCTGGATCACAAAAAAAACTTGGTATCCCAACACTGGAAAAAGTGGCTGAAATTTTTCTTGCAATAATTCCACTTTTACCGATTCCAGCTAAAATAACTTTTCCTTTACAATTTATTATAAGATCTACAGCGTCTACAAAAGATTGATTAAATATTTTGTTTATCTTTTTTAATTCTGTTATCTGAATATTAGCTGACTTTATTGCTTGTGATATATAATTTTTTTTCATTAATGTTCAAAAATATCTTCTTTAAATCCTTTTTGATCAAGTTCTACTCTTGTATCTAAAAACTCTAGACATTTATTAAAAATTTCTATTCTCTTTTCTCTTATTAACATTTTTTCTAACTCTAATTTAATTTTATGTAAATAAATTACGTCATTGGCTGCATATTCGAGCTGCTTGTCTGAAAGTTCATCTATGTCTTTATTCCAATCACTGCTTCCTTGTCTCTTATCTATCGATTTATTGCAAAATTCTTGTACAAGATTTTTTAGACCATGTGCATCTGTATATGTACGAACTATTTTAGATGCTATCTTTGTATCAAAGATATTTTTTACCTTACATTTTAAAAAAAATTCAAGAGCACTTTTATCAAATCTTAAAAAGTGACCAATTTTTAGGATTTTATCATTTTCTAAAACAGATACCAAATTTGGAGTTTTATAATTTTTTTTATTAGGTTGAATTATATATACATTATTATTTTCATCACAAATTTGTATTAGACTAAGCTTATCTCTCTCTGGAATTTGAAGTCCGGTAGCTTCAGTATCTATAGCAATACTATTTTTAAATGAATTGGCGATATCTGTAGTTATGTCCTCTTTAATCTTATTAATTTTCATATATAAGTCTAAATACCATGAAAAACCAAATTTGCACAATTCTTGGTGGTGGTGGTTTTATAGGCAGATATCTTGTTCGAAATTTGACCAAGAAAAACTATAGATGCATTATTACAACAAGAAAAACCTTCCAGAAGGGATATTTAAAGACACAAGCTACTCCTGGAGCTATTGAATTGCTAGATTGGAATCCAAATAATTTTTCAGAACTTAAAGAGGCAATTAAAAACTCAGATATAGTAGTCAATTTAATCGGGATACTTTATGAAACACGAAAACAAAAATTTTATAATATTCATGCTAAAATTCCAGAGGCTATTGCAAAAATCTGCTATGACTCACAAGTTAAAAAATTTATTCATGTCAGCGCTATCGGAGCGAGCGAAACATCAAAATCAATTTATCAAAAATCAAAATTTGCTGGTGAAAAAAATGTTTTTAATAATTTTAACAAGAGTGTAGTTATAAGACCAAGTGTTGTTTGTGGACCCGAAGATAATTTCACAAATCTTTTTTCAAAATTGAGCGTACTTCCTGTAATTCCACTAGTGGGAATGCATTATAAGTTTCAACCAGTTTTGGTTTCTGACGTTGCTGACGTAATTATAAAAGCAATAGAAAAAAAAAAATAATGAAGGTAAAATTTATGAAATAGGAGGACCCAAGATTATTTCTTTTGGCAATATGGTAAAGTCAATTATGTCTACTATAAATAAAAAAAGATTTGTATTTGAGATGCCAATGCCCATAGCCAGAATACAAACTACAATAACTGATTTACTACCTTTGCCGCCAATCTTAACAAAGGATCAGTGTGAAATTTTATCAGAAGCTGATAATGTAGTTTCTAATAATCATCTAAACATAAAAGATTTAGATATTGACCCATCTGATGTTGAGGAAGCTATGAAAAAATGGCTATGGAGATATAAGGATGGTGGTCAATTTGCGAAGGCATGATGAAAAGTATTAGTTTATTATCAGGTTATATTTATTTAATTTTTGCTATTATTACTGGCATTGCATCAAACGGATTTCTTAAAACCACTGAAGGTTTTACAAAACTAAATCCAACAATATTTTGTGTTTTGAGCATTATAATTTGTCTTTTTTGTATATCCAAAGCTATGACTATAATTCCAGTTGGTTTCACATATGCTACATATGGAGCTTTAACAATAACCGCTGTGACTTTATTTGGTGTTTTTAAATATAATCAAACACCTAATCTTTACGGAACTATTGGATTAATCTTTATTATAACAGGTGTAGTGCTTTTAAATGTTTTCGGCAAAGTAAAATAAAACCCCAGGTAGAAATTAATTTTTTTCATCCGACTCCTCTTTATATATATTTTGTGCTAGATTTTTTTCTTTTTAAAGAAAACGGGGGACATTCAAAATGAAAAAAATAAAAGCAATAATCGCTTCGTTGGCACTTTTCGCTATGTTTGCGGGAACTGCTGCCCAA
>MDTD01193304.1_pt1 | contig 14045 bp, 13 predicted proteins | sample 811221 | NCBI WGS metagenome assembly MDTD01 (sample SAMN05326646, study PRJNA326480) | marine metagenome | isolation source: seawater | place: Pacific Ocean: South West | collected 2011
AGGTATTGTAAATTGATTTGGGTAAAATTGAAATTGTTGAATAGGCAACAGCCCTGAACAAACCTTCTTCCGCGAAGCGGTTCAGTTCATAGACAAAGTCAACAGTTTGTTACAACTAAGATTTTTAACGCAAACATCTGCGGTTTATCCGTCAGTATGTTTTTGTTTAGTTTTTTAACCATATTGTTGTATGAATTCAACAAGTGCTGTATAATCTGCTTCCAGGTCTTGATTTCCATTCGGATGTCCATGAATCATTTAGCATTTTTGGTTTCGCCATGGCCCTGTCAGCAACATTCAATTATGATGTTTATCAGCCGCGTAATCCTAAGGCAAGCGCATATTACAAGTGTGTCGAAAATCACTTTGAAGAATTGGAACGTGCCTGGGATGACATGTATAAATCCCGGTATGGATTCTGGCGGACATATGTCATGACCGTGATCTATAAATATCTTGACTGCGGTGATCTCCATATGGGATTTGCCAGGGTCCGTTGTGAAGAATGCGGCCACGAGTATTTGTTGGCATTTTCTTGCAAGCGTCGGCAGTTCTGTCCGTCTTGCCATCAGAAACGGGTGATCGAATATGGAGAATGGCTGTTGACGGAGGTGCTGAAAGATGTCCCTCATCGGCAGTGGGTTTTCAGTATTCCCAAACGGCTGCGGATTTATTTTCTGTATGACCGAAAACTGCTGGCAAAATTGTCGATTTGTGCCTGGAAGGTGATGAATGCATATCTTAAATCCGTTGTTTCCGATGATACTGCCGTTCCTGGTGCTAGTATCGCAGTCCAGACTTACGGAGATTTTTTAAATTTCAATCCTCACCTGCATGCTATAACCACTGACGGCTGTTTTCTTGATGATGGAAGTTTCAAAACAGCTCCAGGTTTTATGCTGGAGGATCTGGAAGAGATTTTTCAGTATGAGGTTTTGAAAATGCTCAAGAAAGAGGGCAAGATAAATGATGCTATTATTGAAAACCTGCTTTCATGGCGCCACAGTGGTTTTAATGTATACATCGGTGGCAGGATTTATCCTTCAGACAAGACTGGTCTTGGCAACCTGGCCCGTTACATTATCCGGGCTTGTTTTTCCCAGGAACGGATGGTCTATGTTCCGGGTGAAGACTCAGCAGATGGTATTGCCAAAGTTGTTTACACATCCAAAGACCGGAAATCCAGAAAAGTTTTCAACGCTTTGGACTGGCTGGCCAGGCTGGTGACTCATATACCAGGAAGATATGAGCAGACGGTCCGTTACTATGGTTGGTATTCGAATAAATCCCGAGGGATGAGAAAAAAGGCTGGTACGGATGATGTTATTCCTGCTGTTATGCCAAATGATCTGTCCTCCAAGGAATCCCGGCAGAACTGGGCACGTCTGATTCAGAAAATTTATGAGGTTGATCCACTTGTGTGCCCCAAATGCCAGGGTGAAATGAAAATCATCAGCTTTATCGAAGAACTTGACATCATCGAAAACATATTACGTCATCTTGATCTCTGGGATGTCCGCAATCATGACCCGCCGCAAAAGGTTTCAGATTATATTCTTGAACTGGTCTGTGATGAGGCAGACTCTCGGATTCCGGAACTGGAGAGTTGGTATTGATTTTTTTGAAATTGGACTGAGGGATTATGGTGTGCTACGCCCAAAATCATCCCAGCCTTGGTATTTTTTAAAATTTTTTCAAGAACCTTTTGCTATTTTCTTTTCAAATTTTCGGACTTTGATTTTTCCCTTGACTTAAAATTCGTTCCCCTGATACAAGCACAACATGTTGTGCTTGTATCAGGGGAACAGTAATATTTTTAACTTTGGGAATTTTCGATACTTTCTTTAGCAAAAAGGAAGTTCCTATCCCTGGAATTCCAAGCTTTGTAGCTGCATGAAGTGGTTTACTTATCCATTTGCCGAGAATGTATTGCATCACCTGAGATTCCAGAGAAATTGATTCAGAATTCATTTCGATTTCCTTTTTTTAAATATAATAATATTTAGCTTTAGCCGGAAACGTTCGGATTTTTTAAGCAGGCGAGAATACGAGGAAAAAAATGAGTCAATATCTTGGAGGATTAATTTGTTGTGTGCGTAGGTGGGGGGGATTGAAAAGATGAAAATACCATAAATCAATCTTTGTGTAACAGTCAATAAAAAAAGATACTCAGCCAATAACACACATGTTAGGCTCAATGATCCTCCCCCGGAGATTAAGCCTCTATAATGCAAAATTATGGAGGGCAAAATGAACAAAAGAAGAAAGTACGATCGAGATTTCAAAACAAGGTGTTGGTGGGCCGTGCTGGGCTCGAACCAGCGACTCTCTGCTTAAAAGGCAGATACTCTACCAACTGAGTTAACGGCCCTTTCGAGCGTTTTGATGCAAAAGTAAAAGGCTATCAACATGATGCTGAAAGCCTTTCTTTATAAGTGGCATCCCCAAGGGGATTCGAACCCCTGTCGCCGGCGTGAAAGACCCTTAGAATGGGAATTTCGAACGGCAATGAAATTTCAGAAATAGCCAGAAAGTTCAGCGCTCTACCCTTGATAATCGAGCCGATGAAAAATTATTAAAATCTCATAAATCTCGGAAGACTAGTTGAAACAACAAATTTCAATGACGATTTGAGCAACCGACAATAGACCATGTGTATCAAATCAATATACTTGCTGCACAGACTATTCCAGACGCATCAAAGGACCGGAGGGGGACCGGAAGATTTCGGACTCAATGTTACAATGAAAATTTTTCTCAACTCTATCAGTTTAGCAAACATTGGAATTTTTCACCTATTGTTGCCATGTCTATATGTTGTGGCTGGGAAAAATCCCTAAAAGCCACCACTGGCTGAAGTATTGGACTCCCTTATTGGCAGTTATCCTGGCGACTGATCATACCATAAGTCAATATGAGTAAAAATATTACTTGAAAAACAATCGATAGTATGTGACGGATGAATTGGCAATCACAAAAAGCTACATTTATTCAGAATAACGACTCAAATTTTTACATAATCACCATACCGTCTCAATTGCAACTTCTATTTAATGTTGTTTAAGGGGTTTAAGAGATGATCGGAAATAAATACCGGCTAAAAGATTATATCATCACTGAATACGATGACCTTTTTTATTCTTGGGAAATGAATGTTGTTCTTGGAGAACATCGTGTCGGTAATTGTTTCATAGTGGGGGATATTTTAATAATTCATTCTTCCGGCCATAAAAAAGATGGATGTCTAAAATTGGAATATGGAGAAAAATTAAACCGGTTACCAACCTGGACAAAAACCAAGTATTATTGTTTTAGCGACAGTTTGAAGGATGTTAATACTGGAAGAAGCCTGTCAAATAATTTTGATCAAAACAGAGTCGAAAAAGCAAAATATCTAATCAATACCAATATCCCTGATACAAAATGTAAATATCGACTCGGTCAGCTTAAAATTATTGTGCATTCTGACGGCACTCTCTCGTGGGAAAGACTTGATGGATTGAATATAAAAAGTGGTGGATCATGCGTCATTATATCCGGCATTTTGTTTTTAGAATCAGCGCCAGAATCACATCACATTCATGAACCAAAAAGTAGAAGGGAATGGGCTCGTGACTTGAAATCGCTTCGTAAATGGAACTTTACATTTGCATGGGGCGTTCTGAAAATTCTGAAAACCTGTAGTCAGAAAACAGGAATTAAAAAAATTAGATCAGTTATACCCCATTGGAATTTTATTCAAAATCGAATCAGCCGTCCAATTTATAATCAAAGTTCTAATAAACAGATAACAGAAAATGATTTGAATTCGCTGAATTCAATCTCTGAGAAATTCACCTCACTGTTTAACCATTTTCAGGTTTTAAAGGGCTGGTGGCTTAAAGTTAACCCTCTATTTATAGACATTATCTGTAGGGGCTATCGCCTTTTTTTATTGTTTATGAAGAAAGTAATCTCTGGAATTCAAAAGGCTAATAAATATTTACAAATCCATTTTAGAAAATAGAATGTATTTTTAAATCAACAACATAGTTTTCGGACCAGATTTTTTTATAATCTATTCATCATCAATAGCAGACTCGGACGGTTCAATGTGAATCTCCACATCAATCACATCCGGACCATTTTCAAGAATGATTTTTTTAATTTTTTCTGCCACCTCGTGACCATCATAAACGGTCATTTTGCTGTCGAGAACAAGATGCAAATTTACCTGGATACTGCTTCCCATGTACCTTGTTCTGATGCCATGAACCTGGAGAACTGAAGGGTGGGCTTTTGCAAGAGTTTTGATTTCATTTAAGATCTCTACTGGAGCACCGATATCAACAAATTCTTTTATCCCGTCAAAAATAATTTTAATGGCAGCATGAAAGATCAATGCAGACACAAAAATTGCCCCCACATGGTCTAAAAATGTCCATTCTGGAAAAAGAATCGAGGCACCCACAGCAATAAAAACCGGGATGGAACTAAATGAATCAAGTCTATGATGCCAGGCGTTGGCAACAAGAGACATGCTTTTAATCCGCTTGCCTACCTTTGCAGTCCACCGATATAAAAATTCCTTAATTAGAATAGAAACAGCTGCTGCTGACAGTGCAATCAGCGAAGGAGGCTGGGCATGCTTCTCTTTTATTGTGAGAATTGCTTCCCAGCCGATGGCTGCTCCGGCAGCGATGAGGATAATTCCAATAAATATAGTGACCAGAGTTTCCAACCTCTTATGACCATATGGATGATCTTTATCAGGTGGCTTTGACCAATAATAAGATCCTATAATGACCGCAAAATCGGTTATTGTATCAGAAATGCTGTGAATTCCGTCAGCAACGATTGCCTGACTATGCCCTACGATACCTGCGAATATTTTAAAAACAGAAAGTGCAACGTTTAGGCATAAACCTATCCAGGTAATGCTTCGGATCTTTTTATCCCGTTCTATTGTGGAGCCAACTGATTTATTACTGTTTAAAAAAACCATTTTGCTGATCATCCATCATTATTTCAATGTTTAGCCTGCTTTTCTATTAATAAATTTTCTTTCTTTGAGCAATCACAATTAGTGTTTTGCCTTTTCAAATAAATTAATTGACATCCAGTGGGATTCATTTTATTTAAACGGTAAACCAAATTGACAGGCATGAAGTCTGCTATATTAGAAGTTCAACAAGCAAAATTAAATAAAACTCAACCACGAAGGTTTTCGTATATCTAATGCGGGCTTTGCGTGGTTTTTTTATGCCTTCCTGAAATTAGATAATTAACATTTTTGACCAGATTATTAAAATTAAGGAGTTTTTATTATGCATATGGCAGATGCTTTGATTTCACCAGCTGTGGGTGGAACCATGTGGGTTGCAACCGCTGGATTGATTGGATATTGTTCAAAAAAAATTAAAGAAGATATTGATGACAGAAAAATTCCTCTGATGGGGGTTCTTGGTGCTTTTATATTTGCAGCTCAAATGATTAATTTTACCATACCGGCCACAGGGTCCAGTGGTCACCTCGGAGGTGGTATGATTCTGGCTATTTTGTTAGGACCTCATGCAGCCTTTCTAACAATGGCTTCCGTTCTGACCGTTCAGGCACTTTTTTTTGCAGATGGTGGATTGCTTGCCCTGGGCTGTAATATTTTTAATCTTGGATTTTTCCCCTGCTTTGTTGCATATCCGCTTATTTACAAGATGATTGTCAAAGAAAATCCAACGTCAAAAACACTGGCCGTTGGAGCCACACTTTCAGCCATTGCAGGACTTCAGTTGGGCGCTTTCTTTGTTGTCCTTCAGACTGTGTTTTCAGGTATATCTGAACTTCCATTTAATACCTTTGTCATCCTGATGCAGCCTATTCATCTGGCAATAGGTGTTGTAGAAGGGTTGACCACAGCAGCGGTAGTGATTTTTGTCTGGAAAAGCCGACCTGAAATTCTTCAACCGGTCCTTTCTTCACAATCAGACTCAAAATCATCCATTCAAAAGGTATTGATGGGATTTGTTATTGCAACCGTGGTTGTCGGAGGAGCGTTGAGTTGGTTTGCGTCTGCCCATCCTGATGGATTGGAATGGGCCATGTTTAAAACAGCCGGTGTAGAAGAACTCGATGCGCCGGAAAAAGGCATTCACTCGTCCCTGGCAAACATTCAGGAAAAAACGGCGTTTTTACCTGACTATGGATTTAAAAAAACAGTTATGCATGATGCTGACGAAGGCGGCGACGTATGGCCAGCAGTCGATCCGGGGACATCTGTATCCGGTTTTGTGGGAGGATTGTTAACCCTTTTAATGGCTGGATTCATCGGGTTTGTTTTAAAAAGAAGAAAAGCGGCAAACGCATAACCTAAAAAAGTCAGAAAAGATATGGCCACAATTGAAAACAATCTGTTTGATATCAGATATATGGATACGCTGGCATCCGGGAATTCAAACCTGCATAAGATTGATCCACGGGCAAAATTGATTACAACGCTGATCTTTATCTGTATGGTGATCTCATTGGGCAAGTATGAAATTTCAAGGATGGTGCCTTTTGTCATATACCCCATGGCATTGATTGTTTCAGCTGAACTTCCGATCCTGTATCTGTTTAAAAAAATAGCGATTGTTGCTCCGTTTGCCATATTGGTTGGTATATTTAATCCATTTTTCGATACACAGCCCCTTGTACAGATTGGTGATTTTTCAATCTCAGGGGGCTGGATTTCATTTGTATCAATTTTGCTGCGTTTTGGATTGACCGTGAGTGCAGCATTAATTCTGATTTGTCTGACAGGATTTAATGGTGTGTGCATGGCACTTGAAAAGTTGAAGGTTCCCGGGCCTTTTGTTGTTCAGCTGATGTTTCTATACCGGTATCTGTTTGTCCTGATCGAAGAAGCCTCCCGGATGGTCCGGGCAAGATCCCTGCGTTCATTCGATTCCAAAGGCATGCGGTTTAATGTTTTTGTTCAGTTGTTGGGACAATTGCTGCTCAGGACACTGGACCGTGCTCAGAGGATTCATTTGGCCATGTGCTGTAGAGGATTTGATGGACACGTGCGTCTAAACCGTACCATGTCATTCGGGTACAGGGAAATACAATTTATCTTATTCTGGTCGCTTTTATTTGTGATAGCCAGATGGTATAATCTGCCGGTGAAAATCGGCAGTATCATTGAGGGATACTTTTTATGAGCCACCATATCGTACAGGCAGACAATCTTAATCATACCTATTCTGACGGAACTATGGGTATAAAAAATATCTCCTTTAAGATTACACACGGGGAGTCTGTGGCATTGGTCGGAGCAAATGGTGCCGGGAAATCAACCCTGCTGCTTCATCTGAATGGCTGTCTGATGTCCACAAAAGGGGAAATACGGATTGGCGACTTTCCGTTAAACAAAACCAACTTGAAATCGGTAAGAAGATCGGTCGGTATGGTATTCCAGGAACCGGATGATCAGTTGTTCATGCCCACGGTTTTTGATGACGTTGCCTTTGGTCCGATAAGCCTGGGGCTGCCTGAAACTGAGGTGGAAACTAAGGTTTTAAACGCCCTTGAAACTGTGGGTGCGGTTCACTTGAAAGACCGGCAGCCCTACAAATTATCCGGTGGTGAAAAAAGAGCCGTTGCCATAGCAACCACTCTTGCTACATCACCTGATATTCTGGTGCTGGATGAACCCACTTCCAATCTGGACCCGGTATCTCGAAGGCGTTTGATTGAACTGTTAAAAACATTTGAGCACACTAAAATTATTGCCACACATGATCTTGATATGGCCCTGGATGTGTGCGAAAGAACCATTGTTATGCACAATGGAGAGATTACCGCCGACAGGCCGACACAAGATGTTTTTAACGATGATGATCTTCTTGCTCGAAGTGGCCTTGAAAGACCATTAAGAATGCAGGCAATATGTACTATTCCATTTATAAATACCAAAACAGGTTAAGAAAAATAAATTTAACTGCATACAAACCTATCGCCAAAGGAGTTAAGAATGGATCATAAACTAATGCTCGTAATGATCAGCATGGTTGCCGCAGCCTTTTTCTTTGTGCCTTCCCTCACTGTTTATGCTGATGACGACCACAAACAAAAAAAGTGGTACAACAAAATACTGGGTGATGATGACGATTCTGATCATCATGAAAGGAAAAGAGAACACAAACAGGACGGCAGTCATTCCGGGAATTCAAAAAGAACCGTAAAAAATACCGTTTACCAGAACACTTGTGGAGAATGCCATTTTGCATATCAACCTGACTTGATGCCGGCAGCCTCATGGACTGCTCTTATGAAAAGTCTTGATGATCATTTTGGAGAATCCATTGAACTGGATGATGATTCAATAAAGACGATTGTTGATTATTTAAACACAAACAGTGCGGAGAACAGCCGGACAAAAAGAGGGACAAAAATCATTAAAAGCCTTAAAAACAAAATGCCAATGAGAATTACAGAAATACCCTATCTTGTACACGAGCATCACGAGATTTCTCCGAATGTTTTTGATCGTGAATCAATAGGATCATTCTCCAATTGTGTTGCATGTCACACAACGGCTGAAGACGGTATCTATGATGATGACAACGTCAGGATACCAAAGTAGAGCCTGATTTCAGTTACTTCTGTTAATCTTCTTTGGCACTGCTAATAAATCAATGATCCCTTTATTACGGTCGATTTAGAATATCATCGATATAATTAAAATGGGGTGGCAGGTAACCACCCCATTAATAAGGTTTAAATGGCAGATCAAAGGATGGCTATTTTAATTCTATCCCAGCATCTTCAGCTGCATCAGCAGCATGATTTACAAAAATATCTGCAAATTGATCATTTTCACCCAACCCCTCAGTGACAGTCACCACTTCATAACCATTTTTAACAAGAATTGATTTCCAGGAATCTTCTTCTTCACCAGCCATATCATTCATCGAATGATCACCCGCAACAACCATGAACGGCTTCAAAATCACCTTTTTAACACCATAAAGCCTCAAAGATTCCAGAACATCTTCAATACCTGGAAAACCCTCTACAGTACCGATTGTTGTAACGACACCTGGATACGCTTTGCGCATTTTAGAGGCAAGTTCAAGATATGCCCCTCCATTGCCAGGGAAGTATTCATTTCCATGTCCCATGTATACAATTCCTGCTTTTTCCTGTTTGGCAAGTTTTGCATCGGGTGCCATTGCATCCACAAGCGTCGCTATGTCTTCAGAGTATGGAAATTTCGTTCCATATGTGCCTAAGGCTGGTCTGCCAAGTGCAATTTTATAAAACGGTTTGTATTTCGGTTTTTTAAATGTCCCCATATCCATAAGCCCCTTTACATAGGTATGCAGGTCAAGGAATTCTTCCCCCATGGAAACATGCGTTGGCTGAATCACTATACTGTTATAACCCTCATTCTGTAAATCTGCTATTGTGGCCAAAGGTGTTTTTACATGCAGGATGTCTTTTGGTATTTCTGGATGAGCTTTGATGTATTCGGAATTTACAGACCGGTCTTGCCATTTTTTCCGAATAATATTTGAAGTAAATGCAATGCGTACTTTTGTGTTTAGAAATTTTTTTTCTATTTTAGTTTGAATGTTGATCAGACTTTGCAAAGCGGGTTCAACAGTTGTTCCAAACATTGCCAGAACCACAGCATTTTTATGTTCAACATGATAGTCACCACTTGAGTAACTGTTTGATGCGGTAAATACCAAAAGAATAGCAACCGCAATAAAAAAGGATTTGAACTTCATAATTTTCTCCATTTTTTTCACGGTCTGGAAAACAAAAATCCCAGACCAATTAATAATTGATCCAGGATATCCCATTCTTCTCCCAGATAAACCTACGTTACTCGCTTCTTTTCCACGAAATACGAGCTTATATCCAGGTAGGTCTTCTGACTCTCAGATCGTTCTCCATTCACACCTTCCCATCCCAATACAGGACAGTGGTAATTAAGTGAATTTTGTCCCTGATTACAGCGGCGGGCCCGTCCCTGATTTTCACAGGATTCCCTATTAAGCCTTCATAAAGCGCCTGAAATATTCCCATTTAATTAGTGGGAATTAAAATAAAAGTCAATATATGATTGATGTGTTATTCACATCGCTTTGTTATAAAAATTTAATTCTTTACGAAAGTTGATTATTAACTTAAACATGAAGAAATTCAATATCAGTATTTTTTGAGGAGAACCATGTTCGGGACCATTTTAATTTCAGTCTGCACTTTCATGCATATCTATGTTTTTTGGAGAGCCTCCTCTGTACCGTTTATAAAAAGGCACATACCTAAAAATATATTTATTGGCACCGGAGTGATCCTGTGGGCTATTTTGTTCTTTGGTCGTGTTATCGGTCACTCCGGAACTGGAATTCTTGCCAGTGTCCTTGAATTTCTCGGAATGAACTGGATGGCTGTTTTATTCCTGACGTCTCTTCCTCTCTTATTGATAGATCTCATCACATTTTTTGGTTTTCTCATGCCTCATTTATCACCCTTATTAAGAGGATTTGCCCTTTTGGTTGGGATATCCTTTTCTGTGGTTGCCCTGGTTCAAGGTCTACGACCACCGGTGGTGGAAAAATATGAAGTGAATCTATCTGACTTACCCAAAGCCATAGACGGAACAACGCTTATTGCATTGTCTGATATGCATCTGGGTTCACAACTCGGCAAGGGTTGGTTGAAAGCTCGGATCGAGCAGATAAATGCACAGCAGCCTGACCTTGTTATATTACTGGGGGATATCTTTGAGGGTCATGGTCTTCCTCAAGAAAAGTTGATTGATCCATTTAAGGAACTGACCGCGTCTTATGGCGTCTGGGCGGTCGCTGGAAATCATGAACACTATGGAGGAAGCAAATTAAACTTGTTTGATTCATCAGGATTCAAGTTGCTAACGAACGAATGGTCTCAAGTAAAGCCGGGTCTGATTCTGGCAGGTGTTGAAGATCTAACGATCAGAAGCCGCAAGAATCAAAACGGTGACCCCGTCTCACAAGCGCTCGCTGGACGTCCTCCCGGTGCGACAATCCTTCTTTCTCATACGCCATGGCAGGCTGAAAAAGTAGCTATGGCTGGCGTGGGGCTAATGCTCAGCGGGCACACCCATGGAGGACAGATATGGCCTTTTGGGTATCTGGTCAGGAAACAATACCCTCTTCTGAAAGGTCGTTATGAGATAAATGGAATGACAGCCATCATTTGTAGAGGAACAGGAACATGGGGGCCACGAATGCGGCTGTGGCATCCCGGACAGATTCTTCATATAACACTTCGAAGTCAGTAAACTTTTTTCTGAATAGAGTGTCCAATATGGCTATCCTTCCGGGGATTGAGAACTTTTCAAGATTGTGAGAACTGGAAAAAGTAAGTATCGCTATTAGCTGAATTCGGCCAATACCACATATGGTATTGGCTGTTTTATTCCCCCCTGCCCTATTTTTTTGGTTAACTTCCAGGGAGAAAACCAGGTTTCGGTATCGAAAAAGTCCTACAATTCCACCACTTCCAATCTTTTTTTTATAAATACGTATAAAAATCGAAGAATTTGGCTAAAAATCTGAGATCAGAGAATTCCGATTATCGAGCAAAATCGGATGATTTTTTAAAACCCTTATTTGCCCATAATGGATAGTCATCGATTTTAACCGCCATTTTTAAAATTGGCCAAGTCTGATAATTTTGAATTATGTCAACTATTGTACATGCCTCGAATGTCAGTCCCATTTTTTTAGTTCACAAAAAATAGATCAAAAACTCTAATTTAATGATCCTTTTGACATGCTAATTTGATAAAGTTGGCAAGGTTCTTCGAAAATATTAACCAGCATTGAGTGCGCCTACCCCCAAACTTAGACCACGGGGCGGGATTTCTTAAGTGGAAAGTGCGTTCCTGTGGTTCGTGATTTACGCGGCCTGAGAGCCGCCTGTTTAAATTCTTTTGTGCCAAACTCCCCTTGTAATTTTATAGCACCATGGTATCCTCCTGCCGCCAGCCTGGAGGATAGGGCAATGCTGGGAAGCAACCTGAGCGCCATGGCTGGTAACGGAGACATGGAGGTCAGCATACAGTCAGATTTATGTTGCTCTCTCTTCCATGTTTCTGTTCTTATGCGTTAAATCCCCGCGCCTTAGCGCGGAATAAATACCCCGTAGGGCCGCCGGAGGCATATTCAATCATAATTCCTTATGAACCTCCTTGTTGACAGAGCTTTTCATGAATACCTCAGCCGGGGTTTGCTTGTCCAGTGCAGAATGCTTTCGTTCGCAATTATAGTATCTGAAATAAGCATCCAGCCCTCTATAAAGTGCATGTCCATCACTGTAGGCTTTGGGATAAACGTCTTCATACTTGAGGGTCTAAAATGGGTGAACTATCCGGGATTTGAGGATCATCCCTGCCATGCCATTGCACAGCAGCAGTTTGAGGGCAAAGGATTTGGGACCATGCTCACCTTTGGTCTTGCCGACCAAAAGGCTTGTTTCACCCTCATTGACACCCTTGAAATGATACTGAACCTGGCCAACTTAGGAGACAGCAAGAGCCTGATCATCCACCCCTATTCCTCCCAGTATGTCAACTTTCCCCAGGAACAGCGGGACAATCTTTCAGATCCCTGCCTGCTAAGGTTCTCCGTGGGTATCGAACATCCGGACGATATCTGCGAGGATCTGGACCGGGCTTTGGAAATGACACAGGCATAATCCTATGAGCGAATATATCGGACATGACCAGACCGGGGCCACCGTGGGCCTTGTGGAAAAACAATATTTCACCTTCAAGGATGAAGCGGCTCCCATGGCCCTGGAAAGCGGGGCCTCTTTGGGCCCCATCACCCTGGCCTACGAAACCTGCGGCACCCTGAACGCGGACAAGTCCAATGCCATACTGGTTCTGCACGCCCTGTCCGGGGATTCCCACATGGCAGGGTATTATAAGCCCGAAGACCCCAAACCGGGATGGTGGGATATTATGGTCGGTCCGGGCAAGGGCATTGATACGGATCAATACTTTGTCATCTGTTCCAATATCCTGGGATCCTGTGTGGGATCCACAGGTCCGGCATCCACCAACCCGGCCACAGGCAGCCCCTATGGCACGGATTTTCCCATGATCACCGTGGGAGACATGGTCTCGGCCCAAAAGGCCCTCATTGACCATATGGGCATCACCCGTCTGCACGCCGTGATCGGCGGATCGGTCGGCGGGATGCAGGTGCTGGAATGGACGGTGCGCTATCCGGACATGGTGGCGGCCGCCATTCCCCTGGCCACCACCTGCCGGCATTCTCCCTGGGCAAGAAGGTGAGTAGCAAAACTGTGCCGAAGACTGTGAAGGCCCCGGCCTCTTTTTATACCGGCTTTTTTTTTGCCTTGATAAAATAGCTCCTGGCCTGTGTATATCCTAAATGTTTTTTCTGATTCCCCCCGGGAAAGAGCCACTTTAAAGGTTGACATTCCTGCCAATAAATTCTGAGTTCATCAAGCAGGTGTTTAGATAAAACCGCATAGCGATCTTTGCCGCCTTTACCGTTTTCGATTCTGATCATCATCCTGGATGGATCGCTTTCAATATGCCTGGGTTTGAGCTTTACAACTTCTCCTATTCTGAGTCCGGCACTATAAACAGTTTTTAGCAGCACCCGGTGTTTTATATTTTCTGCTGCTTCGAACAGTCGTTTGACCTCTTCCACGCTCAGAATATTTGGTAGTTTTCGAGCCCTGGGCCGTGGTGGCAGTTTAAATTTTCGTTCCTCCCATTTCATAATGTTTTTATAAAAACAAGCCAACCCCGACAAATGCACATTACAGCTTCCCCATTTGATTTTTCGTTCTTGTAGAAGGTGAAGCAGAAATTCTTGGATATCTTCAGCAGAGAGTAGATCTGGAGATTTGTTATGGTATTTTGCCAATTGCTTCATGGTGCCAATATAGTTTTTCATGGTGTACGGCGAATAACGATTTAATGTCATGTAATCAATAAATTGCGTTCTGAGATTTTTTTTCATTGCAATACCTCCTTAAAAAGAATTGATAGTTAG
>MDTD01134027.1_pt1 | contig 14040 bp, 12 predicted proteins | sample 811221 | NCBI WGS metagenome assembly MDTD01 (sample SAMN05326646, study PRJNA326480) | marine metagenome | isolation source: seawater | place: Pacific Ocean: South West | collected 2011
GCGGTATCGATCGCCGTGAATTCGTGACCTTCCATCTTGAACTGGACATCGATGGCATCTCGCGTGGTGCCGGCAATCTCCGATACGATCACACGATCCTCTCCGGCCAGTGAATTTATCAAGGTCGACTTTCCGACATTTCTCCGACCCACGATCGCCAGTTTCATCTCGGTCTCTACAAGCGGCTCGACATCCTGATGCTCCGCTCGATTCCAGAGCTCTTCAACGAGATCCCGCATCCCATATCCGCTGGTCGCGGACACGCAAAGGGGCTGTCCCAGACCCAGGCCTGAGAGCTCCATGGCGTGAGGTTCCCATGAGTCGCCATCGGTCTTGTTGGCGACCAGCAGCACTCGATGAGACTGGCCTCGGCTTCGAAGGATCTCGGCAACCGCCTGATCCAGAGGCAGCGGGCCCGACTGGGCATCACAGACCATCATGATGATCGAGGACTGTTCAATAGCGACGGAAATCTGATCCTCGATGTCCTCGGTCAATCTGGAAAGGTCTTCACCGGCATCATCGAGGGTTCCATCGGCCGTATAGACCCCGTATCCCCCCGTATCGGTGATGTCCACCAAACGGGACTCTGACCCCTTGGGTGACTCGGTAGGCGGATCGAGCTCGAGCATGACGCTGACGCGATCCCTGGTGACACCCGGGGTGGGGTCCACGATCGAGACTCGCCGCTTGGCGAGCCTGTTCAGCAGGCTCGACTTGCCCACATTGGGACGCCCGACGATGGCTACGGTTGGAATCGACATGTGCACAGTGTAGGTCCTCGGCAGGCACGGCATCGTGCCCAGCTTGGTTACAATTCAGGGCAATGTCTTCCAATGATCCAAATGGCCTGCTTCTGGTTGTCTCCGGCCCCTCCGGCGTGGGCAAGACCACCATCGTGCACAGAATGCAGCAGCAGCTGGGTGGTCATTTCAGCGTGTCCGCAACCACACGCCCTCGATCCGATGAAGAGCAGGACGGTGTCGACTACTACTTCGTAACCCCTGGCGAATTTGATCGAATGCAAAGGGGCGGGGAGTTCCTCGAATGGGCGGAAGTCTTCGGTCGACATGCCTACGGGACACCGAGAAGACCGGTGGAACAGGCCCTTGAACGCGGCGAGCTGATCATCCTCGACATCGATGTCCAAGGCGCTCGTCAAGTCCGCCAAGCCATGCCTTCCGCTTTCATGGTTTTCATACTCCCGCCCGATGAGGAGGAATTGATGCGACGTCTTCAGGCGCGAGGGCGTGATGATCAGGAAGCCATAGAAAGAAGGTTTGGGGAAGCCCAGCATGAGATTCGACAGGCAACCGAGGTCAAGCTGTATGACGCCTTCGTCATCAACGACGATCTCGAACGTGCTGTTGAGGAAACCTGTCGAGTCGTGAACAACCGATGGCAGCAGTCCTCCGAATCCACACCGCCATCAAGATGATCGTATCGCTCCTGATCAAATCCACCCTGTCTCTTCTTGGAAGCATCGGTTCCTCTGATCTGCAGGTGCCGGGCAATCCACTGGTGCTGGCGCCGCGAGGCGGTGTCATGATGGTTCCTGTGGTGAGAACTTCTGCAGAAGATGAATGGACTGATGAAATCAAGGTCTCTCTGGTACTAGATTCCGGCAGAAAGACGACGCTCACTGGCCATTTGGGCTGGATGGAACCGATTCGGTATAAAACCGGCGAGAACTGGAGCAGAGCACAATTCGACATGAAGATCCGATCGATTCGGAGTGATGATCTGGATGATCCTAGAGAACGAATGAGAACGGGAACAGGAGCACAGTTGCTCATCCGCCTTCCCGAAGATGGTTCTGGAAGCATCCGGATAGGCAATCGTCTGATTCCACTCCAATGGATGGATCTCCCCGATTCGATGCCGGCCATCAGCGTCGGTGGCATGCAGCGAACGGGTGTGCTTGAAGCCGTTCCCGCCTACGACCACCCTTCCACCAGTAATGCAATGGAATGGTGGCGATGGGAGCTGCTGGCCGAAAGACTCGGACTCGAGCCGCCAACGCCGGCATTTGGTTCCGAGGTTGAGAATCTGGCCGCCGATCATTCCGTCGCGACGTGGCGGATTGCCATGACTCGCCTGAACAAGGCCAGTCGTGGCGTGGCATCCACGTGTCGCGATCTTCTCACGGAAACATGCATGGATGGTGATGTTTCAATCGCTGCATGGATCACAAATCCGAACAGCATCGGCAATCTCATCCAGATTCTCCTGAACACGTCTCAGGATGATGAAGCCATGATCACAGCGGCATTGGGCTGGGCCGATGAACAGATAAGCCAGTTCACATGGATTCAACAGCCATATGGTCCGGACGTGAATATCCAGATCGCCAACCCGGAGCACAACAAGGTCCTTGCCGAACTCGTCTGGAGCTCCGGTGATGATGTCCCATTGGGCGTTCTTCTGGAACCATATGACGTGACCGGTGTCAATGTGGAAAGAACGCCGAACACGATGAAGGCGCCATTCTCCAGAATGGATGTACTGAACATCGTCCTGAAGGAACATGTCCAGAAGTTCTCGCTCGGTGATGATGTGATGAGAGCCCGGCCACCTGGGCCGATTCTGGGGCCGTTCGCACCCACCTTGACGCTTGGCAGCGCACGCACGAGAGAGACTCCAGAGGCTCCCCCCGATCGTGTCAGCTGGATGCAGTTGCGGCGAATCAATGATTCCTGGGAGCTCTACATCGAATGTCTGATCCCTGAAAGCAGCAATCGGCTCGACAGGATTTCTCCGGAGCAGCTCGGTGATCTGAATGAGATGAGGGGCATCGAAGCCGTGACGATCTTGATGGGCACGAACGCGTCCAGTCAGATCTGGCCCGCGCACTGCATCGTGATCACGCCAGAGGATGGTTGGCGAAGCTATCTCGATACCGGATCCGGCACACCAGAGATCGAAATCCGCAGGCAGGATGACCGGTGGCTCGCCAACATGAAGATACCGGCCTCATGGTTGCCGACGGGTCAGGGACTACTCAAGATCGCCGCCATACGAACGCATTCGGGGGACGACTCGTTCGAGACGACCCCGACGCCATGCGTCCCGTGGAAACTGAATCCCCGACCTGCCTACATCGATCTCGACGCTTGGGATCAGGATGACCAGCCATCGCTACGCGGGCCTGGGACTATTCAATGAACCTGAAAACGCTCGCTAGGAACTGAATTCCACTTCTGCCGGAAGCGTATCGACGATGTTCTGGAGAACGACATCGGTCGTGACACCTTCGGCCTCCGCCTCGAAGTTGAGAATGCAGCGATGTCTCATCGCAGGCAGTATCGAGGCCCTGATGTCCTCGTAGTCGACCTGCGACCGGCCCTCCCGATGCGCACTGACCTTCCCGGCGAGGACGAGCGTCTGCGCCGCTCTGGGAGAAGCCCCCATCCTGAAATACCGCTCGACCTGCGGGTTCGCCAATGGGCCACCTGGGTGGGTGGCGAGCACACAACGGACGGCATAATCCTGAACCGCCTGAGGCACGACGGTGGCTCTGATCGATTTCTGATGTTCCAGAATCGTGGCCCCATCAAGCACGCGGTCGATCGCGATATCCACATTCGCCGTGGTTCTGTTGAGTATCTCGCTCATCTCTTCACGACTGGAATAGCCGACCACGAGTTTGAAGAAGAATCGATCCAGCTGTGCTTCGGGAAGCGGATAGGTTCCCTCCTGCTCGACTGGATTCTGGGTGGCCATGACGAAAAACGGCTTGTCGAGAATGTGGGTCTGCCCACCTACGGTCACCGACTTCTCCTGCATGGCTTCCAGTAAGGATGACTGGGTCTTGGGTGTGGCACGATTGATTTCGTCCGCCAGAACGATCTGGGAGAAGATCGGCCCTTTCCGGAACGTGAACTCCCGGCCACCGTCGCCCTCAACCACGATGGTCGTACCAGTCACATCCGCCGGCATGAGGTCGGGTGTGAACTGGATCCTGGAGAAGTCAAGATGCATGGCCTCGGACAAGGTCCTTATAAGCAGCGTCTTTCCCAGTCCGGGCACACCCTCGAGCAGGACATGTCCTCCCGAGAACAGGCATGTCAAGACACCTTCGATGACTTCATCATGACCGACAACCGCCTTGCCAATCTCAGTGCGAAGTCGATCCCAGTCGTCCTTGAAAGTCATATCAGCCAGCTCCATCAGGAGTGAATCGAGTCAGAAGCGAACGGCACCCTGAAAACCGATCACCGGTGCCGGTTTGTAGTTATCCGCATAGACGTCCTGAGAGGCCGCGTTGGTCGACTTGATGCGACCATAGACCGTGGCACCTGCATAAAAGGTCAGGGAGACATCTTCCACAGGTTCCCATGAAAGATAGATCGTCAATGGAAGCGTCTCGGTTGTGCCGACGCCATTTGGAAGGGGACCCGAGTCATCCAGTCGGAATCGCTCGTAATCAAAGACCGCCGCGATGCCGGCATCCAGGTCTTCCGTCAGTTCATACACGAGTTCCGCACCCGATTGGTTCGCCCAACCTGTGGTCAGACGAGTATCGAGACTGAGACGATCAGTGATCTGCCAATCGAGAATGATGATCGGATAGATCAACGCGTCATCCTCGAGTTGGGAACGAACACCGACACCACCGCCCAGAGTCAGGTCCTTGGAGAAGGAATACGCGAATGCGCCAACGCCGCCTCCAATCAACGCGTCATTCCAGTCACCACCCTCTTCGACCGCCCACATGGCCTGACCACCGCCAAGGACCATCCAGTTCTGATCGATTCGCCAATTGAAGCCGAGATTTATCTGGGCAGTGTTGATGTTGTTCCAGGGCGCCACGACATCCTGAAATGTCCAGTGGTCGTACTGATACCGCCAGCCAAGCGACATGCTGAAGCCTTCCGCGACCGGAACCGTGACCTTGCCGTCGGTATGGAAACGTCCGTGCGCCACTCGCCCACCCTGATCCAGACTCGACTTGAACTGCCAGGTGTATCCCGCATCGAAGGAGAGGGAGGTATCGAAAGACATCTCTGGTTTCTGACCCAGACCCGCGGGCGACACATCGACAGGCGGCGTCTTGCCGTCGGCCTCCTGTTGCGCAATCGAAGGTATCTCGTCAGATGCCGAGTCCTGGAGACTCAGCACAGGCAACGCCATCGCGGCCGGATCCGCTCCAAGGGCCAACGCACTGAACATGACTGAAAGCATGGAAGTTCACTCCTGTATGACGTGGACGATAGCGGATAACACCCTCATCGTGCAGAGGAGGTGATCAGTCCAGCTCAATTGAACGCTTCACGATCCGAAAGAGGACTATTCCTCGGCCTTGGCGATCTGCCAATACTCGAGTTCGACCGGTGCCTGACGACCGAAGATCGTGACCAGTACACGAACCAGTCCGCGTTCCGGCAGCACTTCGTCGACGGTACCTTCGTAGTTCTCGAACGGGCCTTCCTTGATCGTGACGGAATCGCCAGGAGCGAATTCCATACGAACGGTCGGCTCTTCCTCCGGCATCTTGGAGTCGTGGAGCATCTTCTCCACTTCGCCGGGTGACATCGGTGTCGGACGACCAGCGGTTCCGACGAAGTCGCCGACACCAGTGGTTTCCTTGATCAGGAAGAAGACGTCCTGAGGAATTCGGCCATCCGGCTCCAACCGCATCTCCACGAAGATGTATCCGGGATAGAGCTTCGTTTCGGTGATTCTCTGCTTGCCACCCTTGAGTGTACGTGTCTTCTCGGTCGGAACCATGATTCGACCGACTCGCTCCTCCAGGCCCTCGATCTGGACCTTCTTCTGAAGGGTGTCTCGAACAGCATTTTCCTTGTTGGAGGCGACACGAAGTACAAACCAGTCCATCCCCTCGCGGTACATGGGCATGTCGACGGCTGGATCGAACGCATCGGCATCCGTGCTCTCTACCGCCGGAGACGCTGCTTCATCAGCAGTTGCCGTCGTCTCCTCCGCCGCTTCTTCAGCGCCGTTGGAAACTGGCTCGTCGTTGGTCATCGTCTGGTTCTGCTCGGACATTCAATACTCCTCCGCAGGTGCAGGCATGACAATCATGCCCCCCGCGATGCCGGTGTCAGGACTGGAGGACGCCAGCCACCCTGAAGATCAGGGCAAAGACAACATCAACGCCCCAGCAGAAAAGCGCCACGATCAGGGTCAGTCCGATGACCGCCATGGTTGAACGCGTCAGCTCCGCCTTGCTGGACCAGTTGACCTTCTTCATCTCGCCTTCTGTGGCGATCATGAAGTCAACGGAGCCAGTCTTGATACCGATCAGCCAGTATCCAAGTATGCCGAATATGCCGGCGGCTACGAGGATGCCGATGACCTGGGCGTATGTCGATTCGATCCCGAAATCAATTGTTTCAATCTGCTTCCAGAGCCAGATCAGACCCAACGCAACAATGACGCCAAAGCCGATGGCCGACATCAGTCGTACCCAGTAGCCCTGTCCGCTCTTGTAGATTCCCTTGCTGCTCATGTTCTGCTCCGCTCTGACTGAGCCCGCTCGAGGGCAGGCATTCGAATCCAACACGCCGGGAGTGACTCGAACACTCAACCTGCGGATTTGGAATCCGCTGCTCTGCCAATTGAGCTACCGGCGTTCAGCCACAAGCCTCACCCCTTGCGGGGTGAGGCCATGGCGATTGTCACTTTCGCTTGATCTTGTGCAACGTGTGCTTGCGAAGACGAGGGCTGTACTTCTGGAAGCCGGCCTTGACCTTCTCATCGATGCCACCTTTGACCCTGATGCTCGTGCGGTAGTTCAAATCACCGCTCTCAGAACACTGGAGCCAAACGTACTCTCGGTCTGTTGACTTCTTTGCCATAACCCTGAATCTCCGTCAATACCTGTTGCTACTCGATGATGCTGGTCACAACACCCGAACCGACCGTGCGGCCGCCCTCACGGACAGCGAAGCGGAGGCCTTCCTCCATGGCGATGGGCTTGTCGTGCAGATCGACCTTCATCTTGATGTTGTCGCCAGGCATGCACATCTCTGCACCTACCAGCTCAAGATCGCCAGTCACGTCAGTGGTACGGAAGTAGAACTGAGGCTTGTAACCACTGAAGAACGGGGTGTGTCGACCGCCCTCTTCCTTGGTGAGAACATAGACCTCCGCCTCGAACTTGGTGTGAGGCGTGATGCTTCCGGGCTTGGCCAGAACCTGACCACGCTCGACATCTTCCTTTTCAATACCACGGAGGAGACAACCAACGTTGTCGCCTGCCTGAGCATCTTCAAGAATCTTGTTGAACATCTCGACGCCGGTGACGGTCGTCTTGCGAGGCTCCTCGGAAAGACCGACGATCTCGACTTCCTTGCCTACTTCAACAAGGCCACGCTCGATACGACCGGTGACGACCGTACCACGACCCTTGATGGAGAAGACGTCCTCGACGGACATCAGGAAGTCCTTGTCGACCTCACGCTCTGGATCTGGGATGTAGCTGTCCAGAGCATCCATGAGCTCGTCAATTGGCTTGCAGACATCGTCATCCTTGCCTTCGGACTCCAGCGCCTTGAGGGCGGAGCCGCGAACGACTGGGATATCGTCGCCTGGGAAGTCGTACTTGGAAAGCAGCTCACGAACTTCCATTTCGACGAGCTCGAGAAGCTCCTCGTCGTCGACCATGTCGACCTTGTTCATGAAGACGACCATGCGGGGGACACCGACCTGACGGCCGAGCAGGATGTGCTCACGTGTCTGAGGCATGGGGCCGTCGGTTGCGGCTACCACGAGAATGGCGCCGTCCATCTGGGCAGCACCGGTAATCATGTTCTTCACATAGTCAGCGTGACCAGGGCAGTCCACGTGAGCATAGTGACGGTTATCCGTCTCATACTCCTGGTGGCTGGTGGCGATAGTGATGCCACGAGCCTTCTCTTCAGGTGCATTGTCGATCTCATCAAAGGCGCGGCTTTCGCCGAGTCCCTTGGCACCCTGTCGTGCCGTGATCGCTGCAGTGAGTGTGGTCTTACCGTGATCGATGTGTCCGATGGTGCCAACATTTACATGTGGCTTGGTGCGGACAAAGGTTTCCTTGGCCATCGGTATTGTCTCCGTCTATCGCCATTTATCCGGCCGGGCACCTTGCCTAACCGAATGTTCCTATCGAAACTGAGCGACGACCCTGTCGGGACGCCGAACTACCGGAGCAGATGAAAGCCATCCACTCCTCTTGGACACCGTCACGGACCACCCGTGCCACCTGTCCGACAAGCCACCGACGGGACTTGAACCCGTGACCTCACCCTTACCAAGGGTGTGCTCTACCACTGAGCTACGGTGGCGACTCGATTCCCTCATCAGCCTGCGGAGGCTCACCCCGAGACTGAATAAAAACCGCCTCGGATTACGAGGCGGAAGCTCAGATTGTACCGTTACCGCCATCCCTTTCAAGGTGCCAGCAAGGGTAGAAATGGAATGTGGCTTCAAAGGCCCCGAGGGGCCAATATTCAGGGGTTTATCTCGCTTTTACGGCGATCCAGATCCGTAATTCGGATCCCTCGGCCCGGAGGCCCCCCCTCGGCACCCTGCAGATCCTGGATACGACCGAATCGGTTGATCACATCGGTATGCCCATCCAGAAAGAGCATCAGGCAGGATTCCCCTTCGCCGTAGCGTAGATCCACCTCCTGAGTGGATGCCCCGCTTGGCCCGACCTGATTGTCACCCTGGCCAAGAACACTGACGGAGTCGAAATCCTGAATGAGAAAGGCCAGTGATGTGGCCAGTTCATCATCGGGACCCCCGCCAATGGTCGTGCCGGCAAATGAATCAACCAGATACATCGAACTTGCTGGCGATGTCAGCTGTCCCATCGTGACGTATCGGTCGATGTTCGAATCCCCGTCGACCAGAGTCTTGTCTCGTTTCGAACGAGCATCGAAGAAGTTGTTGGCCGCGAAGAAACCAGGAAGACCCTTCTCGTAGGCACCTGCACCGAACGGCTTGGGATACCCCTTGATGCCGCTTCCGGTCGCTTCTCCAATCTCGTCGTATGACATGTACGAATCGAGACCACCCGCCTGGAACCTCGGGAAATTGTGAGTGTTGGGCGCGAAGGATCGGAGCGGATGTCGCTTGAAGTTCGGGTCGTAGTCGTAGATGTGGCGATTCGGTGCACGGTACTTGTACGTGACGTTTACCGTTGGGCCGTTGTTCATGCCGCCACCCGGTACCACGAGTGGAAAATCGGCTACGCCGACATCATCCGCGAGATTTGTCTCCACCCAGAGGATGTCTGCGAAGGTTCCCTGTGAAATCAGACCGTCCCTTGGTGTCGATGCCTCTCCAAGGAGATTGTTGGTGGGTAGCCAATCGAGGTCGCCGCCTTGTCCGTTGAAGGCCATGGCAGAAGCGATCTTGCCCAGCTCCGTGCCGTTTTCATCCAGATAATCGAACTGGCTGGGAACGATGCGGTCGCGGTGGTTGTTGGAGTAGTTCTCCATCCAGGTGTGGATCTGGCGAAGATTGTTCCTCGAACGAAGCAGCTGCTCGGTTCCATCGACACCCGACAGGGCCGTCAAGGTGAGGCCCACGAGAATTCCGATGATCGAAATGACGACGAGCATCTCAACAAGACTGAAGCCCGACCGATGACGGATGTTCACATGCCGTCTAGGTTTGTTGGTTCGATCCTGAAACCCTGGGTTGAACATGAATCCATATCTCCGTGCTTTGGCGAACGTCCGTCGCCGCCAGTGGCATTGCCCATCCAGCATACTCCCAAGATTGTTCGAATCCCGAGGGAATGCGGATCCTCGTGCATGCTCCTGATCTACAGACTATTCGAATGACCCTAAACGGGCCTTTAGGCGGTCCATGTCCATTAACCCAGATTCATGGTCATCAGGAATTCGGCGTTGGAGTTGGATTTGACCATTCTGGAACGAAGCATCTCCATCGCTTCCACGACACTCATGTCGGAAACGACCTTGCGAAGCCTGACGACCAGATCCATTTCCTTGGGATCAAGCAGCAGTTCCTCACGCCGTGTTCCCGACGCGGCAATGTCGATGGCAGGCCAGATGCGCTTCTCCACCAGCTTTCGAGTGAGATGCAGCTCCGAGTTGCCGGTTCCCTTGAACTCCTCGAAGATCACTTCGTCCGCCTTGGAACCGGTATCCACGAGGGCCGTGGCGATGATGGTCAGGGAGCCACCATCCTCGATGTTCCGGGCCGAACCAAAGAACTTCTTCGGCTTGATCAACGCGGCGTTGTCAACACCACCGGTGCCGATCTTGCCCGAGTTGGTCGCCGCGTTGTTGTATCCGCGGGCAAGTCTGGTGATGGAGTCCATGAGGACCACCACGTCCTCTCCCACTTCGACCATGCGTCGAGCCTTCTCCATGACCATCTCTGCCACTTGAATATGCCGCGTGGCATGCTCGTCGAAGGTACTGGCGACGACCTCGACCGATTCGTGGGTACTCCGACGGAAGTCAGTGACTTCCTCCGGCCTTTCATCAACCAGCAGAACGATGACGTAGGCATCGGGATGATTGGCGGAGATGGCATTGGTGATCTTCTGGAGCAGAACCGTCTTGCCGGTTCGAGGTGGTGCCACGATCAAGGCACGCTGACCGAACCCCATAGGTGCCACCAGATCGATGACACGTGTCTCCAGCGGCTCGGTGCCCGTCTCGAGAATCACACGCTGGTTTGGATGCAGCGGCGTCAGGTTCTCGAAGGCGGCCAGATTATGCAGCTCCTTCGGTGAGCGTCCGTTGATCTCCTCGACGCGAAGCATCGCGAAGTAGGTCTCCGCCTCCTTTGGTGGACGGATCAGTCCCTTGATGGTCTGACCACGACGAAGACCGAAACGACGAATCTGCGAAGGGCTCACATACACATCATCCGGAGAGGCCATGTAGGAATATTCCGGGCTTCGGAGAAATCCGAAACCATCGGGAAGAATCTCGAGTGTTCCTTCGCCCATCATCAGGCCCTGCTTGGCAGCACGAGCCTTGAGTATCTCGAACACGAGTTTCTGCTTTGACAGATTGGCCGGTTCCTCGATCTTCTCCTTCTCGGCAACCTTGATCAGTTCCTGGCCGTTCATCTTCTGCAGGGAAGCGAAGTCCTGACCGTCCTTCTTGGCCTTGTCGAACTTCGCCTGAGTCTTCTTGTCCAGCTCCGCATCCAGTTGTGACGCTTCCGCCTCCAGCGATTCGTCGGTCGGGACTTCGCCCGGCTGGAGGGTCATGGTCGCGATACTGCTGCCACCTGATGATTTCTTTCGTCTGCGTCTCTTCTTAGCCATGGGACGTCCACCGGATCGGTTGCGATTCTGTCTTTCTTTTTTCTCAGACATTCGGGGTGCTCAATAGCTGAACTTCTATGTCAGCCAAAAAAACGAACGCTTACCTGTTCATTTTGGGGAATACCAGCCATCTGCTTCATGCAATTCTCCCCATGAAGTCGTGACAACGTGTCTCGACGGGAAGCCCGGACGTCACTTGTCCGGTCGGCTGGAATAATCGTTGATGAGATCGTCGAGATACTTCTCGACCGAACGGGTGAGATCCGTGATCTCACCGTCATTACATATGACATGATGGGACATGGAACGCTTCTCGTCAAGAGGTAATTGAGCCGCCTCTCGACGAGCCAGTTCATCGGAATCCCACTGGCGCGACTTCAGGACGCGATCCCGTCGTGTTTCGATGGGGGTATCCACGAAAACAATCGAATCACAATGGCCTCCAAGATCGGCCTCGAGCAACAGCGGTGCATCGATGACCAACGCCCTCGTGCCAACCGGCGCCATGTCGAACAGGCGGGTTCTCATCTCCTCGACCATCGGATGAATGATCGATTCCAGCCATCTTCGCTCCGTTTCGTCGTTGAAGACTCGATGGGCCACCGCTTCACGATTCACGCCACCATCCGACTGCCTGACCTCTTCACCCCATCGCTGCGTGATCTGTTCCCTGACAGTCGGCGATTCCAACGCCTCGCCAGCCATATGGTCCGCATTCGCCACCAGACAGCCGTGTTCCTCGAGGAGTCGAGCAACTCTGGACTTGCCGGAACCGACGCCCCCGGTCAGGCCGATGACTGGAATGGACCAATTGCCCATCTCAATGTGCCTCGTTAAACGAATGGAATGTACCTGATGACGTCACTGGACAATTCGTTTCCATGTCGTCCCCCCGGAGCCATCCTTGATCTCGATGCCTTTCTCGAGCAGTTCATCGCGGATGCGATCGGCCGCCGCCCAGTCCTTCCGCTCTCTGGCTTCCACACGTGCCGTCAACTGCGACTCGATCCACCCGACGTCCAGATCGCCGGCGGCCGGTTCCACCTCGGATTGCAGATCCAGAACACCAAGCACGTGGTTCATCCTGTTCAGAATGTCCCGATCGATCGACCAGGTCCCATCCCCGTCATCGGCAACCGGCTCGTTCATCGGAACGGAACTCGCAGCCTCAGACAAAACGCCGATGGCGCCAGCCATGTTGAGATCGTTTCCAAGCGTCTCCAGAAAACGTGGCCACGCGGCTTCAAGCGGACCGGGGGACGGGCGATGTGACTCGGCATTGGCTTCCAACCATGAGTCCAGTCGCTTCCATCGATCCACCTGTCGCTGGGCATCCTTGAGACCCTGGAACGTGAAGTTGGAATTGATCCTGTAATGCGTTCGAATCAGCTCGAGTCGGATCGCCGCCGGAGACACGCCACGATCGAGCAGATCGCGAATGGTGAAGAACGTGCCTGCGGATTTGCTCATCTTGCTGCCGTCCACCATCAGATGGCGCGTATGGAACCAGTAGCGGGCAAACGACTCCTCACCCGTCGCACCACATGACTGGGCAATTTCACATTCGTGATGTGGAAAGATGTTGTCTTCTCCACCACTGTGCAGATCGATCACGTCTCCGAGCAGTTGACGAGCCATCACGGAGCACTCGAGATGCCAGCCGGGATAGCCTTCGCCCCATGGACTCGGCCATCGCATGAGATGCTTCGAGTCCGGCTTCCACAACATGAAATCCGCGGGGTTGCGTTTGACCGCCTGGGTGGCCATGTCCACTCGACCACCCTCGCCGCTCCGGACGGCATCCAGCGTGTTGCCGGAAAGGCGACCATAGTCGGGGAAGGACTGGACATCGAAATAGACCACGCCATCCTCGGCGACGTAGGCATGGTCTCGTTCGATGAGCGTTTCGATCAGCTTGATCATGTCGGGCACCATCATGGATGGCCGGGGCATCAGCTCCGAACGCTGTTCGACTTCGAAGGCCACCTTCAGTCCAAGCATCCTCGCATCCTGGAGAAACGCATCCGCATAGAAATCCGCGATGGCCATCGGATCACCCGGATCGACGTTCGCATCCTCGGGCAGCTTGCCGGACTTCTTGTCCTCGAGCATCCGTCTGGACGCCACTTCCATCTTGTCCTCGCCACCACCATCGGGATCGGTGTCCTCCGTCATGTGACCGACATCCGTGATGTTCATCACATGCAGCACCTGATGTCCCATGACCTCGAGCGTCCGACGAAGAACATCGGCGTTCAGGAAGGAACGGAAGTTTCCGATGTGGGCATAGTCGTAGACGGTCGGCCCACACGAGTAGAAAGTGACCGGGCCTTCGGGTGACAGCGGCTCGAATCGTTCAACCTGTTTGGTCAGCGTGTTGTAGAGATCCAGTGGCATGGTCAAAGAATAGTCCCGCCTGCATCACTTGGGGTGAACTCAGGACTGGATGGAGGCCCGGTGTCTCGGTTCCCACCAGTCCAGCGTCCTTCGAAGACCCTCTTCAAGCGAAGTTTCCGGCATCCAATCGAGAACGTCCCTCATCCTGCCGATATCCATGCAGACCCTCGGAGCGCCCTCTGGGCTGTCGGTGTCCCAGATGATCTCGCCGTTGAATCCGGTCACACGACAAGTGGCTTCGACCAACTCCCTGATCCTGGTTTCCAGGCCCGTTCCAAGATTCACGGGACGAGGGTCGTTGAGGCACGTGGTTGCCCGAAGAATCCCCTGGGCCGCATCTTCAACATAGAGAAACTCGCGAATTGCGTTGCCTGTACCCC
>MDTD01033223.1_pt1 | contig 14036 bp, 13 predicted proteins | sample 811221 | NCBI WGS metagenome assembly MDTD01 (sample SAMN05326646, study PRJNA326480) | marine metagenome | isolation source: seawater | place: Pacific Ocean: South West | collected 2011
AAAAAAATTAATCAATTAAAATATTAGAGGATAAATAAATTTAAAAGATAAATGCAAATTATTGACATCTTTTCCTGAGTGATAATAAGGTAAAACACTATCATCTAGTTCCCATTGATAATTTAAACCTCTGGAAAAAATAAAATTAAAACTGCCATAAAAATTTTTAAATTTTTTATTGAAATTTAAATGTAAATTAAAATCTTTCCAATATCTTCTAAAATCATTTGCTGTGTCGAAAGCTCGATAATAAAAATCATTATCATTGTCAATAATTTCAAATGCAATACCAATTTTATTTTTTTTATTAATTCTTTGAATTGAAAAAAATTGGGAATTACTTCCTGGGCCAATACCAGCACCAATAACTTCCCCTTTATTCGTATATCCATCTCTAACACTTCCATGCATGTACCAAGATCCTGCATCTCTCAATAGCCTTCCACCTGTCTGTTCTAATTGAGTCCATTCCCAAGAAAAAATAAAATCTTCATTTATATTTTTTGATGAAAAAATCTTTTGTAATCCAATGGTACTTCCGCGAGCATGCTCAGAATCTAATAATAAATCTCTAATATTCTGTTTTGCATCATTGTAATGGTATTCAGCATATATTTCTGCTTTAGCATCTTTCCAAATCCATCTAAAGTATAAACCTGCAGCTTGATCAGTTTGTTCTTCATAATCAACAAAAACATCATTTTTTCTAAACAAATTTGAAAAAAGAGGAAAATATGTTGGATTTCCAGTCATCCAGGTATATTCACCCTTAACTAAAGCGCTATACATTTGAACCCATCTAATATATCCAATTGATAAACCATCAATCCACTTGGGTGAAAAACTAATATTAATACCTTGAAAAAATCTCCAATCATCAACTTCTCCGTTCTGATTTATTTTTGGCACATACAACTTAGTACCAGCATGCTCAAAATCAATGTTAGGTGGTGAATAGCCAGAATTTTCAAGCCTTCCTGTAACAAATTGCCATTCAAAATTTCCCAACGGTGTTTTAACTGGTCTATTAGTATTAAATGAAATGTGTTTAAAACCACGAGAGTTGTTACTCATCATAATACTATTTCTTCTTGAGGGTCCCCACCATATATTTTCATTTGAAAATCCTATACTAATTTTCTTAAAATTTAATTTAATATTTGATTGACCAATTAATGTATTATTGTGTCTTTTTTTTCCAAATCTTTCTGGTATATCTGATCTATTCCATAATATATATCTGCTAGCCCAAATAGCTGAATAATGATTTTCTGGAAAACCATTATATTCTAAATTATCAGCATAGTGATGCTCAGGTTTTAATTGAATAGATAGAGGGCCTAAATCAAAGTAAATTCCAGCACTTATAATGTGCTGATAACCTTTGTTTGGTATCATGCTTCCATTATTTCTGTTGTAAGGGTGATGTGAATTAAATTCAATATTAAAATCAACAGGCAAAAATTTTATATTGGATTTTTTATTGGTAGAAGAAACAATATTATTAAATAAAATATCACTATCGATGAAGTTGTTTTTTATTTTTAATCCATTATTACCAATCTCTAAAGGTCTTTGGTTAAATGAATAACCAAGATTAATTTCACCTTTTAAGTCTAAATATCTCAAATGATCTATTAAATCAGATTGATTTAAGTTGATATTTTGAGAGTTTAGCTTAACAGTTAAAATTATTACAAGAAAATATATTAAATATTTCATTCGTAGTTTATCATTCGTACTCTCAAGTTGTCAATAGACCAACTTTCATCACATTTAGCCTGGGGAATTCCATCTTTATCAATAGCATTAGGTTGATAAAGCTCATCATAAAACCTCAAAACAATATTGTTTCCTGAGCTTTTAAATCCTTTTTCTATTTGATAGAGTGTAGTATCCCCGCCAAAAAAATTATTAGAACATCTGCTTTCAAGACCAGTTTTAAAGGAACCGTTTTTAGGATTGTTTTCAAAAGGGTAAGATTGAGGAAAGGATTGTCTTAGACAATAATTTGGCCAACAAGGACTATTTGAAAAGGTAGTTGTAAAGTTATCAGAGCTTGGGTCTTTAAATAAATCCATATCTGGATTAAACTCCATAACCCATTTATCCGGTTTATCATCATCTGGAAATCCATTAAAGTTACCATCCCAAGATCCATGTATATATAAGTCAAATGATACAAAAACATAGTCATGTTTCCCTACATTCTCTAAAAATAAAATAAATCCATCATTATTAAAATCACCCAAAACTTTGGTGTTGTTAAATGTTGATATTTCACCACCGTCAATTTTTTCTAATATAGAATTTTCAAAATCATTTTGATATATAAGTTCATTTCTTGTCATCTCTGGGTATGAACATGAATTAATAATTATAATAAACGTAAATAAAATCGATAATCTCATGAATTATTTTTTTGTTTTTGATAAAAATCTATTGTTTGATTTAACCCATCATTTAAACTAATTAAAGGCTTCCAATTTAATATTTTTTTTGCTAGCGTAATATCTGGTTTCCTTCTTTTTGGGTCATTCTCTAGGAGATCACGGAATGTAATGTTATTAGCAGATCCGGTAATTTTATCAATTTCCATTGTTAATTGTAAAAGATTATGTTCTTTAGGATTGCCAATATTTACTGGTTTATTATAATTACTAAATAACAATTTAACTAATCCATTAATGGTATCGGAAATAAAACAAAAGGATCTTGTTTGCATTCCATTTCCAAATACAGTGTAATTTTGGTTATTTATTGCTTGGTTTATGAATGTTGGTATTACTCTTCCATCATTTTTTTTCATTCTAGGTCCATAAGTGTTAAAGATTCTAGCAATTTTGATATCCATTTTAAATTTTTTGTGATAGGCCATGGAAATTGCTTCTAGATATCTTTTTGCTTCATCATACACTCCTCTTGGACCTATCTGATTAACATTTCCAAAATAAGACTCTCCTTGAGGGTGTTCAAGCGGATCACCATAAACTTCTGATGTTGATGCTACAAGAACGGTTGATTGATTTTTTTTACCAATTTTAAGGATGTTTTCTGTACCAATTGAACCAACTCTAAGAGTTTTTATTGGGTATTTTAAATAGTCCAAAGGGCTTGCTGGAGATGCAAAATGAAGTATGTAATCAATTTTTTTGGAAATTTTTAATTCTTCACATATATCATGATCTATAAAATCAAAATTAGAATTATTCATGTGATGCTCAAGATTATTTACAGTTCCAGTTAATAAATTATCAACTGCTGTAACCTTAAAATGATTACTTAAAAAAAAATCACACAAGTGAGAACCTATAAAACCAGCACCACCAGTAATCATAACTCTCTTCATCAAAACAAAATTAATCTTTTTTATTTTTATAAATATTAAGTACTTTTGTTACTTGAAATCATGTTAGAAAGTATAATTACATCTAAAACAAGATTAAACTTATTAGTTAAGTTTTTTGTAAATATTGCTAATAAAGGATATTTAAACTCATTAGCAACTGAGTTTGGTGAGTCAACAAATTCTGTTCGAAAGGAGTTAAATAATTTAACAGAAGCTGGATATTTAATTAAAAAAGATCAAAAAAACAAAATATTTTATTCAGCTAATCAAAATCATCCTTTATTCGAAACACTTCAGTCGATAGTACATAAACATCTTGGTATTGAAGATATTTTACAGAGAGTTTTAAAAAATATCGGTAAAATTGAAAAGATTATTTTACTAGGTGATTATGCGATGGGTATAGATAGTGGAACCATTGAAGTTTTAATTGTTGGCAATAAAATTAACAGAAAATATATTGACGATATTCAGCCAAAAATTGAAAATAAAATCAATAGAAAAATAAATTTCATGATTTCATCAACAGGTACAACACAACCAGGATTAATTATATTTGAAAAGTAGTTGTACTTAATTTTTAGAAAACTAAATTTGTAGTCATAATTGTGACTACATAAGCGAAGCTGTGAATATAGGTATAGTTGGACAAGGATTTGTTGGTAATGCAGTATTTGAAAAGTTTAAGAAATTTTTCAAAGTATTTACTTTTGATATAAAAAGAGATTTGTGTAATTCTTCTATTGAAGAAATAAAAGAAAAGTGCAGAGTTGTTTTTATTTGTCTCCCAACACCCATGAATAAAGATGGATCCTGCGATATTTCCTTAGTTGAGAATACATTAAAACTTTTTTGTAATCAGAGAGATATAATCATTATTAACAAGTCAACTGTTCCGCCAGGAACAACAGAGAAATTTAAAAAGAAATACTCTAAAATTCAAATTGTTTTTAATCCTGAATTTCTAACAGAAAGAAATGCTGTAGAGGATTTTAATAATCAAAACAGAGTAATTTTAGGAGGCCCAAGGCCAGCAACTACAATAATTAAAAACTTATTTAACAACGTTTTCCCTAAAGCAAATGTTATAAAGACCGGATCAACTCATGCAGAAATGATAAAATATTTTACTAATACTTTTTTAGCAACAAAGGTTTCATTTGCAAATGAAATATATCAGCTTTGTTTAAAGTTAAATTTAGATTATGATAAAGTAGTGGAGTACGCTTTATATGATAACAGAATAGGTAAATCACACTTAAATGTTCCAGGTCCTGATGGAGATTTAGGCTTTGGAGGACATTGTTTCCCTAAGGATTTGTCAGCTTTAATCTCATTATCAGAAAAATTAAATTCCGAAAACAATCTTTTAAAAGCTGTAAAACAAACTAATGACGTCATTAGAAAAAACAGGGACTGGGAAGAAATGAAAGGAAGAGCAGTTAATTAATAATAATAATAATATGAGTTATTTATTTACATCAGAGTCAGTCAGTGAGGGCCATCCAGATAAAGTTGCTGATCAAATTAGTGATGCTTTAATTGATAATTTTTTAGCATTTGATCCAAATTCTAAAGTCGCTTGTGAAACTTTAGTAACTACAGGACAAGTTGTTCTTGCTGGAGAAGTAAAATCTAATACTTATTTAGATGTTCAATTAATTTCCAGAGATGTCATAAATAAGATTGGTTACAATAAAAGCGAATATATGTTTGACGGTAATTCTTGTGGTGTTTTTTCTGCTATCCATGAACAATCTTCTGATATAAATCAAGGTGTAGAAAGAAAAAACCCAGAAGATCAAGGTGCTGGTGACCAAGGAATGATGTTTGGGTATGCTTGTAATGAGACAGAAGATTACATGCCTCTAGCTTTGGATTTATCTCACAAAATTTTAATTGAATTATCAGAGCTAAGAAGAGAAAATAATGAAATAACTTACTTGAGACCTGATTCTAAATCACAAGTAACCTTACAATACTCTGAAGAAAATAAGCCTGAAAAAATTGTCGCTGTAGTTGTTTCTACTCAGCATGATGATTTTGATACAGAAGATAAAATGTTGGCTAAAATTAAGTTGGATATAACTTCAATTTTAATTCCCAGATTACTACAAAAATATCCAAACTTTAAACCTTTTTTTAATGATGAAATTGATTATCATATAAATCCTACGGGTAAGTTTGTTATTGGTGGGCCACATGGAGATACTGGTTTAACAGGAAGAAAAATTATAGTTGATACCTATGGCGGTAAAGGAGCACATGGAGGTGGAGCTTTTTCAGGTAAAGATCCTAGTAAAGTTGACAGGAGTGCTGCTTATGCTACAAGACATATTGCTAAAAATTTAGTTGCTGCAGGTGTAGCTGATGAATGCTTAGTTCAAGTGAGTTATGCCATTGGGGTTGCTAAGCCAATGGGTATATTTCTTAATACTTTTGGAACTTCAAAAGTATCTATGAATGATAGTGAATTAGCAAAAATTATTGAACAAATTTTTGATATGCGTCCTTATTTTATTGAAAAACGACTAAAATTAAGAAATCCAATTTATACAGAAACAGCTGCTTACGGACACATGGGTAGAAAACCGGAATTTATTACTAAGACATTCAGTTCACCAAATGGAGAGTCTAAAACCTTAAAGGTTGAATTGTTTACATGGGAAAAATTAGATTATGTAGATAAAATTAAACATACTTTGAAAATTTAAAATTTATGAAAAACAAATATATCCCGTACAAAGTCAAAGATATTTCACTAGCTGATTGGGGAAGAAAAGAAATAAAATTAGCTGAGGCAGAAATGCCAGGTTTAATGTCTTTAAGAGATGAATACAAAGATAAAAAACCTTTAAAAGGAGCTAGAATTGCTGGCTGTCTTCATATGACTATACAGACAGCAGTTTTGATCGAAACCTTAGTTGAATTGGGTGCTGATGTAACTTGGAGTTCCTGTAATATTTTTTCTACTCAAGATCATGCAGCTGCAGCCATTGCTGCAGCAGGAATTTCAGTTTATGCTTGGAAAGGAATGAATGAAGAAGAATTTAACTGGTGTATTGAGCAAACTTTGTACTTCGGAGCTGAAAGAAAGCCACTAAATATGATCCTTGATGATGGAGGAGATCTAACTAATATGGTTCTTGATGATCATCCTGAACTAGTTAAAGATATTAAAGGCCTTTCAGAGGAAACAACAACCGGTGTTCATAGACTATATGAAAGAGTTGTAAATGGTACACTTCCTCTTCCTGCAATTAATGTCAATGATTCTGTCACAAAGTCGAAGTTTGACAATAAATATGGATGTCAAGAAAGTGCCGTAGATGCAGTGAGACGAGCAACAGACATTATGATGGCTGGAAAACGAGTTGTAGTTGTTGGGTATGGTGACGTTGGAAAAGGTACGGTTTCTTCCTTTAGTGGTGCGGGCGCAATTGTTACAGTTGTTGAAATTGATCCAATTTGTGCACTTCAAGCAAGTATGGATGGATATGAAGTAAAAAAAATAAAAAATGTTATTTCTAAAGCAGATATAATTGTTACTGCAACAGGGAATAAAGATATACTTATCGAAGAACATTTTAAATTGATGAAAGATAAAACTATAGTATGCAATATTGGTCATTTTGATAATGAAATTGATATGGCATGGCTTAATAAAAATTATAGCCATACTAAAGTCGAAATTAAACCTCAGGTAGATTTATATAATATTGATGGTAAAGATATTATTGTTTTAGCTGAAGGAAGATTGGTCAATTTAGGATGTGCTACTGGGCACCCTAGTTTTGTAATGAGTAATTCATTCACAAATCAAACTCTTGCTCAAATAGAATTATGGATGAATACTAACAATTATAAAAATAAAGTATACATGCTTCCTAAACATCTTGATGAAAAAGTTGCTAAACTTCATTTGGAAAAACTAGGAGTCGAATTAGAGGAGTTATCTAAAGATCAAGCTGATTATATAGGCGTAAAAATTGAAGGTCCTTACAAGCCAGAATATTATAGATATTAAATATGATAAATAAAAATATATGTGTAGTTGGGCTAGGTTATGTTGGACTACCTTTAGCAGTAGAATTTTCAAAAAAATATAAAACATTAGGTTTTGATATTGATGAAAATAGAGTTGAATCAATTTTACAATGTAATGATTATACATTAGAAGTTGAAAATCATGAACTTAAGGATGTTATTATTAACAAAAATTCATATTTAAAAAAGAAAGCAAAAGGATTATTCTGTTCCTCCAATATAAATGATATTAAGGATTGTAATTTTTATATTGTTACTGTCCCAACACCAACAGATAAGAATAAACGCCCCATCCTAACTCCGCTAATTAATGCGTCTAATACTGTTGCAAAATTTTTAAACAAAGGAGATTATGTTATTTATGAAAGCACAGTATATCCAGGTGTTACAGAGGATGAATGTGTCCCTGTTTTGGAAAGGATTTCGAATTTAAAACTAAATAAAGATTTTTTTGTTGGTTATTCACCGGAGAGAATTAACCCTGGGGATAAAAACAGAAAACTAACTAATATTTTAAAAGTTACATCTGGCTCTAATCAAAAATCAGCTAAAGTAATTGATGAACTATACAAATCTATTATTGCAGCTGGAACTCATTTAGCTTCATCTATAAAAATAGCAGAAGCTTCTAAAGTCATAGAAAATAGTCAAAGAGATATAAACATTGCATTTGTTAACGAATTAGCTAAAATTTTCTCTAATATGAATATTGATACTCATTCAGTTTTAGAGGCAGCTGGAACAAAGTGGAATTTTTTGCCTTTCAAACCTGGTTTAGTTGGCGGACATTGTATTGGTGTTGATCCATATTATCTTGCTCAAAAAGCACAGGAAACAGGATATTACCCTGAAATTATCCTAGCTGGAAGAAGGATTAATGATTCTATGGGTTCATTCGTAGCATCTGAAATTGTTAAAAAGATGGTAAAAAATGAAATCCCCTTGAATAAATCAAAAATATTATTATTAGGATTTACTTTTAAGGAGAATTGTCCAGACCACAGAAATACCAGAGTTATTGATATATATCATGATTTAAAAGAATATGGCTTAGATATTACATTATATGACCCATGGTTAAAAAAGGATGAAATCATGCATGAATATAAAATTTCAATTAGGAATTCTAAATCTGAAATATTGAGTAAAAAATATTCTGCAATAATATTAGCTGTTAGTCACTCCGAATTTTTAACACTTGATTATAATTCGTTAAAGTCTGAAAAATCAATTATATACGATCTAAAAGCTTTTTTGCCAAAAGATATCATTGATTACAGATTATAAATATGGAAATTCTTGATTTAATAAATCGCAAGCATTCTCTGCTGGACAATGATATTATCAAGCTTGAGAAAAAAATTTCGAACAAAATTAAAAATTCATCTTTTTTAGTTCTTGGAGGTGCTGGATCAATCGGTCAATCAGTTTCTAAAGAAATATTTAAAAGAAAACCTATTAAACTTCATGTAGTTGATATTTCTGAAAATAATCTTGTTGAACTAGTAAGAGATCTTAGAAGTAAATACAATTTTGATGAAGTAGAATTTAAAACCTTTGCATTAGATATAGGTTCTTGGGAATATGATAGGTTCTTTGATGATTACGGGAAATATGATTATGTACTTAACTTATCTGCTCTAAAACATGTTAGGAGTGAGAAGGATCCATATACATTAATGAGAATGATTGATGTTAATATTTTTAATACAATTAAAACAATAAAACAATGTAAATCTAAAGGAGTAAAAAAATATTTTTGTGTAAGTACTGATAAGGCAGCTAACCCAGTGAACATGATGGGTGCTTCTAAAAGGATTATGGAAATGTTTTTAATGAGAGAGAGCTCTGAAATTGATATTTCTTCTGCCAGATTTGCTAATGTCGCTTTTTCCGATGGTTCTTTACTTCATGGCTTTACTCAAAGAATTTTAAAAAATCAACCAATTTCAGCTCCTAATGATGTTAAAAGATACTTTGTTTCTTCAGAAGAATCTGGTCAAATTTGTTTGCTTTCATGTCTTTTTGGAAGTAATAGAGATATTTTTTTTCCTAAACTGAGTAAAAAGGATCATCTTATAGATATTTCAGAAATTGCAATTAATTTCATTATTTCTAAGGGTTATGAACCCAAATTATGTTCAACTGAGAAAGATGCAAGACAATTAATTAAAACTTTACCTGAAAAGGGTATGTGGCCATGTTTGTTAACTAAATCAGATACTACTGGCGAAAAAAGTTTTGAAGAGTTTTTTACCAAAAATGAAAAATTGGATTTAGACAAATTTGAGGGTTTAGGAATTATTAAAAATGGTTTTCATAAATCTAATTATTCTCTTGATACTTTTATTGAAGAAATAAACAAAATTAAACAAAACCCTAAATTAGATAAAGAAAATATAGTAGATACATTTATGAATATTATTCCTGATTTTATACATGACGAAAAAGGAAAAAATTTAGATAGCAAAATGTAATGGATTTTTTAAATAATTTTATTGATTTTACCAGAAAATGTTACAATGACGAGGAGAATAATATTGCATTACATGTGCCTAATTTTATTGGCAATGAAATTAAATATTTAAATGAAACTATTAAATCTACTTTTGTTTCATCGGTCGGACAATATGTAGACAAAATAGAAAAATCTATACAATATTATACTAATACTAAAAAAGCGGTGGCTGTGGTAAATGGTACTGCTGCAATTAGCGTTAGTTTAAGACTGGTTGGAGTTAAAAAAGAAGATGAAGTTTTAACTCAAGCATTAACTTTTGTTGCTACAGCTAATGCTATTTCTTATAATGGAGCCAGTCCAGTTTTTATTGATGTTGATATAGATACTATGGGTATGTCTCCTAGATCTTTATCAAAATTTCTTAAAGAATTTGGACTTAAAAAAGATGGAAAAGTGTTTAATAAATATTCAGGTAAAAGAATTGGTGCAGTTCTTCCAATGCATACTTTTGGATTTCTTTGTAGAATAAATGAAATAAAGAAGATTTGTGATGAATGGGGATTACCATTAGTTGAGGATGCTGCTGAAGCTTTTGGATCTAAAAGTAATGGAATTTCTGCTGGAAGTTATGGAACTGTAGGAGCTTTCTCATTCAATGGAAATAAGATTATAACAGCAGGAGGTGGAGGGGTTATTGTTTCAAATAATTTAAGTTTAATGGAAAGGGCAAAACATTTAACAACAACAGCAAAGAAACCTCATCAATACGAATATTATCATGATGAAATTGGATATAACCATAGAATGCCAAATATAAATGCTGCATTATTACAAGCTCAATTTGAGAGTATAGAGATCTTAAAAAAAAGTAAATCAAAATTATTTAATAAATACCGTAGTTTTTTTGGTCAATATAAAAAGCATGTAAAATTATTTCCTATTCCAGAGACCACAAAAGATTGGAATTATTGGTTAATATCAATTCTTTTTAATGACAAAAACGATAAAGATAATTTTCTTAAAAAAACAAATTCAAAAGGAATTAATACTCGTCCAATTTGGAAATTACTATTTGAATTACCCATGTATTCTGATTGTTATCGTGATTCGCAGGTAAATGCTAAATACTTACAAGATAGAGTTGTAAACATCCCATCAAGTGCAATTTAATATGAATGCTATTTTATTAGGATACTCCGGCCATGGTATTGTGATTGCAGAAGCTGCTATAGAAATGGGAGTAAAAATCATAGGATACTGCGATAATAATTCAAAAACCAATAACCTATTCAATTTAAAATATTTAAATTCTGAAAACAGTAAATCCTATGATTGGAAAATTTGTAAATCATACATTTTAGGTTTAGGTTCAAATGAATTAAGACAAAAACTGTTTGAAAAAGTCAAAAAAAATAACTCAAATAACGTCACTGTAATACACCCAAAATCCTCAATTTCTAAATATATTAATGTAGGTGAAGGAACATTTATTGCTCGAAATGTAACTGTTAATCCAAATGTAACAATTGGAAACGCATGTATTTTGAATACATCTGTTAGTGTAGATCATGATTGTGTATTGGAAGATTTTGTACATATAGCACCTGGTGTAGTATTAGCTGGCAATGTTAAAGTAGGTACTGGTGCTTTTATTGGAGCTAACTCAGTTGTAAAAGAGGGGGTAAAAATCGGAAAGAATGCAATTATTGGTGCTGGGAGTGTTGTTTTGAAGGACGTTAAGTCAGGTAATACCGTTTATGGAAATCCTGCTAAAAATATAATTAATGATTGACAATTCAGTTATTATAATTGCGGAAGCTGGCGTTAATCACAATGGAGATGTTTTATTAGCAAAAAAATTGATTGATGTTGCTAAAGATTGTGGAGTTGATTATATAAAATTTCAAACCTTTAAAGCGAAAAATTTAGTTTCAAAAAAAGCCAAAGTAGCAGATTATCAGAAAAAAAACTTAGGTATTAATAAAACTCAGTTTGAAATGTTAAAGTCATTAGAAATTGATGATCTTGATTTTCATGAAATTATAAAATATGCTAAAAATGTTGGAATTAAAATTTTTTCAACTGCTTTTGATCTTGAAGGCTTAAGATATCTTGAAAAGTTTAAATTTGATTTTTTTAAAATCCCTAGCGGTGAAATAACAAATTACACTTATTTGAAAGAAGTTGCGAGAATCGGAAAACCAGTAATTATGTCAACAGGTATGGCAAATATTGATGAAATTAAATCTGCTTTATATGTCTTAACCAAAAAAATTAGTCTAAATGATATAACCATTCTACATTGTAATAGTGAATATCCGACACCAATGATTGATGTTAATTTGAGGGCAATGTATGAAATAAAAAATACATTTAATGTTAAAGTCGGATATTCTGATCATACAAAAGGAATAGAGGTACCTATTGCTGCAGTTGCAATGGGAGCATCAGTAATTGAAAAGCACTTTACACTTAGTAGAAAGTTAGAAGGTCCTGACCATAAAGCTTCACTTGAGCCAGGTGAATTAAAAAAAATGGTAAATGGAATACGCAATATTGAGCTCGCTATTTCTGGTGATGGCATAAAAAAACCGTCTAGTAGTGAACTTAAGAATATTTTAATAGTTAGAAAATCAGTTCACACTTCAACTTTCATTAAAAAAGGGACCATAATAAAAGAAAAAAATCTTATTTCATTAAGACCAGGTAATGGTATTTCACCAATGAAAATAAAATCAATTATAGGAAAAAAAGCCACTAAAGATTTAGAAAAAGGTAAAAAATTAGATTATAAAGATTTTATATGAAAATAGGTGTTTTAACAAGCTCCAGAGCAGATTATGGAATCTACAAAAATCTCTTAGATTCTATTAAAGATAATTCAAGATTTAAATTAGAAATTATTGTTTTTGGAATGCATTTAATGAAAAAACATGGATTAACTTTAAATTTGATAATTGATGATAATTATTCAGCTATTCATCAAGTAGGTAAAATGCCAAAGAATGACTCTATAATAGATATTTCTAAGGCTTATGGTCAATTAATTAAAGATTTTGCTTCATTCTGGCAAAATAATACTTATGACTTAGTTTTTGCTTTGGGTGACAGATGGGAAATGTCAGCAGCGGTACAATCTTCAATACCATATGAATTAAAACTTGCTCATATTCATGGTGGTGAGACATCTGAAGGTTCTATTGATAATATATTTAGACATCAAATAACTTTGGCCTCAAAACTACATTTTACATCTACTAGTTTGTACAGACGTAAAGTAATCGAAATTACTGGTAATAGTAAGTGTGTTTATAATGTAGGGTCTTTAGCACTTGAAGGTTTATCAAAACTTAAACTTCCTTCTTGGAATTATATTAAACAAAATTTTAAAATTCCATTTGATAATTTTGTATTGGTGACTTTTCATCCCGAATCTGTTAAGTCCTATAAGAACAAAGAGTTTTCAAAATCAATCAAAGAGGTTTTGAATCATCTATCTATTAATTTCAACTTATTGATTACAAAATCAAATAATGATTCTATGGGTTCTTTGTATAACATGGCCTACGATGAATTACAAAAAAAGTATCCCAATAAAATAAAGCTTGTATCTGCGCTAGGAAAATTAAATTATTTCAAAGCAATGAAACAGTCCCATTTTATTTTTGGTAATTCATCTAGTGGTATTATAGAAGCAGCCTCATTTGGGAAAATGGTTTTTAATATAGGAAATAGACAAAATGGAAGGTTAAAAAATAAAAATGTAGTTGATATCCCTTTAGATAAAGAAATGATAATAAATGCTATTTATAATTACTATCCAAATAAAAAAATATCAAAAAGGAATTTATATTACAAACCAGAAACATCAAATAATATAATTAAAATAATAAATGATAAATTTAGAAAATCACTTAATATCTAAAAATTCAACTTTAAGAGAAGCTCTAAAAAAACTGAATAAATTAGCCTTAGATTCTATTTTATTTGTAGTAGATGATCATGATTGTCTTTTAGGTAGTTTAACAGATGGTGACGTTAGAAGAGGAATATTAAGTGGTAAATCTACTGATGATTTGGTGATTGATTACATTCAACAAAATCCCAAGAGTATATATAAAGATTCATATGAAATTAATGATGTAATTAAATTTAGAAATAATAATTTCAGAATTATTC
>MDTD01160228.1_pt1 | contig 14031 bp, 17 predicted proteins | sample 811221 | NCBI WGS metagenome assembly MDTD01 (sample SAMN05326646, study PRJNA326480) | marine metagenome | isolation source: seawater | place: Pacific Ocean: South West | collected 2011
GTTTTTACCATCTACCATAGATGATTTCATCACTTTAAAAAAGGTTTCTACTGTTTGTTGTACTTCGGCTTTGCCGATACCTGTTTTGTTTACGATTTCGTTGATTACTTCTGCTTTTGTCATAGACAACGGAGTTTTACGTGCTTTATTTATATTCATTGCCCTGTAAAAAAGGCTGCAAATGTAAGACTTTTGAAATTAACTACTTAGTGTACTATCAAAAATCATTCTAAAAAACGTTTATGCACTAGTTTTGTTTTGATTATACTGCAAAAAAAATGGGATTTAGTAGCGAAATAATCAATTGGTACTTAGCCAATAAGCGAGATTTACCGTGGCGGGGCACGCAAAACCCTTATAAAATATGGCTTTCAGAGGTTATGCTTCAGCAAACCCGTGTGGCACAAGGCTTGCCTTATTATTATAAATTTGTTGATAAATACCCCTCCATTGTTGCCCTTGCCAACGCCCCTGAGGATGATATTTTAAAGCTATGGCAAGGTTTGGGCTATTATAGCCGCGCTAGAAATATGCATGCTGCCGCCAAAATGGTAGTAAACGAATACAATAGTGAGTTTCCAAAAAGCTACACCGAAATTTTAAAACTAAAGGGCGTTGGCAAATACACAGCGGCGGCCATTGCATCAATAGCGTATAAAGAACCTGTGGCTGTGGTTGATGGTAATGTATACCGTGTATTATCCCGCTACTTTGGCATATCTGAGCCTATTGACGGAGGCAAAGGGCAAAAACTTTTTTCTGATTTAGCTAATGAGTTGCTTGACAGGCAACAGCCCGATAATTTTAACCAAGCCATGATGGAGTTTGGCGCGTTGTACTGCACTCCAAAAAATCCTAACTGCACAGCCTGCATTTTTGCTACTACTTGCAAAGCACGTATTGATGGTACAGTGGCTCAACTACCTGTAAAGGCTAAGAAAACAGCTGTTAAAAAACGTTATTTCAACTATTTGTTTTTTGATAAACCCCAAGCCGCATTTTTACAAAAACGACCTATGGGCGATATATGGGCAAATTTATATGAGTTGCCACTGTTGGAAACAGATGCCGAAGTTGCCAATAAGAATGTATTGTGTGAGTTGCCCGACTATAAAATTTATACACAGGGGCAAGCCATAAAATTTTTGAAAAAAGCCTTTACCATAACCCACAAACTATCGCACAGAGATATACACGCAACGTTTTGGCATATTGGGGTTACCCACGATTTTTTGATAAATAATTCGCGTATATTTGAGATAAAAATTGATACTTTGCACGATTATGGGGTATCGCGTTTAACCGAACGCTTTTTTAAAGAATACCTTGATAAAATAGAAAGTACAGAATAAAGAACCAGAACAATGTCAGTAAACAAAGTAATTTTAGTAGGAAATGTGGGTAGAGACCCTGAGGTGAAGTATATAGATGCCAACAAAGTGGTAGCGCGTTTGGCTATTGCCACTAACGAATCGTACAGAGACAGAAACGGCAACTTAGTAGACCAAACCGAATGGCACAATGTGGAGCTTTGGGACGATTTGGCTCGTTTGGCGGAGAAGTATGTGAAGAAAGGTAAAATGCTTTATATTGAAGGTAAACTGCGCACTAACAAGTGGACGGATAAAGAAACCAATCAGGAACGCCAAAGCAAATTTATACGTGCTACACAAATGACGTTTTTGGGTGGCACCGGTGGTGGTGGAAACGACGAAGGTAGCGGCAGCCAATCATCATACAACAAAAGCAGCAATAATAGCGGCGGCAACGAAAACTATAACAATTCTGGCAACGATAATACAAATAGCAACAACAGCAATAATAGTGGCAACAACAGCAACTACGAAGCTCCTGCTGCTCCTGAGCCTATGCCTGATGACGACCTTCCGTTTTAATTATAAATCCATACAGTAGTGGACATACCGGAACGAACGCATACACTATCTCTTTTTGTGCTACAAATTTTAAAGCCTGATTTGTTGCCAAGCGATTGGCTAAATATAGGTGTAGCACTGTTTTTTATCATTTTATTTATAATATTCTCAGCACTGTTTTCGGCATCAGAAAACGCATTTTTTTCATTATCGCAACAAGTGATTGATGAAATGCGCGAGGATAAAGACCGTGCTTCTGAAACTATTATTTACTTTACAGAACACCACAAAAAGCTGTTGGCCACTATACTTATAGCCAATAACTTTGTTAATGTGGCCATTGTTTTGGTATCATCGTTAACGTTTGATTTGGTATTTCAGTTTACTGAATTTCCTATTTTGGGTTTTGTGGTACAGGTAGTAATAGTAACCTTTTTGCTGCTTGTTTTTGGCGAAATAATGCCCAAGGTATACGCCATTACCAATAACCTAAAAATAGCTAGGCTAATGGCTTTGCCATTGTATTTCCTTAGTCATAGTTTTCCACTTAAATATTTGGTGCGTTGGCTAGAGCATTCAACTACCATTATTGATAAACGCATAACCAAAAAAGGCCACCAACTTAGCATTGAAGAACTAAACCATGCTATTGATATAACCACAGGTGAAAAAAGCAGCGAGGAAGAAAAAGAAATACTGCGCGGTATTGTAAACTTTGGAAATATATCGGTAAAGCAAATTATGAAACCCCGCCTTGATGTGGTGGCGTTTGATAATACACTAGGTTTTATTGAGTTGATGAAAAAAGTGAACGAGTTTGGCTACTCGCGCATACCTGTTTATGAGGATAGTTTTGACAAGGTTGTGGGTATATTGGGTATTAAAGATCTTTTGCCACACCTAGATAAGCCTGATAATTTTGAGTGGCAACAACTGCTTCGCCCTCCCTTTTTTGTGCCTGAAACTAAAAAGATTGACGACCTGCTGAAAGATTTTAAAGAAAAGCGAATGCACATGGCCGTTGTGGTGGATGAGTATGGCGGAACATCGGGCATTGCTACTATGGAGGATGTAATGGAGGAGATTTTTGGTGAAATTAACGACGAGTTTGACGTTGATGAAACCAACTACAGTAAACTTGACGAAAACACATACGTTTTTGAGGGAAAAATATTGATAAACGATATGTGCCGCTTGATGGATTTGGATACTGAAATGTTTGACGAGATACGTGGCGAAGCTGATTCGCTATCGGGTTTGTTGTTAGAAATTGCAGGTAAAATACCCAATATTGGCGCAAAGCTTTCTTTCCAAAACTTCCACTTCTTAATAGAATCGGCTGATAAGCGTAGAATTAAACGAGTAAAAGTTACTATTGCTGAGGAAGGTACTGACGACTAAACCTATTATTTTATAGACATCAGAAGTGTTTTAGCTTCATTTTTTCTTTTCTTACCCGTAAAAACAGTAGCGTTTAATACTTCTTTAGCCTGTATGGGTTTGTTTTGTTTAAGCAATGTTTTTGCTTTTAGCAAAGCAGCCAACTCATTATAAGGTATTGGGCTATAAACAATATTTTGAAGGGTGATAATACAACTATCGTATTGTTGAACATCAAAAAAAGCTAGTGCATTGGCATAGTTAATAGAATCTTGCTGTGGTGAAAACACCCATGTATTGGTATTGAGGTTGTTAAAATTGTTGAAGTTATTGTTAGTAGACATATTTGACGGGTAAATATCCCGCTTTGCTCCCTTTTTAGTAGGGTTTACATCAGTACTTTTTTTAAGCAAATCAACCACTTGGGGCGTTTCTGCATCATCACCAAAATATATTGCTGTATCTACTTGCACAGGCTCAGTTATTGCTTGCTGCACCCCATTATCAATCCTTAAAGCATCATCGCTTTGGTTGTTATTAGCACTACTGTTGGCAGCATCAAAATTTTTATTATTGGTAGCGTTTGGCTCAGGTGTAGTTTCCTTTTTTTCCTGTGTTGGTGTTGACCCTAACACATCAATGTTTTCCGTTGTTGTTTTTTGGCTGCTAGTATCAATTATTGTACTCTCTTGTTCTGGCTTAGTACTATTTTGGGCTACTTGCTGGCTAGGCAACACAGGCATACTGTACCATACAATACCCAATGTTACCAGCACCACTGCTGCTGCACTACTGTACCAAAAAACTGATAACCTTTTGCGTTTAGGTTTCAAATACTCGTCAACATCAGCATTTATTTGGGCTACAGTTTGAGATAAAGTTTCTGCTTTTGCCAAGCTATCTATCCCCTCTTTTATATCCGCACACAGCTCACACCCCTCTGCATGTTTTTGCAGTGTAAGCATATCGGCCCGGCTAAGCGTTTTTTGCGCGTAACCTTCCCATGTTGTATTGCTTATGCAGTGTGTTGTATCCATAATGCTATTGCCCAACTAAAAAGTATGCCTTTTTGGGCAAGTGTATTTTTTAAGTTTCGTTTTCCGTTTTGTATATAGCTTTTTACCTCATTAGAGGTGTAGCCTGTCTGGTTACTAACCTCGTCGTAGGTTTTTTGTTGCAAGTAAAATAAATCAATACAAACCCGCTGTTTATCGTTTAGCTGCAGCATTGCACTTTCTAATGCTTGCAACTTATGTTCTTTATCCCCTCCCTCTTCTTCTTGATGCAATAACGCATCAAATTGCACAAAAAAATCTTCATTTTCTTCCTCTACCTCATTTACTAATACTTCTACAACAGGTTTGCGCAATTGCATCAAGCAATAGTTTTTGCAAACACTGTATAGCCAATTTTTAAAACTTTTGGGGTTGTGTTTTAGTAAATCAGTAAACAGCTTTTCAAAAATAGCCATACTGGCATCTTTAGCGGCATCTTCATTTTTAAGGTATTTATGGCAAACCGTAAAACTGAGCAACGAATGGCGTTTAAACAACTCGCCAACCACATTTTTGTTGTGGGTATTTTGGTAGCTGGCCACCAATTCTTCATCAGTTTTATTAGGGCTGTTGGTAGCCATTAAAAAAAGAAGGCTAAATATTTTTTGGTTAGTGTTTATGGAATTTAACAAACCTAAGCATCAAATATTAAACCAAACACATTAACATATATGAAACATCTATTTTTAGCCCTAGCCATTATATGCTGTGGCAGTATTAAAGCACAAACACCCAAAACTATTAATGCCAAGCTTGATAAAGCTACAGTGTACTTGCAAGGTGCACATTTGTATTATACTGAAAATGTAAACCTGCGAACCGGTGTAAACAAGTTTGCTTTTGAAAACATATCGCCATACATCAACCAAGCATCAATACAAGCAGGTATAAAAAGCGGTGTGGTAATGGATATGAAGTATGAATTGACGTACGAGGAAACCAAACCCAAAGCTGTTGTTTTAAAAAAATACGAACACGAAATACAACAGGTAATAGATTCATTGGAAGATTTGACCTACGAGGATAAGGATATTGACAATAAAGTAAGGGTTTTGGCTACTGAAAAAAATATGTTGCTAAGTAACCGACTTATTAAGGGCGACCCAATACGAGACTCGTTACCCCTACTGCAACAGGGCATGGCTTTTTTAAAAGTAAAACTAAACGAAATATATGCCGAAGAGTTAAAACACGAAAGGGCAAAAAGCAAGATTGCTAAAAAAAGAGCACAACTAAATGCCCGCCACAAAAATTTACTATTACTTCAAAACGGTGATATAAACCCTAATCAAGATGCTAAACCCATACACAGGGTTTTGATTACTGTATACAGCGAGATTGTTACAACTACACAACTGAGTTTTAATTACTTTATACAAAATGCCAGTTGGGTACCTGCCTACGATTTGCAAGCATCATCAGCCAGTAGTACTTTAAAACTGAATTATTTTGCCAATGTATCTCAAAACTCAGGCCTCGATTGGAAAAACATTCCGCTTACGCTTAGCACATCTACACCAACACAAAACAACACCAAACCTGTGCTTAGCCCTTGGTATTTAAGCTACCAAGTGCATAATAATTACGCATCGCCTTCTACCAACTCAATAATGCCATTAAAAAAAGAATCGCTTAATTTTAGAGACGTTAATGATGCCGAAACCGATTTAAGCGCGGCATTAGATTATATAAACATTACTGAAAACCTACTGCGGGTAGAGTATGAAATAAAACTAAACTACACTATAAACAGCGATGGCAAAACACACAAAGTACTTATTGATGATAAAAACGTGCCTATGGCTTTGCAGTTTGCGGCCATACCCAAACTAAGTTCTGATGCTTTTTTAATGGCACGCATTACAGGCTGGGAGGAAATGAATATAATACCCGGTGGTGCCCGTTTGTATTTTGACGGCTCGTTTGTGGGCGAGATGTACCTTAACCCACAAACTACTGATGACACTTTAAGTGTGAATCTTGGCAGGGATAAAAGTTTTGCTACCAGTCGCAAAAAAATAAAAGAAAAACGCAAAGAGCGTTTTATTGATAACGACAAGGTTGAAACCCGAACTATTGAATTGGTGGTACGTAACACTAAAAATCAAACTATAGAGATAGAGGTGGAAGACCAAATACCTGTGGTAAGTAGGACTAATGAAATTAAAGTAACACTAAAAGATAGTGATGGCGCTGAACTTGACGAACCAAGCGGCAGCCTAAAGTGGAAACTTAAATTAAAGCCCAAAGAAGCTAAAAAAATTCAATTTACGTATGAGATACGTTATCCAAAAAACAAACCCGTAGCGGGGCTATAAAAGCACTATTAAGATAGGGTTATAATAAGTAAGGGTTGCCGTTGTATTACGGCAACCCTTACTTATATATTTAATACTGTTTGTTTAAACACAAATAGTTTCTACTATTGAGGCATTTCGGGAACAGAGTCTTTTACAGCATCAACTTTATTTTTATAATGATTGAAAATAGAGTCAGCTTTTTCCTTTTCAGTTTTTATCTTTTGTTCTACTTTCTCTTCCACCTCTTTTTCGGTTTTTTCTTCGGTGGTTGTTTTGCAAGAGAAAAGCAGCAAGCATGCGGCTAAAATTAAAGTGTGTTTCATATTTTTTTCTGAAAATTTAGGCAAAAAAAAAGAGTGCTAAAGCACCCTTCTTTTTTAATTTCATTTTCTTAATTAAAAGAAAGAAATGAATTACATAGCTTTTTCAGCGTGAGCTGCAGTGTCGCTGTGAGCTGCAGTGTCTGCAGGAGCAGCTTCAGCTTCAGTTTGAGCTGCTTCAGCTTCAGCTTGGTCGTCAGCTTGTTGCTCAGTTTGAGCAGCAGTGTCTTCAGATCCTTCAGTTTTAGTGTTGTTTTTGCAAGCTACGAAAGACATTACAGAAACGATGGTTAACAGAGCAAATACTTTTTTCATTTTTTTTGGTACTTTTAAAATTCCGTGCAAAGGTAGAATTTTTACGATACCATGCAAGTTTACCAAATTATTTTTTTCTAAAAAAAATACGAAGGGGTACTCCATTAAAGTTAAACTCCTCTCGTAGCTTGTTTTCCAAGAATCTTTTGTAAGGTTCGCGAATGTATTGCGGAAGGTTACAAAAGAATACTAAAGTAGCCGCTCTGCTTTTTAACTGCGTTATATATTTAATTTTTACGTACTTACCCTTATAGGCAGGTGGGGGCGTATTTTGCACCACAGGCAACATAAAATCGTTTAGTTTTGGTGTGCTAACCCTTTTTGAAAGATTTTCATACACCTCACCTATCTTCTCCATTGCTTTGTAAATACGTTGCTTGTTTAGGGCTGAAATAAACAATACAGGGTAATCAGTAAAAGGAGCTGTTTTTGTTTTTATCTCTGCCTCATAATCTCTGGCTGAGTTGGTATCCTTTTCATCCGTCAAATCCCACTTATTCACCAAAATCACAATACCCTTTCCATTTTTTTCTGCCTGATGTAAAAGGTTAAGATCTTGACTTTCCATGCCTTGTGTGGCATCAATCATCAACACACAAACATCACACTCTTCAATAGCTTTTAGTGAGCGCATTACCGAGTAAAACTCAATATCCTCATTCACCTTACCTTTTTTGCGTATACCTGCCGTATCAATCAACAAATACTCATGTCCGTATGCTTTGTAGTGCGTATGTATAGTATCGCGCGTAGTACCTGCTATTGGGGTAACAATATTTCTATCTTCTCCCAAAAGTGCATTTACCAACGACGATTTACCAACGTTTGGCCTACCCACAATAGCTATTTTGGGTATATTTTCTAACGTTTCATCAGCAGCTTGTGGAGGCAAAGCTTTTAGTTCTTTAACTACTTTATCCAAAATCTCACCTGTTCCACTGCCCGATACTGACGAAATAGGATATACCTCGCCTAAACCAAACGAGTAAAACTCAGCAATATCGCCTAGTTTATCGTTATTATCCACCTTGTTCACCAACACCATAGATGGTTTACTGCTTTTGCGAAGCAAATCAGCAAAATCGCTATCAAGGTCAGTAATACCCGTGCTCACATCCACCATAAACAACAGCATATCTGCTTCGTCAATGGCTATTTTTACTTGGCTTCTTATGGCAGTTTCAAAAACATCGTCGCTGTGTTCTACATATCCACCCGTATCAATAACGGTAAACTCGTAGTCTGTCCATTCAGCCTTTCCATAGTGTCGATCTCGGGTAACCCCGCTTGAATCATCAACAATTGCTTTCCTGCCGCCCACAAGGCGGTTAAACAAGGTTGATTTACCCACATTGGGGCGACCTACTATTGCTACAATTCTTCCCATCTTATTAAATTAATCTGCAAAAGTACGCACTTTATACGGATTGAAATACAAACACTTAGTAAAGGCTTAATAACAGACTCCTATTTTTGCCTTATTTCAATGCCAAATGCCACAAAAAACCTATAAACATAAAAAAAGAAAGTTAAAGGCAAAAACACTTTTCCGTGTGGCTCGTCGCACACTTTTAAGCCAAAAAGAAAGTCCCAAAAGGCGCGCACAAAGTGTGGCTTTGGCTGCTTTTATGTCGTTTGTTCCCCTATATGGGCTGCAAACTTTATTGGGTATATTTTTAGCTTTTGTACTAAGGCTAAATAAGCTTTTAGTTATAGTGCTTATAAATATTATTACTCCCTATCCCCTAGTACCACTAATCATTTATCTTAGTTTCAATATCGGCGGGTGGTTTGTTGATAATCCAACACAATTGGACAAAAACCAAAGTTTCTCGTGGCAATTACTGCAAGATAATTTAGCCCAATACCTTGCAGGTGGTATGTTGCTTGCCATAGCAATGGGCAGCTTATTGGGAGGGCTATCCTATCCTTTGTTTGTATATTTACAAAAACGCAAAAAAAACAAAGCAAACGTAAGCATTGTTGAAAATGCTTAAATGAAAAAAGAACATTTGCCGCAAAAAACCTGTCTTGTTTGCAGCCGAACTTTTACTTGGCGAAAAAAGTGGGAAAAAAATTGGGAGGATGTGAAGTATTGCAGCAAAAGGTGTAGAACACAGAAAAAGAACAATTTGGATAATTAATGGACTTTTCAGTTGTTGTTTGATAGTATAGCCTTAATGTGATATTTTTGTTTAATCCTACCTAGAAAATCAAAGAAACACAATATGACTTTAAAAAAAGCTCTTTTATTTGGCCTTATATTTTTTGCATTAGTAGCGGCCTATGTTTGGTTTTTTGTATATAATAAAGACCATCAAAACATTGAAAAAACTAAAGCCAAATACAAAGTAAGCGCAATTGATTTGGTAACCGAATTTGAAAATGGACACGATAGTGCTTGGAAAAAATATAACGAGCAGGTGCTTGATGTTAACGGCACAGTAAGCTCAATTATCCCCAATGACTCTATAAGTTCGATAGTATTTAAAGTGAACGACAACTACGAAATATATTTTGAGGTATACCCACACCACAACGAAACTGCTAAACAGCTTAAAGCTAACGATGCTATTACAATTCACGGCCAATTTACCGGTGCTGAAAAACCCGACACTGATTTTGAACTTAGTGGTTTGTTGAGACTGAAAAAATGCTCAATTAGTAAATAGAAGAATATTTATGAAGAGAAGTTTAATTGTATTAGCCTTATTAGCATCCTTTGAAATAACTTTAAATAGCTGCCACCATGTACCTGATTATACCGATTTTATTAAAGACTCAACATCAGTAAGCAGCAATTGCAACCCTGATACGGTATATTATGAAAACGACATACAACCTTTGCTTACCTCAAGCTGTGGAATATCAGGCTGCCACGATGCCGGAACACGTGAAAAAGGCATAAGTGTTGCCAATTATACTGATGTACTAAATAGCGAGTTGGTAGTACCCAACCGCCCCGATAAAAGCGATATAATTGAGGTTATAACCTCAAACAACAGCAATAAAGTAATGCCTCCTCCCCCACGTTCAAAATTAACAAGCGAGCAGGTAGCAAAAATAAGTAAGTGGATAGAGCAAGGTGCACGCAACAATAAATGCACCAACGATTGTGATAGTAACCAGTTTAAATTTGCCGCCAATGTAAAGCCCATAATTGATAATGTGTGCAAAGGTTGCCATAGCGGTACATTCCCTTCAGGAGGTATAGCATTAACCAATTATAACGAAATAAAAACACAAGCCGACAATGGCAAGCTGGTAGGCACAATAAGCTTTCAAACGGGTTACAAAGCCATGCCTGACGGAGGGCCTAAAATGCCCGATTGCAAAATAGCCGTAATACGCAAATGGGTGCTAGCCGGCGCGCCTAACAATTAAATAACAAACTTCTTATACATTTTTGGCACGAAAATGTATTGATGTTTAAACAAGAAACATATTAAAAACATAGCATTATGAAAAAATTTATCGCAATAGCACTTTTTGCTTTTACTGCCCTTAGCACTTTTGGGCAAGTAAAATACCTTACTCGCACAGGCCACGTATCTTTCTTTTCTGATGCAGCTTTAGAAGATATTGAAGCACACAACCACCAAGTAACTGCCCTTTTAGAGGCAAGCACAGGTAAACTGGCCTATAAAATACCCATCAAAAGTTTTGAGTTTGATAAAGCGTTGATGCAAGAGCATTTTAACGAAAACTATATGCAATCAGACAAGTTTCCTGAAGCTACTTTTGATGGAGTTATTGCTGATATAAGTAAGGTAAATTTTAACAAAAGCGGCACTTACGTAGTAACTGTTACAGGCAAACTAACCATACACGGTATTACTAAAGATGTAAGCGTTACAGGTGAAGTAATTGTTGATGCAGCAGCAAAAAAAGTTACCACTAAAGCCAACTTTACTATTGCCTTGGTTGACTACGGCATAAAAAACGATAAAGCTCAAAAAATTTCAGACACTATTGAAATAAGGGTTAATACAGAAATGCCTATCAAAAAGTAACCCCCATTAAAGTACTAAAGAATAAAATAGAAAAACCCGAGTACTCGGGTTTTTCGTATATATACTAACCTATGCAAAAACTAATGATGGTTACAGCCGTGCTAATGCTTAGCCTATCGGCTTGTTATTATGATAACGAGGAAGAACTTTATCCTAGAGCTGCCGGTAGTGGCGAGTGCGATACTGTTAATACAACATACGCTGCTGTTATCTCAAAAATTACAGCTACAAGTTGTGCTTTATCAGGCTGTCATCAAGGAACAAATGCTAGCCGTACTATTGGTAGCTTTGAAAACCATGAAGAGACAAAGAAGTATTTAGACCTTAATAAACAACGCTTTATTGATGCAATAAATCACAATGCAGGAGCACCAAGTATGCCAAAAGGAGGCTCGAAACTGGCACCTTGTGATATAAAGAAAATTGAAAAATGGATTAGTAAAGGATACTTAAACAACTAAGCTATGAAAAAAATTATACTAAGTTTTGTTGCATTCCTTTTTATTATCCCTGCTGCTTTTTCGCAAGGTTTACTTGATGAGTTGGACGAGATAACAAAAGATGACAAACAAGAGCCTGATTATGCTTTTGCTACCTTTAAAGGTGTACGCCTTATTAATGGACATAGTGTAGAAATGCCTGCCAAAGGCGAAATGATATACATGATTGCGCACCGTTTTGGAAGTATGGAAAATGGCTTTTACGATATGTTTGGTTTGGATAGGGCAACTATGCGCATGGGGTTTGAGTATACCTTGCCTACCGATTTTGTATGTGTGGGCATAGGCCGCAGCACCTATAACAAAACCTACGATGCCTTTGTAAAAGCAAAGCTATTTCGCCAGCAAAAAGGCACAAAAAATTTCCCGTTTACCATTACTTATGTAGCTGATATAGCCATGACTAATTTACGCTGGACTAATCCTGAACGCAAAAATTATTTCAGCTCGCGACTTATGTATATGAATCAGTTGCTTATCGCTCGAAAATTCAATAGTAATTTATCACTACAACTAATGCCCACAGTACTGCACAAAAACCTTGTACACACACTTGATGAGCAAAACACAACTTTTAGTATGGGTATTGGTGGCCGAATGAAGCTAACCAATCGTATATCGATAAATGCTGAGTATTTTGGCTACATACCCGGACAAAAATTACCACAAATTGATGGTAAAAACATACCTAATACCTTTGCAATAGGCTTTGATATAGAAACAGGCGGGCACGTATTTCAGTTACAATTTACCAATGCCAATGCCATGTATGATGGCGGATATATTACTGAAACAACTACCGATTTTTTTGCTCCACAAGGCAGAGGGTTGCATTTTGGCTTTAATCTAACCCGTACCTTTAGCTTCAAAAAAAATAAAGGAGAGTAGTTTTGTACTGCCTTGCGGCACAAATATTGTAAGTTAGTATACCCATGTACACTAAATATCTTTTATCAGTAAGCTTATTTTTACTGTTTGGAACTAATTTAATTAAAGCAAACGATACCACAAAAGTGCCCATAGTTGGTTTTGACTATGTGCAGCAGGTTTTGCAACAAAAAGATAACGATACCACCTACATTATTAATTTTTGGGCTACTTGGTGTAAACCCTGCGTAAAGGAACTGCCCTACTTTGATAGCTTGCAAACTAAATATGCAGGAAAAAAAATAAAGGTGCTTTTAGTTAGCCTTGATTTTAAGAAAAACTACGAAAAAATGTTGCTTCCCTATGTAGCTAAGCGCAACATAACAACTCCCGTAGTTTTATTGTACGCTCCCGATGCCAACGCTTGGATTGACAAGGTAGATAAACGTTGGAGCGGTGCTATCCCTGCCACTATAATTTTTAAAAATCAACGCCGCGAGTTTTACGAAAAAGAGTTTCACGCACAAGAATTATATACCTTGGTAGAAAGTTTTTTATAATTTTAACCCTAAACTATTTTATAAACATGAAAAAAATATTTGTTTACGCATTTGCATTTATTGCACTAGCAGCTATAACTACCGCTGCCACTTACAAAACAACAGCAACCCAAAATGATGGTTATGAAATTGGCGACGAAGCCGCTGATTTTAAACTAAAAAATGTTGATGGTAAAATGGTATCACTAGCTGATTTTAAAGATGCTAAAGGTTTTATAGTAATATTTACCTGCAACCACTGCCCCTATGCAAAAGCTTACGAAGATCGTATTGTAGCCCTTGATAAAAAATACAAAGAAAAAGGCTACCCAGTTATTGCCATTAACCCAAACGACCCTGAGGTAAATGCTGAAGACAGTTATGAAAACATGATTGTACGCGCTAAAGAAAAAGGCTTCACTTTCCCTTATTTGTTTGATGACGGGCAAAAAGTATATCCTGAGTTTGGAGCTACACGTACACCACACGTGTATATTCTTAAAAAATCAAAAAACAAAAACATAGTAAGCTATATTGGTGCTATTGATGATAACTACGAGGATGAAACCGCGGTGAACACCAAATATGTAGAAAATGCTGTTGATGCCCTAATAGCCGGCAAAACACCCAGCCCTGAAACTACCAAAGCAATTGGTTGTAAAATTAAAGCAAAAGACTAATTCACTTAGCACAAAAAAATAAAAAGCGGGGCAAATGCTCCGCTTTTTTTATGTCCATAATTTCGCCACAGGCTCAAGCATTTGCTCGTGCCCACAATAATTAAGCGTCCGCTCAAAAAAGCAAAAGTCATTCCCACACCCATTTCTCTAACGCAAAATCAAGCCTCGAAAAGAATCTACCTGAGAAA
>MDTD01046003.1_pt1 | contig 14030 bp, 2 predicted proteins | sample 811221 | NCBI WGS metagenome assembly MDTD01 (sample SAMN05326646, study PRJNA326480) | marine metagenome | isolation source: seawater | place: Pacific Ocean: South West | collected 2011
ATAAGGAAGGTATTCAAATTAATAACAAATACACTAGCGTAGGTATAGTTAAGTGTTTTTTTCGAATACCTGCAAATGCGACTTTATCAGGACCAGATTCCAACTATCAATTCACACTTTTGCGAGGCGCCAGATTCGCGAATGACACGGGAGCAGTATTTACGGCAACAGAGGATGTAATCATTGATCTAGATCCGGATAAAATTATAGGAAAAGAATACACAGGAACTTCAGATAGAAGTACGTATTATATTTTTTCGTCAGACGTTCCAGTGGTATCGGGCCAGGATAAAGAGGTGTCAGTTGACGTTGGAACATATAAAAGGTTTTTAAAAGTAGAAATAAAAGATGATACTGTCTCTGATATTATAAAAGTTACAGATTCAAGCGGAAATGAATATTATGAGGTCTCAAACCTTGGGAATAAGGTTATATATAAAGAAGTGCTAAATAGAAAAAACAACGACCCTAGTGTCCCCTTAAAGCTTACACCAGTAGCTGTACCTAGAAGATTCGAAGTTAGGAACGAAGGTTCTAGAACTTTTTTACATTTTGGTTATGGATCCGAGGCAGATTTAAAGAGAAAGCCAATAGCTAATCCTAGTGATCTAGCCTTAGAACAACCCGGCAAAAATTACTATTCTGATATATCTTTTGATCCAGCAAAATTGCTGTCTAATAATAATTTTGGAGTATCTCCACAAAATACAACTTTATCTATAATTTATAGATCGAACACTTCTGAAAATTCAAACGCTGCAGCAAATACAATTACTAATATTATTTCTTCAAATTTAATATTTAATTCTGAAGAAACACTAAATTCAACAAAAGTAGATTTTATAAGATCGTCAATGACTTGTACAAACGAGGAAGCAATTAACGGATCTTTAAGGTACAATTCAACACAAGAGATATCTGAAACAATCTTAAGCGCAAAAGGTGCACAAGGTAGGGCAGTAACTTTGCAAGATTATATATCTCTGTGTTACACGATGCCTTCAAAGTTCGGCTCTGTTTTCAGAGCATCAGCCGAAAAAGATATGGACGATTTAAAAAGAAACATAAATCTTTATGTAATATCTCAAGATTCAGAGGGTTTTTTACAATCTCCATCTAGTGTATTAAAGGGCAATTTAAAAAAATGGCTTAATGCGGGTAGAATGATTTCTGATAGTATTGATATTTTTTCAGCATCAGTATTAAATTTAGGTATATTTTTTGATGTGGTATTGACCAACAAAGCAAATAAGATGACATCACTTTCGGAAATAAGAGAATTTTTATTTTCAGAAATGAAACTCTCTAGTCCACAAATAGGAGAATATTTTTCCATAGGAGAAGTAGAAAAAATATTAAATAGCATGGCAATAATCGCCCGGGTCAACAAAGTAAAAATAATAAACAAGCACGATGGAGAATACTCACAAACAAGACTTGACATACCTTCTAACACTTCTCATGATGGCAGTTTAATATTTATACCTGAAAATATAATATGGGAAATTAAATACGAACGAGATGTAATAGGAAAAATACAATAATGTCTATAAAAAAATTTATTGCAACAAAAGATAACACAATAACTAACTCATTTAAAGCAGGCTTAAGAACTCGCGCCACTGGCTCTAATATGGGAGCTTCTGATATTTTGGAAGTCTTTTCAGTTTACGCTCAGGCATCAACATCTTCTTTAGAGAAGTCTAGAATTTTGATAGATTTTCCAATAAATTCAATTGTTGATGCAAGAACAAACTTAGAAATACCCGAATCAGGTTCAGTTTCTTTTAGGTTAAAAATGTTTAATGCTGAACATAGCGAGACTGTTCCAAGTTCTTTTAAATTATCTATACACCCTGTATCCTCTTCTTGGTCCGAAGGCCATGGCCTCGATATGGAAGGATATACGGATATAGGATTTAGTAATTGGGTGTCTTCTAGTGTCAGTCAAGGGTGGACTAATCCCGGATCAGATTATCTTACTGGATCTTTTACTAAAGAAGTACCCTTCGACACTGGTCTTGAAAATATAGATATTGATATTAGCGACATAGTTGAAAACTGGATTGCTTCATCATCCGCCCGCCATGGCCTTTTAATTAAATTGTCAGGCTCTTCAGAAGACGGATCAGAGAAGAGGTCATACTATACTAAAAGGTTTTTCGGAAGAAATAGTGAATTTTTTCTAAAAAGACCAATAATTGAAGCCCAATATGATAATTCAATACAAGACAATAGAGCGAACATAGTAAGATCCAGTTCCCTAGCACCAGCACCAGAAAATAAAAATACAATTTTCTTCTATAATCGCCCTCGTGGATCATTGGTAGACATCCCCAATACAGGATCATCTTTATTAGTTAGGCTTCATAACGCCTTATCTGCAAATTCAATTACAGCATCTGTTTCTGGAAACAAAGTTTCTCAAAATTTTATTACAGCGTCAAGGCACTCAAAGGGCATATACAAGGCAGAATTTGAATATGTAGACAATTATGACAGTATTTATGATGTTTGGCAGATTACAAGCTCTAATTCAAATGGGTATATTCAAATACATTCAGGAACAGTAATGTCTTCAAATCTTAAAAATTACTCTTATTCAGAGACAGATGAATACGTTCTTAACATTTCAAATCTAAAGTCAAAATATAACAAAAAAGAGAAGACAAGATTTAAAATATATACAAGAAAGTCTTCATGGGGAGAGAACATATACACAAAGGCGTCAACAAAAGCACCAATAGATAATATACAAAATTTGTTTTATAAGATTACAAGGGTGTCAGACAATTTTGAAGTCATAAATTACTCAACATCCAGTGCGGTACAATATTCCAAAACTTCATTTGATGCAAGTGGTTCATATTTTGATTTAGATATGTCAATTTTGGAGCCAAACTATTTGTATGAAATAAGTTTTGTGTGCAAGAAAGACAATAGATATGAAGAACAAAAAGAAAGGTTTAGGTTTAGAGTAGATCCATGACAGATTATAGCAAAGATAGAAAAAAAGTCTATACTGAAAAAAAACAACAATTTTATTCAAAAAAATATCAAACATCATATGATGAAGAAAATAATAAAATAACTTCAAAATTTGAAACAGATAGAGAATTACAAAAGTATTCTGAATTTATAAAAACTTTCAAGCCGGATATAAGGGCTAAGCATCCTTCTACTTTTGCTTTTTATGGTAGCGCTGTATCTTATTATGAAGATGCGATATATAATATTTTGAATTACTATCCTTTCGATGGTACGAGGCAGGAAATATTAGAGTGGCACCAAGAATCATCAGAGATCGACTCTGGCATCCTAAAGCAAATATGGCCATCGACCACTGGACATATGGTGTTTAATTATTCGGAATATGTTGATTTTTATGCGGGCCCCAAATCAATTTCACAATATGAATTCACTGGAAATATAAAATATAACGAAACGGGCTTAAAACTTTCAGGCGAAAAGGGCAACACAGTAGAGTTTTGGCTCAAAAAATCCTCGTTTAATGACTCAAACAAGAAAGAAACTGTAATACATGTTGGGACATACCCTGGTAAAGAGGAGGCTGCATCCTCTGGAGAGATGAAAATATTTTTATCTGGAACAACAAACAACTCCTTTCACGTAACCTATAAGTCTGGGTCCGTAGGTATAGAAAATCACCAACTTAAAAGTAGTAATCTATTAACAACATCTTCTATATCAGATTCTAATTGGCATCATTATGCTTTTATGATTGAGCCAAAAAATACATCAATAAATATCAAAACATATCTAGATGGAAAATATGTTAACACAACTACTGCAACTATTTCTTCCGCGCTTGGAACTGTCGACAATCACATGGCTGGGTGCTTAGGAGCTAATATTTCTTCTTCTTCAGATAAGATTTCTGGATCCGTAGACGAGGTAAGGCTGTGGAAAGGCATTCGAACACCGGAGCAAATTAGTAAATTTTATGATAAAAAAATATATGCATCCAACACAGACTTAAAAGATTATACCAGTAGGCTTGGTTTAAAGTATTCTTTTAATAGAGAACAGTTATCAGATACAAAAATAGATAGTCTAGTGATAGATTCGTCTGGAAATGACATTCTTGGAAGAATTAAAAATTATTCAGTATCCTGCAGGTCTACAGAATCAGCAATTGATCAAAGTACGGTTAGTGACAATACTGAAGTTAAAGATCCAATTTTAGAAATTGATAATACTCGTGTTAAATCCCTGAGAGAAGAACTTGATAAAATTGGATCTTCTTTTGATAAAGAAAACTCAACTTCTCTTAGCAATTACCTGCCACAGTGGACTAGGAACAAAAAACAAGAAGATCAGCAGAATAAAGATATGAATTTTTTGCTACAATTATTATCAGGAGAGTTCGATTCAATTAAGAGAAAATTAGATTCAATAAAGACAGTAACTAACCCAAATTACTCTGAACCTCTAATGGCAACAGAATCTGACAAAACAGGTTCTCCAAATATAGTATCATACAATAGTTCAGGACAAGAAAATTCATACCTAGGATGTACTTCATCTGATATAGATAATGACTTAATATCAGGTAATGAGTGTGACTTTTTCCAAAGAATGATTGAAGATTATGGAGTTGAGTCGACAGAAAATACTTTACTGCTTATGGCAACCCCAGAAGAGGAATATGAAAATATTGTAGGATATGAAAGATTGAGTAAGAGTCTTTACGAAACAAGAAATTTATTATACAGAAGCTTGGCAAATTCAATGTCCTACATTATAAAGAAAAAGGGAACACAGTCTTCTTACAGTGCGATTTTAAATTCGATCGCCGGAGGAGAAGAGGTTATCTCTACCAATATAATTGGAATGGACGCAGACTTATTTTTAAATAAAGAAAAAATAGATCAAACTTTTATAGAAACAAAAAGTGTAAATTTTTTAAAAAACCAAGAGGATTGCTTGTACTTAAGTTCATCCAGCCCTGAAACAGAAAGATCTTTTATTGAGTCGTCTTCAATCGAGACAGAATATACATTTGAAGGAACATTTTTATTCCCCGCAAAGACAGAGTTGGTTTACGACCTCATAGAGTCTAGTATTTTTGGAGTGCATGGGGTTTCAAACACTAACAACAACCTAACTTTTACCAGTCCAGACCATGCGTCTTTTCAAGTTTTTGTTAAAAAGGGAGACAATACAGGGCAAAGTTCAAAATTTATTTTAAAATCTGATTCTTCAATAATACCTGATTTAGAGACTGATAGCTTTTATGATGTATACGGAGGATCAAAGTGGAATATAGCAATTAGAGTTGTCAAAGATCAATCAAATAAATTTTTAGATCCAACGTCTGATACAAAATATAAAGTAGAATTTATAGGTAACAATTACTTGTCAACAGAACTGTTGAATAGTTTTTCTTTGAGTTCTGCTATAACTAAAACACAATATGATAATTTTAACCAATCAAATAAAACTATATTTCTAGGAGCACACAGAAATAATATAACAGGATCTACTGTAAACAAGTCAGACATAAAGGCTTTAGATTTTAACGCCTGGTCGAGAGGCTTAACAGACGAAGAAATAACTAAAAGATCAAAAAACTTTAGAATTTCAGGATTTAACCAAGTTGGAGTAAAGTCAAGTCTCTCTTCTGATAAAGCATTGTATAATGATTTAATTTTTCGTCATGTTTTCGATACAGCAAACATTTCAGATGATAATACTATTTCTATAGAAGATGCATCGGGTGGATCGTTAGAGGATATAAATTCATACGGATCAATATTTGGACATAAGTATAACTTAAAATCAACTCAGTTTACCAAAGATAAAGAAAATGTGGTTGCAACTGAGTTTATACCTTCATTAGAAAATATCCCGATGCAAAATTTACTGTCAAAAGAATCAGTACAAACAAAGGATTCAGATTTTAATAAATTTGATATTGACTCTAGACCTTTAGTAAAAATATTGTCTTTTGAAAAGAGCATGTACAGAGCAATTAGCGACGAAATGATGAAGTTTCTCGGAGGATTACAGTCATTTAATAATCTAATAGGCGAACCGGTAAATAAATATAGAGAAAGTTACAAGGATTTAGACTTTTTAAGGCAAATATTTTACTCTAAAGTTAAAAATCAAAATCAATTTGAAAGATATGTAGATTACTACAGATGGATTGACAAAACTATAGGTGAATTTTTAGAACAATTCATCCCGGCCTCGATGCTTTCTAATACTGGAATTGAAAATGTCGTAGAATCACATACACTTGAAAGAAATAAATATGAACACAAGTACGGACGATTCTCAACCCGGGATCTTTTCCTGGAAACCAACTTATTGGCTATAAATGAACTACTCTATGATTGGGAACATGGCCATTATAATTCAAATGAAAATGAAAACTGCCTGTGGCAAAGGGATAGGAAAGTCAAACAACCAATCAGAGAGCCACTTCGAAAAGTTTTAACAACAGTTGTTACCGGGTCTGACCATGGAAAGTATTTTGATGGATATGTTCTCAGAAACTTGATTAAGCCATATGTTTCTTCTGGAGAAAAGTTTTTAGATTTTAAAATAGGTCATAACAAAAATGCAAATAAAATAGATCTTTTTTATTCAATAATTGACAGCGGAAAAGAGATAAGCTTAAAGAGGCAAGACATAAGCAAAAAGTTAGAATGTGATGACATCATTGATCCAGATAAAAAAGAAAGATATTTTTGCAAGGTTGATGTTTCGGGAACTTCAGGTTATTTAGATGGAGATTCAGACTTGCTTCTACCATTTAGTTTGTATAGTTCCTCTGCGGGTGTTGATTTCAGTGATTTTAAAGATAAGTTAAAAATTACTAATAATCTTGAAGATTTTGGGACTTTACAGTCTTTTTGGATAAAAGATCATATCGCACCAGCGCACAGAAAAGTTAAATTAAATCAATTTGAAGCTTCTGGCTCAGATGGTTTTCAGAAGGATAGACCAGAGGCTTATCACATCTCTGCAAGTTCTAACACTTTTTTTGTCAAAGAGCCGACAAATGCTTCATCAAAATTTCATCGTAATATCGAAAGTTCTAGATTTTATAATATTTCAAATATAAAAACAGAAATAACTGGCTCTCGCCTAATAACACAGGGAAATTATGAAAAAGACTATGAAATAGTAAAAACATCTGGTAGAAATATAAACAATACTTTTTTAGTTGATACCTCTGGAGAGACACTGACCAGCTCCTTGGAGCAATCTCCATACATACAAGGGCTTGTGGACTATAGGACAAGCATCATAAAAGGTTCGGACATACCACATACAGCAAGCGTTACTTATACGGGGCAACCTAACGACACAGAATTTATTAGATTAGTGTCTTCGGACGGAACCACCATGGTTTATGAATTTGATTCTAATGCTTCTTGGACCGGAGGCCCGGGACGGAAAAGGGTTGTAATCGGCAGCGATGCAGACGAAACGTACGCTAATCTTAATACTGCAGTAATCTCATCAGATGGGCACAATGGAAAGATAGCCGTATCGCATATCGATAACAATGATAATTCGGGAGTTATTATTTTTACTCAGGTAGGTACTGGTACCCAAGGCAGTACTACTGTGACACATAACCTTAGTAATGCTAGTGTCGCCGGGTTCGATGGGGGCATAAAAACACTTGAACCTACAAGAACTCGTAGAGAACATGTGTTTGTAACAAGGTTTAGCCCTCTTGGCGGCCCTGAGACTCACGGAGCATATGGAAGAGACAGGGTTTCAGGCGAGTTCTCTATTTTTAATTCTGTAAATTATAGAAATAGAATTGTAAGAGACGTGTATGATTTTATATCACAAGAGCATTCAGTGAAGTTTGGATACCGCCCAGTTACATCATCTGGTACAGGTAAGCATTATATTGGTTCATTACACAAGACAAACAGAAATGAATTAAGATTTACTGGTTCTTTGGGAGATGATTACAATTATGACAATTTTTATGTACAACATCACATCCCTCAACAAGATTTTCAATATTCTTGGATAACAGCATCAGCTAATGAGGGCGTTTACAGTTTCTTGAACAAAAATGCAAATTACGGACACCAGCACCGGTTTAACATTTCAGGATCTTTAAAGTCAAGTGAAACTATTGAGTTTGTGCAATCTTCTCAAGTCACCGGCACCGCACCTAATTTAGATCTTTCTAATTTAAATTCTATAATAAACAAAAGCTTGTCTAAGGATGAAAATTTAATATCTGTTTTGTCACCCGAAAATGTAGTTGGAGGCTTAAATAGTGTTATATTGAATAGGCAAGGACCTTTTGGTTGGCCATCGTGGAAACAAACTAGAGGATCAGAACACCCTGTTGTACGATTTCATCGTCGCAATAACACTTTTTCTACCGTAGAGCGCAACCGAGCCCTAAATGTTCGTCCACACTCTTCAGATTCAGAACAAAGTGAACACAATACACCGCGATCTGTTAAAAATTTTAATGAAATTTTAATTACAAATAGATTCAAACCCACAAATTTTAGTATTCACATCCTATCAGCGGATAATGCACAATCAATTGGTGCACTGAATGAGATATCAACCTTGAATGATTATTCATCACAACTTAACTATCAAAAATCTTGGAATTATGATAGTTTTTTTGATTCTTTGGGTGTGTCTCCTGAGGGTTCTAGATTTGATCCTATGGATTTGCCAACATTCTCAAAGAGACTTACTATTACAAATAGATTGTCAAAATTTGCAAATCAAGAATTGCAAGTATCTGCTTCATTGGAAGACAATTCTATATTTCAAGATCCTGGATTATTAAAGCTAAATGCCTATATTATAAATACAGATCAAGGGAATGATTTAGATTTACCATCGATACTTAGAGAGATTAATTATAGTGAAAAAATATTTCCAAAAGAAATAAACACATTTACAAGAAACTCAAGACAAAGGTCAAAATATAAATTTTTTGGATGGAACTCTGTCCGAGAAACCAGATCTTTAATATTTAGTGGTAGTTTAGAATACGGTCCATACTATACTACAACTGTAAATTCAAAAGCGCATAAATTTTTTCCTAAAATTTCTGACCCTAATGACATAGAGCAGGCTTCATTTGAAACAAGGTATTTTGACAAAGTAGAGCACATCGACCTTAACAAGGTTGGAGGCGATGCGGATGTAAACTCTAGTCCATTTATTACTTCTAGTACTTGGGTATTGGATTCAAGAAAAGATTATTCAAAGGTTCCTTTGAGCTTGACAGCTTCTTTCATGAATTCTGGCTCTGCATGGATGGCAACTCGAACACAGGGAACAAGAGGAGAAGGGATATTACAAAACGATTACAGTGTGTACCCTTTAGGTATAAACAACTTATATGGTGCCCCACCAATTTCACCCGTATATACAAGAAGGGTTCCACAGAAGCATGGTTCTGATGAGTTCCTCGCCGGCGAAGCGCGTTGGGATAAGGGCGCGGATCACGAAATTGGACCATTTTATGATACTTATGAGGAATTTTCTAAAGAGACAAGGATCTTAAACCAGCAAAGAACAATAATTCCAGAATTTACTATTAGTAGATACGCGGAGGATGTAATTAGATCAGTTGGGACAGAAGGCACCTCTTATGAAGAAAAAATAGAGCAAATGAGTGATTTCTTAGAGATCACAGGAGCGGTTTATAATACTTCTTCTCATGTGTTTGAGATAGGGTCTCAATTTTTTAAAACTTATTCGACAGGAGACTTCTTAAAATATTTTGCAGACTTTAAGACAAGCATAGAAAGAAACAGTGCTTCCGATGATAGCGGCGAAAGTGATTTTTCACCTTTCAGGATTACCTTTAAATGTAAAGCCACAAAGAGATTTTTACCATATAGGGGATTTTATCCTGCAGAGCGCGCTGTGCAAATTTCTGAAATATTTTCAAGATGCTATTTGAGATCTGGTTCGTATAAAACCACAGGAAATGATTTAGATAAAACGATGTTCGGAACTGAATTGAATGCAGCTACAGTTTTTAATGCAAAGGTTCAAAACTCCCGCGCACAGGCGACAAAAGCCCTATTCGGCCCAGGTGTTTTGTTTAATTCTATAAAAACTGGTATGGCAGTGGACTATCCAATATTTAGTGGCAGCGCAGGGGACTTTGAAACAACGATAGAAAGGCATCATCTTAAATCGAACGGAGACCCTATAGACAATTTTCCAGTAAATATAAGCAATCGAATATCCTTTATTACAGGTTCAATAGTTAATTCGACTCCTGATTCTGGCATACCTAGAATAAAAGCAGATGTTTCAAGGAGAATTACCTTCGATGACCTTTTGGATCCCCAAAAGTTATTTGGAGCTGAAATATTTGACAATGAACCTCATCCTAGTGGCACTTTGTATTATGGAAGCTTAAATCATTTTAGAGTTTTAGACCGTCCATTTTTATTTGGTACCATGAACAGGGATACAGCCCGCTCGTTTAATGGTCTTATATTCAAAAACTCCGAATTACTATTTGAATCTTCTATGTCGCCATATAAGAGTGCTATGGAAAACTTTGCAGTACAGACCGTTGAATTCTTCTTAAAGGACGAAAAATTAAATACAATAATATCAGAGCCAGTAAAGCCGTATTTAGAGGCAAATAAAACATATGTAATGAGAGTTTATTTGCACAATGCTGGTATCTCGATGTATGATAGGCACTCTTCTTTCGGCCCACCCGTAGACGAAGGGACAATTGATTTAGTCTCTTACGCTCAGAGCATGTCTGACGCAGTCACAGGTACCGCCGCGGCCGGATCTATATCACTAAACAGCTTAGCCAGTGATGGATCGCCTAGTACAACACTCAATAATTCAACTGTTACAATTATTGATCATCAAGCAGATTCAAAAACTTATATTTTTAAAGTTAACACCACCGCCGTAGCAGCCACTGGTAGTATTAATTTTTCCAGTCTTGTTTCATCAGATAGTGTATTAGATACGCTTCTTGATAATTCGGAAATTACCTTCAAAGCAGTGGGGGATTCATCATCAAAAACATATCGATTTACTAACTCTTCGTCTGACGGCTCAACAGGGCAGTTAGACTCATCAGGCAAAGTCACAGTTCAGGTTAATGGTATTACTAGCTTTAATAGCCAAATAACACAGCTCATTAACGCTATAAACTCTGGAAATGGACATGGCTCTGGAAAAATAACGGCGGCCTATAATAGTACTTCTAAAATACTAACACTAACGCAAGTCACCACCGGGGCTTTTACTGACGCTATTACCGGTACTGATCAGTTCGCAGAAGGTAAAAGCTGTACCCCTTCTGGTTTCGATGGCGGTGTAACCGGCGCTACATTCACTACTGGTGACCTAGATAGTAGCTCAAATGTTATAGTAGCAACTCAAGGCTTAAGTTTAGATCAGATCGGAACACAGCTACAAACCGCCATCGCTGGTTCTTCTGGTCATAATGGAGATGTTGTAGCTAGCTACAATGCGACTACAAATGTTATAACACTCACTCAAAATGTTACAGGATCTTCTGGTAATACTACAATTGGCCAAACCGGCGGAGTGTTAAGTCCAGTTTCTTTTACGGGAGGAACTACAGGATCCGCTGGAGAGACTATTGTAGACTTCTTCGACTCAACTACAACTTCAACACCTAATTCTCATGGATATCTTCCATACGTTGCCCCTTTCTTGGATCCCAATACTACTCCTTATGCAGAAATATCTTTCACGCCAGACAGAGGAGACACTGATTATACTATTCCAGAGATTATAGAAAAGTCTACGGTGACTTACCACAACGGCATCGCGTCGACATCAGATTCTGGAACGAACCACAATTTAAAACATGCTATGAATATCTCAGCTAGTTTAAATCTTAAAGCGCACGTTACATTATTGCAGGATAACTTCACCATGGGCCTACGCGAAGAGGGGCCATATGGTATTGCTCCAATCAAAAGAGATCCAGATAACGACCTTCCAAGATGGGTAATTCAAACGAAATGGGAGACACCTGTATTGGATTTTTCAACGGCAGCTGCATCGTCAATTAATTTAGACAGTGTTGGAGCAGTCTCTAAAGTCGCGAACTCTCCATGGAAGAGGAGATATCAGTCAAACTACTATGAGCTCGCCCCAAGTTCATCGGTAACATACTTGACTTCGTCAACTGGAATGTGGCATCAATCTGGAACTTTACCAAAAAGATCAAATGGTTACGTTTTGAGTGTCGCCGGACCGGCAGAGTCGGAATCTTTTGAAGATCTGTCACAAAAATTAGGATTTTCTCCTCCATCGACAGAAAGGTCTGCAAAATCTTTTAATCTTAGGTCAATTAGAGATATAGGACAGTTAGCGAGTTCAAAAGAAATCTCAGAGGCCATAGTTGTTATACCATACTGGCAAAACATCAATTCAGGAGAACCACAGTGGTTTGATTTAAGTGAACAGATGCTTGAAGCTGCGCAAACAATAAATAGTAATTTTTCTGAATACGCTATACAGCAATATATCCAAGCGCCAAACGCCGCTGCAGCCAAGAGTGTTAAAAAAGCTATGAAAGAAATCTTAGAAGAACCACAATCTCCAGATGGCGCTGCCGCTATAGCATATCAGCTTAGGATGATGGATAAATATATTTTGCCACCTCAATTTGACTTCATTAGGCAAAATAGTATAAAGCCCCACGTACAGTATTTTTTCCAGTTTAAAGCAAAGATAAGCAAAGAGCAATTGAAAGATTTGTGGGAAAACGTCTACCCAGATCAGGGTTACGGTATTTTTAGAGCTCAAGAGTCAAGCATACAGCCGACCACAGAAGCAATAGATAACTCAATTGAAACTTTTGATGTGGAGTACTTATCAAATTATCTAGATGTTACTCCGATGCAAAATTTTGAAATGTTGAAATCATCTCTTCAAACTCCCGAAGAATGGTTTGAAAAGGACGTAAGGTGGTTAGTTTTTAAAGTTAAATTCAGAGCAAACTCCAGCTATGAATGTTTGAAACTTAAATCAATTAGTGATCCCAATGAAATTTTACAATTCAATTCTATACCTAAGCCTTATCAAAATTTGGATATCTTTGGATATGAAGATAGGGGATTCAAATTCAATTGGCCATATGATTATTTTTCAATTATTGAAGGAGCAGAAATTGACGCAAAAGTAGACTTCTACTCAGATTATACAGGGCCAAATATCGTAACAACTACTAGCGCATTTACTTCTGCACAACAGGAAGGTCAGGACCCACTTGAATACACCATAGTAGAAGAAGAGGCTCAAAAGCAAACAAGCAAATATACTTCAAGGTTTTCATTTTTTAAATCAGGAATCCCTTCTAGTTATATTGGATATAATTTATTGGGCCCAACAACAACGCAAGCCATCGCGCAACAGTATTCTGTTGTTGGGTCCACTTCAACTTCAAGTACAGAGTCTTCTAATCTAGTTATCCGCCAAAAATTAAAAGGTGATGATGACCCGGCACCATCGCCGGCCAACCAGTTAACAATCGAAGTCGAAGCAGGATTCAGTATGAAGACAAATTCTGAATCTATTTATGTGAATGGTATATTACAAGCAGTTGGATCTACTAACGATTACACTATTAGTGGAACTACTATAACATTCGCGCAAAACATAGACAGTAATGATTCTGTATATGTAACCTATTTAAGAGAAAGTAGTAGCTAATATGAGGAACAATTATGGTCTTTTTTAATTCAAAAGAAGAAGTTATAGAAATAAAACTCACACAGTTTGGCAAAAATTGCCTCTCCAGGGGAGCCTTTAAGCCTGCATATTATCAATTCTTTGATGACGGTATACTTTATAATAGTCAAAACGCAGGTATAATAGAGACCCAAAATGAAACTGAAGACAGAATATTAAACGACACAGCGTACCTAAAATCACAATACTTGTGTAGTTCGGTACAAACCCAGTACTCTATTGATGACGAGATGATAGTTTCAGGAACTTTAGATAGATTTAGGGAGTTGAAAAAAAAC
>MDTD01127710.1_pt1 | contig 14029 bp, 10 predicted proteins | sample 811221 | NCBI WGS metagenome assembly MDTD01 (sample SAMN05326646, study PRJNA326480) | marine metagenome | isolation source: seawater | place: Pacific Ocean: South West | collected 2011
ATTGCTCTTGTCAAGTTCCATGCCGAGCATCTCGGAGACCAGGTACTTGAGGCTGTGTCTGTCGGTGTAGGTGCGCACCAGCTTCGATGCTATTTTTGTACACCAGATCGGGTTGATGTCTATATCCAGGTAGTATTTCATCACGGCTACGTCGAAGCGAGCGTAGTGAAACAGTTTGACCACCGACTCCGCCTCGAATAGCTTTTTCAGATTCGAGTCTTCCCGGGTGGGTAACTTTTTAGGGTCGTGGAATTTCACGAAGGTGACCAGACCGTCATCGTCACAGATTTGAACCAGGCAGAGCCTGTCCCTGGGTATCTTGAGTCCGCGTGTCTCCGTGTCTACGGCTATGCATCCCTTGGTCAGATAGTGCTCCAGGACACTGTCCGGAATGTCGAAATCAAAAACTTGTGGCTTCTTCTCTTTCACTAAAACCTCTGTGGTCACTTTGGATCCCCTTTCAGCAATTCTGCCGGAACCAGCACAGGTAATATTATAGGCACTGTCAGTGCCTGGGTCCTCTTGAAAGACCACTTATGAAGCAGTCTATAAGTTAGGATCTCTTCATATGTTTCCGGCTAAATTACTCTGGAGACTAGCATCCAAAAATCAGTAAGCCTCATCGAGAGCTTCGGCGATATGTTTGACATCCACCTTAAGTCCACGCTTTCTTATCCCGGCTTCCAGTTGGAGCTGGCATCCCGGATTGCTGGTTATCACAGTCCTGGCACCGGTCGATTCCAGGCAATCGAGCTTGTTGTCCAGGACCTTCAGAGCTAGTTCTGTGTTGAAAAGATTGTAGATCCCTGCCGAACCGCAACAATGCTCTTGATCAGGCAATGGGGTCAGCATACAGTTTTTGTCATTGCCTGCCAGGGCTTCTAAAAGTTCCAGGGGTTCCTTGTGGATATTCTGGGCATGGGCTAGATGGCAGGCAGCATGGTAAGTGGTGGGTTCCTGAAAATTTTCTCCTGTCATCGGAAACTTGAAGCGGGCTAGAAATTCGCTTAGATCAAAGACTCTTTCGGAAAATTCCTCGGCTTTATGTTTCATCTGCGGATCATCTTCAAAAATGGATTTGTAATGTTTGAGCATGGCTCCACATCCTGCCGAATTAACGACGATAGGATCTTGGCCGAAGCCGAATTTCTCTATGTTCTTTCTTGCTAAATCTCTGGCAATTTCCTCCTCCCCCTGATGATAGGCGAGGGCTCCGCAACAGGTCTGTGGTGGCACTGAAACGCTATGACCTTGTTTGAGCAGGATGCGCATGGTGTTATGGTTGACATGGTTGTAGAAGACATCCATGATACAGCCGGAAAACAGAAGTGCATGGAGACCCGCTTCGGTGTTGTCCCTGGGGTCGAGTCTTTCCGGCAATGGAATATGTCCTCTGACTTGCGGGGTAAATTGCTCCCATTGGGCCAATCTCTCCAGAAATGATCGTACCGGAGATGGTGTTGAATACGGTGCGGTATGTCGAACCACTTTTTGAAAGAAGTCTCTTCCCATTAACAGCTGCCAGAGACCCATCAGGTGACCGATGAGCTTGAGAAGAAAGTAGTTGGGAAGCAGAAACCTAAAAGCCAGTTTTGAGAAAAACCTTGCTCTGACCGGCTTACGCTCGGCCAATTTCGGTCTTACACTGTCGAGAATTTTTTCGTAATTCACTCCGGAGGGGCAGGCTGTCTGGCAACCAAGGCATCCCAGGCATGATTCAATGTGGGAGGCCATTCGATCGCTCATGGGCAGCGCGCCGGAGACGAACTGGTCAATCAAATATATTCTTCCCCGGGGTGATTCGACCTCTCTACCGGTGGCTAGATAGGTGGGGCAAGCCGGTAGGCAGAGCCCGCAATGAATGCAAGCTTCCAGGGTCTCCCTGTCTAGAATTGACTCTTTATCCGAATCGGATCTGGGCACGATCTCTTCTGTCATTTAAAACCTCACCAGAGGGTTTAGAATTGAACTAGGATCAAACTTTTCTTTCACTCTGGAGACCAGCTCCTCGATGACCCTGGTGCTATTCTGTCTTTCTCTGGAGCGAATGCATTTTGCCATGTATTGTCTCGTTCCAGGTAGAAAGGCGTCAAACTCCACTCCGTCTTTATGCCAGAGGTTGAGGGTCTTATCGTCGACATTGAGACAGAATTTGCCGGTTGCCGGTCGATAGAACCACCTTCTTTCCGAAGAACAGATTGCCAGTTCAGCCCTTTTTAGAACATCAGGGAAATCCTGCGGCGCAACAGGTAGAAATACCGGTTGTTCTGTTCCGGCTTCTCTATCGGATTGAAACCGGGATAGGTTGGACAAAAGAATTTCAGTATCCTCGGTTTCCATGGTCACCATATTTGATTGGTCGCTACTGAGAAGCTCTTTCAGGGTCTGGCAGGATTTCTTGATCTCATCTACATAACCGTGAAAAGAGATAAAGGCGAAGGCTTTGTGTTTGTCTTTTTCTGAATCGCGAATTTTGTCCATCCCTGAACAGGATGTTTCAACCAGCCTGGAACTGACAATCTCGAAGGAGGAGAAGGGTAGACCTGATAGGCAGGTTCTTTTTATAAGGTCCTGGAGCGAATCCAGTTTTGAGATGGGAATTACAAGGGTCGTAGCTGCCTCAGGATAGGCGAAGAGACGCAAATGGACAGAATGACAGATGGCAAGCCAGGAATGGGTGCCTACCAGGAGCTTACTTAGATCGTAGCCTGTGACGTTCTTTACTATTTTGCCACCACTTTTTAAGTTGTCCCCGTTCGCCAGTGTTGAGTTCAAGCCCAGCACCAGGGAGCGCACGCCACCATATCCGCTTTCCAAAGGACCGCCATCCCCGGTCTCTATGAGATTCAAAATACTGTCGTCTTTTGTCCGTCCATGCAGCGGAAGCCATTGTCCATGCTCTTTCAAATGGCGATTAAGCTCCTGGAGAGACATGCCTGTCTGTACGGAGATAACCATGTCTTCAAGCACATGTTCCTCTATTTTGTTCATTCGGCTGAGATTCAAGTGAACAATTCTTCTTGCTTCAAGGTCACCTGCTTCAATCAATTGGTCGATCAATTGGTCGATCAGTTCGCGTCTTTGTGAACCCTCTTCCGCCTCTTCTTCTTCGGTAGCGGTGAAGATATAGTTTTTTGACTGTCCGGCTTCTTTTAAGCTGGCGCTTAGCTCCCCGGAATTCTCCGGGGTCAACAGGAGACAGTTCTCTTCATGGCTTTTGTTCTTGTTTGCTGTGCCCATTGCAAAACAATAGCATCTTGAAATCAAAGCTGAAGCGCGATGATATCATTAGTCTCGTTTACCATAAATAGTGTCATCGAAATTGGCTTCACTTGTCGGACAGAATTTGAAAGAATTTGGTTCAAGGGTATTCGGCTTGAAAGAGTTGATCCTTGTCTCCGGTTATTATGGTTTTGGAAACCTGGGTGATGAAGCGATTCTTGAAACTCTCCTCAATCATCTGGAGAGTCTGGGGTTGCGTTCTCGGGCAGTTGTTCTATCCCATGATCCTCAGGAAACTCACCGTACCTTTGAGGTTATGTCAGTCGATCGATTCGACTTAATCGGCTTCTATAATCTACTTCAGAGAAGCCGACTTTTTATCAGTGGTGGCGGTGGACTCTTTCAAGATGCCACTTCTATTAAATCCGTCCTCTACTATTCAATGTTGCACCATCTCGCTTCTTTAGCCGGAGTGGAGAGCTTTGTCTTTGCCCAGGGCCTAGGACCTTTGCACTCACCGGTCTCCAAATTCATGGCGAGACGAGCTTATGCTTTGAGTCGTATTCGCACGGTCAGAGATGAGAGATCCCATCAGATTTTAGATTCCTGGGGACTAGAAGGGCAACTTACCGCCGACCCGGTCTGGCTGCTTCGTGATTCCAGTCTTCCGGAGCCAGTTAGAGAAAGCTTCGAAAGTGTGGGTGGTAAACGACTTCTTGGATTATCACTGAGGAAATGGAAAGGGCTTGAGCCGCCGCTTCTTCAATCATTCGCTCGGGATTTAATAAAGCATTTGCCGGAGGATCTGGTTCTAGTTCCTCTCAGTTTGCAAGATGAACTGGATAAAGAGCCTCTGTCGATTGTTAGTGCTGCCTGGAAGGAGGCAGGCCGATCGCTGCTTGATCTTGAGCTCAATGCAGGCAAAAGCGGATTAGAGAGACCAAGTCAATGGTTGGCATTGTTCGGCAAACTTGATTTCTTGATCGGTATGAGGCTCCATTCTTTGATCATGGCGCTTTCAATGGGAGTGCCGGTTTTCGGACTTTCATATGATCACAAGGTTGAAAACGTCATGAAAGAGTTCGACCAGCCTTTCTTAAATTTGGTCAATAATTCTGAAGGGATTTCCCGTATCTCCCGGGCGGGAAATTTAGTCAAAGATGCACTGGTGCGTCGTCAAGAGACTTCAGAGGCTCTGCATGCGCCACTTGAGCGAGTTCGAGCTGACGCTTGCAAGAACTTCCTATTTCTAGATAGAATTTTAGGCAGGTAAGGCAAATTTAACTCTTTGGCAGGCATCAAGAAATATGGCAATGGCCGGAAACGATTTTGAATCAAGACAGAAAGTGCTGGGTTACCCAGTGGACGTGGTTACAGAGAACCGCGCCGTTGAAATGATCGAGCATAGCTGGAGCCAATCTCGCTCCATGCACGTGGTTACTCTCAACGCCGAGATGGTGATTCAAGCCCAGCAGGACAATCGGCTGGACAGGATCATCCGCCATGCTCATCTAATAGTCCCGGACGGCGCAGGAGCCGTATTCGCTTTGAGACTGGATGGTCATGATAGCGTGCGCGTTCCAGGCATAGAACTGGCTGAAAAAGCCCTTTCTTCGGCGGCGAAGAAAGGTGTTCCCGTGGCTCTCCTCGGCAGTAAGTCCGAGATAATCGATAAGCTTTTGCGAGATCTACCTAAAATTCATCCCGGTCTGAAAGTCTGTGCTTCCCACGACGGATACATCTCCGAAGAAGAAGAGGAGAGCGTTGTCCGTGAGATAGCGGAAGCGAAACCAGGTCTTCTTCTTGTGGCCATGGGCGTACCGAAGCAAGAGTACTTTATCGACAAATGGTTGAATCTATTTCCTAGTACTGTCGTTATTGGTGTCGGTGGAAGCTTCGATGTCTTTGCCGGAGCTGTCAAGCGAGCACCGGTTCTCTTTCAAAAGTTGCATCTTGAATGGTTTTATCGTCTGGTCAAAGAACCCTGGCGCTTTAGTCGTATGGCTTCAACGCTGCCCAAGTTCGCCATCCAGGTCCTCCTCAATCGATTTTTCAACACCGGTCCTCGGATTGAGTCAAGTACCTCGTCTCACACCCAGACCAGGCGCATAGCCTCCGATGACCACCGGGAGAAAAGACCGCGAGGAAGGACTTCGAAAGATCATTCCAAGAACAAATCTTCCGAGCAATAAAACCAGGTTTCTGACGACCGATGTTTCCGGCAAATGAATTAAAACCCGAGGAAGTAAGGGATATTTCCTTGCGAAACCTTGCTCATCTAGGTGACGCAGTTTTTGAGCTTTATGAGCGAGAGAAAGAACTCATGAAAGCTTCCACGACCAAAAACATTCATCTGACCGTGGTCTCCAGGGTGAATGCCCAGAGCCAGGCTCAATTGTTGGAGCAGCTGACCGCATATCTAAGCGAGAAAGAGATTGATATAGTCAGGCGGGCTCGTAATATCAAAGTCTCGAATTACAAAAAAGTGGATCAATCCGTGTACAGGCGTTCTACAGCATTTGAAGCGCTGATAGGATTTCTATACTTGACCGATAGCGATAGATTGAAGGAAGTTCTTGCTCTCACCGAAATTGGGCCGGAAGAAGAAAATCTTTCGCCGTGAATATATTTAAGTAATGTGTGCATCCGGACCATCTAAATTCTCATGTTTACGGGTTTGGTCGGATTTGAATCCTTAACAATAGGTTGTAATGATCAAAAGGCGAGAAATGTAGTGTTACCTTAAATTTCAAAGGTTAGAATCGCCTTTCTCGGCCACTTTCTCAAGGGATACCCCAAGACGTGACTATTAGCTCCGAAGACATCTACAGATGCCTGGTAGATAAGAGTGCAGACGGCTTCATCGTCAGTGACGCATCCGGTCTCATTACCGGTTGCAACAAAGCTATCTCGAAATTGGTCGGGAAAGAAGAGAAGAAACTGATTGGTCAGGAGCTGACCAGTATCATCGACTTTGATCGCGAAGACGATTCGAAGGATGCTTCCGGCGCTGTCTCGCCATTGCCCACGGTATCAGGCCATGAACACAACAAAGATGTAAAGACCGTGGCGGTGATTGGAAAAGCCGGTAACGAGTTTTTGATGCCGGTTTCTCATATTCCGATATCTCGTGCTTCCGAGAAAGAGAATGGCAGTGATGGGCCTCTTCTAGGTTATTTGACCATCGTCTATATCCTGCAAGCAAGCACTGTCCAGCAAGCCCAGACGGAGTTCGTCAGCACAGTCAGCCATGAGTTGAGAACACCACTAACAAGCATCAAGGGGTTTGCAGACACGCTCTTGAGAGCCGGGGAGCGCATCGACGTTAACGCTCAGAGGCGCTACATCGGCATTATCAAAGACCAAGCCGACCGACTCACCAGGTTGGTGGAAGATCTGTTAGCTGTTTCCCGTCTTGAATCTAAGCGATTGCAACTGACTATAAGAGCTATAGATTTAAAAGAAGCCGTGGAGAGGGTGCAGAGAAATCTATCTGAGAAGGCCCAGGATCATTCCATTGAAGTTAAGTTTGGACCGGGAATTCCACCGGTATGGGCTGATGCGGATAGATTGGAACAGATTCTTACCAATCTGATTGACAATGCCATCAAGTATTCGCCGGCAAACACCACCGTCACTGTATCCGCTGGTACTGTGCACAGTGATGAACCGGGCAACTCGGAGATGATAGAGATCGCAGTTAACGATCAAGGTTTAGGAATTTCAGAGGATAGCCTACCCAAGATTTTTTCAAAATTCAGCCGTCTGGATAATCCCCTGGTGCGTCAAACTGAAGGTACCGGACTGGGTCTTTATATCACCAGGTCCCTTGTGTTGGCTTTGGGCGGAGATATAACTGTTACCTCCGAGCCGGGCAATACTACCTTTACCGTTAGACTGCCTTCCGCCAGCTATGAGATGCAAGCGGCCCGGGGGCGTGACCACTGATGATGTTGCCGAAACCCCAGATTTTAGTTATACATCAGGCCCGGCAAGCGGCTGACTACTCTTCTGTTCTCGAAAAAACCGGTGCCCGGGTGAGCGCGGTGGCATCTTTTGAAGAAGCCAACGAATTGCTTTCTTTTTTGCATCCTGATCTGATTGTTTTGTCTGCGAATATGCCCGAAGGGGATGGCAGATTATATTGTCAGCAGATAAGAGCCACAGTTGTTCATCCAAGGCCGGTGCTTGTGTTGTTGCATCCGTCCGATGACGTCAACGAAAGGATCAATGCCTTCAGATATGGTGCAGATGATGTTTTGGCGGATCCGATAGATAAAAACGAGCTAGCCATAAGGGTGCTTGCCCATCTCAGACGTAGACAGGAAGAGTTCTCTAATCCCCTGACCCAGTTGCCAGGACCCAACATGATCCGCCGGATGTTGGAGCAGCACCTGGTCTCAGATAAACGCTGGGCTGCCCTATCCATAGACTTGAATAAAATTCGGGTATATAACGAGACCTACGGGGACCTTGCCGGGGATCAGCTGATAAAAGCCCTGGGGGCGATTCTAACCGATATAGCTGACGAGAATGAGTTTGTCGGCCATATAGAAGCCGATGATTTTTTGATGACGACTGCACCCCAGGATGCTGAGCGAAAAGCGGAGAGAATTTGCCAGCAATTCGATTCAATAAGCACTCGTTTTTATCCGAAAGGCGATCTTGAAAGAGGCTATCTGATATCCACCGGTCGTGGTGGCATCAGAAGAAGAATTCCATTGATTTCCATAGCCATCGGTATTGTCGATAGTACCAAGCGTCGTTTTCATAGTTATGTTGATGTTCTCACTGCTGCCCGGGACGCGCGCTATCTTGCCAAAGAGAAGGTAGAATCCTGCTGGGTTGTGGACGATCCCCAGAAATCCCGCAACGATGATCGGGACCTGCTTGAAAGCGACGAGGAAAATCAAGAAATGGCTTCCTCGAGAATCTTGGTGGTTGAGCCGGATGGTGCCATGGCCTGTCTTCTTCAAGAGACCCTTGCTCTGGAAGGCTATATAGTCGAAGTAACCGCCTCCGCGGACGATGCTCTGGAGATGGCTAAATATGATCCTCATCCTGATTTAGTGTTGCTGGAATCAAATTTCAGCGATCGGATGATGGATGGTTGGAAGCTTTGTCAGAAGCTGAAGGCGGATAATGAGTTATCGAAAATCTGGGTGATAATGGCAACCTCCCACCCGGATCAGTCGCGGGCCCTGGAGGCCGGTGCCGACTTGTACCTGCCAAAACCTTTTGACATGCCGAGTCTCTTGACTGAGATCAACCAACTTCTGCGTTCCCGATTGGATATTTCCTGAATTCAATCCAGGTTTTTGTCTACATCGGAAGTGTTTTCGTTAACTACCTGGATTATCCAATCCACCGCTTCTGCTATGGAACGTGCCTGGAAATCAGGTTCTACCGGCCACTGGTAATCACCGGCTTGAACTCTTTTTCCGTAACCGGTCTCCACCAGAATACCTCGGGCACCGCAGTTTTTGGCCAACTCGACGTCGGTGGCTTTGTCTCCGACCACGAAGGATAATGCTCTATTCAGGTTCTTGTTGTCCTGATAAGCTTGCTCAACGAGACCGGTGGCAGGCTTTCTGCAGTCGCACTCCAGGGCGTACTTTTCTATCTTTGCCTCCGGCAGATGAGGACAGTAATAAACAGCGTCTAAGTATGCTCCCTCGGCTTCCAACAGCTTAAGAAGCCGGTTGTTTAGGTCGAGTATATGGGATTCCGGGTAGTAGTCCCTGGCGGCGCCTGTTTGATTAGTAACGAGAATCGCTTTGATTCCGAGCATATTTAGCCTCTTAACGGCGTCCGAGGCTCCGTCGATTAGATTCAGATCTTCCAGCTTTCTGATGTAGCCTGCTTCTATATTGAGAGTGCCGTCCCTGTCCAGAAAAACCACCGGGCTCATGCCATTTTGCGTCACTGCTTCTATCCTTCAAATACTTTGATTATTATCTGTCCCCAGAAAAGTATACCGATCTTATCTGGATCTCAGTTTCCATGCTACTCAAGAAGTAACTCTAAGTAACTCAATAGATTTCGATTTAGTAAACCAACTACCTAAAGTCGTCGGTCTGTGTTACGATTTTCCAAAAGCCTTATCAGTTGGTGGTCTTTGCATGAGAATACATGACGACAACGCATCCTTTAGATTCAATCAAATCGGTCTGAAGAAGTTTCTTGGAGATCTCGAGTGCGAGATCATGGAGATTGTCTGGAAGCTTTCCAGCTCCAATCCTACGGTAACTGTCAGAGAAGTCTATGATGCCTTACGTAAGAAACGTGAGATTGCTTATACAACGGTGATGACCACCATGGTCAGACTCTCTGAAAAAGGATTGCTTAAGATCGTCGACAAAGCCGGTCTTGCCAACTGTTATGTTCCGGAAGCGGATAGAGAGACTTTTATTCGCAATTCAGTGGAGCATGTACTTGATATATTCTTCAGCGAATTTCCTGATGAGTGCTCCGAGTTTGTGGCAGGAATGATGAGTCGCAAACGACCGAAGAAATCCAGCAGAAGAAGATAAGCATTTAGATTTTTTGTTCTTTCTTACTATTGAGGTGGTGGCGTCTACGCCATCACCTTTTATTTTGGAGTGGGTAATAAGCCTATCCATTAAACATCCAGCAAAGTAAAAGGGGCGCTGTCAGCGCCCCTTTCGTTATCTTTAGAAGAACTACTCTTCTTACTGGTTGTCCGGGATAGGTGCACCTTCCGGCAGTGTGGGAGAGGTCTTCTGGTGACGTTCCGCACGACCCGAGGAGTAGTGCCGTTCGTCCAGCACGGTAGGTTCGACCTGGAACATGTTCATGTCGCGAGGTCCTTCTACCCGACCGATCTCTTCCGGTAGCTTGAGCTGTCCAGGTGTACCAGGGAGGATAATCTCCGGTCTGACAGCGATGACCAGTTCACTTTCGTTCTTGGCGAAAGCTTTTGATCTGTAGATAGCACCGAGAACTGGGATTTCACCGATAATCGGCAACTTGATCAATTCTCTACCGTTGTTGGTCGAGACCAAACCACCGATGAAGAGTTCCTGTCCTGGCTTCATCTCAACAATGGTCTGAGCCTTTCTTGTGATGAAGGAAGGAATCGTGGTGGTTGATCCAGGAATGTTCAAACCGTTCGCCAGAGAAGGAATTCTCTCTTCAGGGGAGATTTCCAGGTTGATAGCTCCATTTTCCATTAGAACTGGAATGAAGTTAATTCTCAGACCGAAGGGTTCGAACACGATGGATTGTTGAGCCTGACCGGCTGCGGCTACTGCCTGCAGGATTGGGATCTCACCACCGGCGAGGAACGCTGCTCTTTCACCGGAGATACAAACAAGAGATGGCTCCGACAGTACCCGGGCACGGCTCATGGTGATTAGACCTTGAATCGTAGGCTGTACTGAGAAGCGGCTGTTGCTGTTCGACGGGAAGTTTGTGGTTGCCGAGAACAAGTTCATCAGTCCGCCGGGAGCGAAGCTGACACCACCGGGAGCACCGAAGAGAACCGATGCCGGGGCCACCGAAGGCGGCTGGGTGAGGAGCTGGGCCTGACCGATACCTGAGATTGTGTCGTTACCGCCGAAGGTGTTTACACTTAAGAATCCGGCAGGACCGACTGAATAACCACCGACTTTACTACCAGCTGGGACGCCACCTGGAGCTACTATAGATGGGTTCGGATTGAGGACGGTTGTAAGTCTCTGGTTTATACCGCCATAACCAACAGGTACGTTCACTGCTGGAGCATTAGTACCACCGATACCGAAAGCAAATCCGGAGGTTGTACCGTTGAAGCCGACCGCTGTGGCAAGTTCGCGGGCACTGGTGGTGTTCATCTCCATAAAGGTGACATGCAGGATGATCAGAGGAACTTTTCTGATCTTGATCATCGAGGTGACTCGACCACCATCACTGGTGATTACCTGCCCTTTGCTGATGTTGTTGGAGGTGTTGGGGAAGAATGTGTATCTGTCCACCGAAGCCAGCTGAGCCAGTACTCCGGAAGCACCACCAGCTTGACCACCACCACCTTGAGCGGCTTGTTCACCGATTCTGGCGTTGATCAAACGGTTGTTGGCCACCTGGATGTTCATGCCCCGGTCGTCCATGAAGACGTTGGCGGCCATGAATGCTCTGATAACTGATTCTGGATGGTCGACATCGCCCATGAGGAGCACTCGGTCTGAGCCGCCCACGGAGAATGCTTTGACGATAATACGAGGGTCAATCTCTCTTAATGAGGTTTGAAGCTCGTCGAAGTCTCTGTCGACAAGGATATCGATGGCGGTGGTATTGCCGGCATCGTCCCAGAGGACCATGGTGGCGCTACCAGGCGCTTTACCGAGAATTACCATCTGGTTCTCTGCCACAACCACAGGTTCGGCGATACCAGGATCACTTATAGAGGTTCTGACGATTTTGTTTCTCAGTTTGAAGGTTCTCGACTGGGAGACTTTCAGGTCGATAACGTTGGTGGTCTTGAACTCTTCCATGTCGACCGTACCGGTAACCACAGGTGGTATCGGAGTAGCGGTGACATCGCTGCTGGTGGACTGAGCGATTATATGATCCGGGGCGAGCTGGGCGATAAGCTGTTTGCTTTTCACCGCCGGTGATGCCGTCAATTGAGGAGTGGCGTCGAAGTCAGGTCCGTTGAAGGAAACCTGGGTCGGCTCATTTTTGTTAAGAGAGGTTGGATTGAGAGAAGGATGAATACTGAGAGCGGCAGCCGGCGCAGGCATTTCCCTGGCGGCATCATTTTTTCCACCGAGAAGAAGCATTACATGATCTTCTTCTAGATTGGTGCTCTTAGCTGACTGCTTTTTGACGACAGTCGTCTTCTTCTTGGTAGCCACCTTTCTAACAGCCTTCGAATTGGAACTCTTCTTGGTAGAAGACTTCTGGCTGGTAGACAGCTTCTGCCAGATAGCATCTGCTGCCTGAGCTGGTTGTATAAGCCCACCGGCCTGGGTCAATAAAATTGACAGGCTCAATGCTAGGCTTTTCCTTGGCGTGTTCATTCCACTCTCCCTCTAAGTTTAATAACGCTCGTCCTCAATGGTCGGTTATCTTATCTAAAGTCAGGTATCGGCGCACCTTCAGGCAACGTAGGCGATGTCTTCTGGTGACGCTCGGAACGTCCACTTGTGTAGTGGCGTTCGTCTACAACGGTGGGCTCGACCTGGAAGATATTCATATCTCTCGGTCCTTCTACCCGTCCAATCTCTTCCGGCAGTTTCAGCTGTCCAGGGGTACCTGGCAGGATCACTTCCGGTCTGATGGCGATAACCAGTTCACTTTCGTTCTTGTTGAACGATTTGGAGCGATAAAGCGCGCCGATTACTGGGATTTCACCGAAGATAGGATATTTATTCAGTTCACGTCCGTTGTTGGTGGTCACCATTCCGGAGATGAACAGCTCCTGTCCGGGCTTCATCTCTACAATGGTCTGCACCTTACGGGTGGTGAATCCGGGAATACTGGTGTTGGAACCCGGGAAGTTGAAAGCGAAGGTGTTGGAAATGACCCTCTCTTCCGGAGCAACTTCCAGGTTGATGGAACCGTTTTCTAGAAGAACAGGAATCATGTTGATTCTCATTCCGAACGGCTCGAAGGTTACGGAGAACTGTTGCTGTCCGGCAGTGGCAATCGCCTGGAGGATAGGAATCTCTCCACCGGTCAAGAACGAGGCTCTCTCTCCGGATATACATACAAGAGTCGGCTCGGAGAGCACCCTGGCCCGGTTATGGGCGATGATACCTTGAACTGACGGGTTAACAGAGAACTTGTATGGCGAACCGGTAGCAAAGTTGGAGACCGCGGTCAGCAAGTTACCGAGACCGGCTGTCTGGAAGGCTGCACCACCCGGGGCACCGAAGAGAATCTGCGATGGGGTGATCGGGGCGTTCTGGGCAAATACCGGTAGACCGATTCCAAGAACGCTAGCAGCAGCATTGGTGGGAATCAAAAAGTTAACGCCTGAAGATGCATAGTTTGTCTGTATGCCAGGTGGAACCGCATTGACTGGCTGCCCAGCAGGGTTGGCTGTAAATGAGGGCAGCCTAGAATTGCCACCAGGATCACTCAGCAAGTAGTTTGTGGTCTGTCCGACCGGCGCGGTGTTACCACCGATACCGAAGGCAAATCCAGGTCCGGAGAAGTTGAAACCGAGTGCGATACCGAGCTGACGTGCAGCAAGGGTATTCATCTCCATGAAGGTTACATGAAGAGCAATCAGAGGCACTTTTCTAACTTTGATCAAGCTTGTGACCCTGCCACCATCACTGGTGATTCCCTGGGCAAGCGAGATATTGTTGTTCAGGTTGGGGAAGAATGTATATCTGTCCACCGAAGCCAACTGAGCCAGCTGACCGGTCTGTCCACCGGTGGCGGCTTGTCCACCCTGGGCACCCTGTTCACCGATTCTAGCGTTGATCAGACGGTTGTTAGCAACCTGGATGCTCATGCCACGGTCGTCCATGTAGACGTTTGCTGCGGCGAAAGCTCTGATAACGGATTCGGGGTGATCAACATCTCCGTAGAGAATTACTCTATCGGAACCGCCTACGGAGTAGGTTTTGACGATGATACGGGGGTCAATCTCTCTTAAGGTAGCCTGGAGTTGGTTGTAGTCTCTCGAAACTTTGACGTCGATGGCTGTGTTGTTGCCGGCGTCATCCCAGATAACGAGAGTTGCTTTACCCGGTGATTTACCGAGAAGAACCATTTGGTTCTCGGATACGACTACGGGTTCGACAATTCCAGGATCACTTATAGAGGTTCTGACGATTTTGTTTCTCAGCTTGAA
>MDTD01071569.1_pt1 | contig 14028 bp, 16 predicted proteins | sample 811221 | NCBI WGS metagenome assembly MDTD01 (sample SAMN05326646, study PRJNA326480) | marine metagenome | isolation source: seawater | place: Pacific Ocean: South West | collected 2011
GACTGTTGATGATAAATCACGGAAAAAACTTACATTATTTTGATCAGCGATAAGAACTCCTTGATTTAAACCAGCATTTGAAATAGTCACTGATTTCCCAGTTAACGCATTTACATTTACAATATCATTATCACCGGCATCTAAATCACTTGTTAAAGGATTAGTTAATCCACTACCGTCAGAAGCTGCAGTAATACGTCCTTGCGCATCTACCGTGATGTCTGCGTTGGTGTAAGTACCAGCTGTTACAGTTGTGTTTGCCAGTGCCGGTGCGGCATCACTTCTCATAAATGTGGTTGCGGTGCCGTTAACGGCAAACCCACTAACCTCCGACGAGGGATCGGCGGATATGGGGATATTTATAGCACTGATTTGATTAGTAACATATGTTTCTATCTCACCTCCGGTGGCTAGGCTCAAACCACCGTTGGCAGTGACAGCCGCAGTGTTAGCAGCTACAGTAGGAACACTAGCTGTACCACCTATTGTTATGGTGTTTGCGTCGCCGGTAGCGACGGAAAGGACGCCACTGTTACTAATCGTTACCGTATTCAAAGCACTAGCAACTGTATCTATACCTGCACCGCCAGCGATAACTACTGTCTCCGAATTAGTAACAGTCTGTGCGGGTCCCGTGTCTCCTGTTAACTCCCAGTTAACCATATTAGTACCAGCAGCGCCAGCAACCACATTTGTAACACGACCTTTGCCATCTACGGTAATAGAAGAAGGATTAGTTGTAGTACCAGCAGTACCAATATCTACTAAACCAACGGCTACCGTAGTGTTAGCGCTAGAAACAGTCTCAGTCTCGCCAGGCGTTCCGAGTATTTGTACATTGTTGCCATCAGTCACGGTTTGAGCTCCACCTGAGTCTCCTGATAACTCCCAGTCACTCATGGTACCACCACCGCCACCAGTACCGTCAGAGGCTGCAGTAATACGTCCTTGCGCATCTACTGTGATGTCTGCGTTGGTGTAAGTACCAGCTGTTACAGTTGTGTTTGCTAAGCTAACAGCGCCAGCAACATCAACTTCTAATTTTCCGGATGTAGGAAAGGATGCAATACCTGTTGTTGTTGCCGTGGCTAAATCAATATTACGTTCAACGATGGTGTAGTCACTTGCTAGTGCGGCTCCTGGTGCTATATCTGTATTTGCATAAATTAAATCAAGATTTGTGACTTGTTGACCAAAAAAAGCAGTAGAGCTACCCGGGGCACCGGGTAGAGGTGGACCAGTAACAGTACAAACATACGTGTCACCTGTGTTGATAGCATTTGGAGGATTTATTAAACTTGGTTGATCGAGGAGGGCATCATAAGCACCGACAAAAGTAAAAGGTTGTGACGGTACATTAGCTTGAATATAAGCAGCTATCTGACCCCCAGTGGCCAGATTTAAACCACCCACAACAACTGGTGCCGTATTAGCAGCCACAGTAGGATCACTAGCGGTACCACCTATTGTTATGGTGTTTGGATTTCCAGAAGTAACACTGTTCACAGCTCCAGCACCACCACCTCCCCCGGCCCCACCTCCGGAAACACCGGGGGGCCAATTTAAATTATTAATAGTGGCATTATCGACGCTCAGATTTGATAAATCTGTTCTATCATTTGAAATTAATCTGTCACCCATTTATTAATTCTTATAATTCTAAAATTTTAAGAAGTTTATTCATCAATTGTACCACTTCGAATATTTGTGCATTTCCAGCATATTCCCGCTGTAATAAACGCAGCCACAAAGGCTATTATATAACCAACAGTGATTGGTTCCATTTATATTTACTTAAATTTTAATTGACTGCTTTGATCACTCCGTAAATTATAATACCCAAACATATTAAAATAAGCCACCAGTATTTACCTAAAATATACAGAAAATTAATACCCCAACCATTTGCTTGTTTATGTAAATTTAGTGTTTCTATTCCCCAAGTAGCAAAATTTCCTACTGTATCTTTCCCCCAACAAGTTTTTCTATTTTCGGTTTCTGGCATCAATTGACTACACAAACACTTGTGATATGCATAAGCGTTTTTTCCAGCCAAATAAATATCGACCATGATAGTTATGTTTTGATCGGTTTCAAAATCTTTAACAAATTGTTTCATGCCGCTAGAAGTGTGTATAATACAATGAGCGCCACCGCCCCATAATATTTTAAAATGCTTAAAATCTATCGTAACTGGAAACATGAAAAAAGGAAACACCCCTAAAAAGTAACTACGTATGTCATTGTTTTTAATAAAGTCACTTATCTCTTCGATAGTTGTACTATCATATATATCGTCGAAAAATATAAAGTCATCCTCCATGATAAGAACATTTTCGTAATTATGCTTTAAAGCGTGTTTAGCGGCCATGTAATGACTAGCAGAGCAATCCGCACGGGTGCTTTGTTCTATTAACGGCTTTGTAACTTTTTTATACCCTAAATTTCTAACTAAATACACTTTTTTGCTGGGAGGATTTTTAAATATTTGAGTTTTGATTTGTGAAAGGCGCGGGGAACCTTCTAAATACAAAATATATGTTGCGTCCAACAACGGAAAAAAGCAATTATCAAAGTTCCATTCTTCAAATGTATATCCGTCCATTTTATTAATTGCCGAACAGTTTAAATGATATATATGTATTACAATAAATGGGAAACTCAGAATCTTCTTCAATCGCCACATTCAACGGTCAAGGCGGTCTCAAAGGATTTGTGAAATTTGACCCTTACAATCAAAATGGGTACAAATCGTTAGTAACAATATTTTTATCGGGATTTGCCTCAAATCAAATGCATGCTATCCACGTACACGAATACGGGGATATTTCCGGTGGGTGTATGTCAGCCGGGGGTCACTATAATCCCCACAATACAAAGCATGGCTCATATCTAATACAAGGCGAAAGGCATGCCGGCGACATGATTAACAACATACAGCCTTACAAAAACAAAAAGGGAGTTTATCAAGTGGCTCTTCAATATTTTGACAGCGAGCTGTCTTCTCAGGAGGTAGTCGGTAGAACTATTATGATACATGAACTACGCGATGACCTTGGTTCAAAAGGAGTTGTAAACTATGAGATTGGCCCAGATGGAAGACTCCTTAGTTTAAAAAACACGATCGATGTCACTCCTTATACAAATTGCCCCGCTGGTAATTTGGCAACCCTCGCGGTGGAACGAGGTTACGACGTACTTGTGAATGGTAGACTTGACTCCGCAAAAGCTGTTTCCGAGCTAAAAAAACAAAGCAAGATCACAGGAAATGCTGGTGGGAGAATGGCGTGCGCCGTGATTGGCATCTCCAATCCTAAAGTCGACCCCATTTCTTATTTCCCCGAAAGCCAAGTTATCAAGACTTATAGACCACTTAAAACTAATAATGCGAGGGCAAATATCGAAAAGGGTTACAAATGTTGAATTGTAACTTAAATTTTATTTCCATTGTAAATAAAATGTCAGTAACAGGCGCACAAATTACTAGTACGGGAATTGTTCCCTTGCGACGTAGTATTATAAAACAACACATTCCGTTTGTACCTAATCCACAAAATTTAAAGCCAATCCCAGAAAGAAGATATCAGTCAGAATTAAACCCATGGACACCGGCTATGAACTTTCTAAACGATAATTCTGGCAAAGTTACAACGGATTTCGCTCCTGGTTTGTTTAAAATACCAGAAGGGCCGATTGGTCTTAACAAAAACGGAGCTTTACCTACAACTCAGCCTTATGGACCAATTGGTCAATTAAGCATGCGACCAAATGCACCCCAAAAAGGGTTGATAGCAAATACAATTGATGAAAATATTATTGTTGGAGGTGGAAATGTAGAATTTGGAAAAGATGCCAATCCGGGTGGAATTCAATATTTACCAAACAACGATCCAAGAGTCCCACCTTCCAAGCGTGGAGATGGAAATAAACTTGTCGGTGTTTTTATTGCCGGAACTAAAAGTAAAGGGGTTTCTTTGCCTTTTGGATCCAACGCTGGTGGAAATGCTTTGGTTCCACCCGGGGAAGAAAACGACGTGGTAGCAGGTATCACACAGGCATTAAGACCTTCACAAGTCACACCAGATGAAGTAAAAGTTCCAGATTCTTATATGGACAACAATTTGTCTTGGCAATTTGACAACGCTGTGTATGTTGGAAACGAAGTACAAGCAACTAATTTAGAAAATTTAAACGTATCTGGACAACCAGGTTTACCAAAAAATGCTGTGTCTATTCCAGCTGGACCATTTAACGAAGACGTTAGTGGAACTGGAGCTGGTAGTTTCACAACCGTAACATTAGCAAACGGTGGATTTATTTTTATACTCGCGCCTCCTGGAGCACCTTTTATAACACCCACAGTTACAATTACGGGTAGTGGCTCTGGAATGTCATTGTCAGTGCTGACTGACAATCGGGGAAGTGTAATTTCTGCTACGGTAGTTAATCCAGGAAGTGGATACAAAGTAGGAGATTTAATTCAAGTTCCACCCTCTGGACTTGCACCGATTACAGAATCAATGCCTGCTAGTTTTTTCGTCGGAACCGTTATCATTAAAACACCGACACTTGCTAGTTCCAGTAACTTTAAAAACATGGGAAGAATTTCGGGAGAACACGGACGCGGCGGAGCTCCGCATCAAGTGTTTGAAATGTATCCTCGTATTTCTAAAACCAAAGGTATATTCGGGGCAAGAAGATTTCAGCCAAGTATTCTTGCCGGTGCTAATTTGCCTATACCGGAATTACCAAAAGGTGGCGGAGCAGCACCGGCTCCAGGTGGGTTACCTAGTAATAATTTTGGGGACCCCCAAACAGGGGTCATTTTCTTGGAGCCGCAACCACCGGCCGATTTACTATTATACGCCTACGGATTTCCCACGGGTCAAAACATTCTTTTGCCTAATTATCTATTGCTGGCTGGCAGCGGAGCTGTGCCAGAAGATGGACTTCCTTATACTGAAGGTAGTTACACAACCGCTGAAAGTAAACAAGCTTTGCGCGAACAGTTAATAGGTAACGGATACAATAGTGGTCAAGGTTACATGAAAGCAAACTCCAGTAAAAGTACATCAAAATTGTCTAAGCCAAATAGCGCAGTTCCAAATGCCTCGGGAGCTGTGGGAATAGGTTACATTAAACCCAAAAATGCAGTTTCATTGGGAGTGGACAAAAACAATCCAATTCCTCTGGGAGACGGAGTTTCAAGACAACAAGTTCTTGTTTCCAAGTTAAGCAATGACGCTACTATACACGCGTCCAACTTAGCGGGTAGAACAAATGACTTAACTGAAGAAATAGATTACGATGTGGCTTACACGGGAACGTACCCAACTGTTCTTAAATCTAATAAAGACATGGTTGGTCCTGGAATTGACGGCCAAATTGCTAGTATTCCCGCGGGAGGAGCACCTCCGCCTGAGAATCCATTGGCCCCAACTGTTTAATTTTGACACCGATATTCGGTATCAAAATGTAATACATTTTTACCACACTGGGTACAATATAAAATATAATGCTATTCCAAAGCAAACAATCGCGTATTTAGTCATACCAAAATCACCCTGATCCAAATCTTCCAGAGGTAAAGTTTGAGTAGACATATCTTTTTTAGTTACAAGATTTGAATGAGTGGCTTGGTTTATAAGAGTTGGTCTTATTCTTTTCTTAATATTCTGTTTTTTGGGTACGTATCCTTCGATGGTCATATCACATTATTTTTTTTTTCATGTGATAATATCAGTTTTTAATAAATATGTACAACAAACCACGTGTAAGTTCCAGAAAACCTAAATTTAGAGTTAAAAAAGCTGGAAAAACAAAAAGTCGCAAGGCTTTACAAAAACAACGAAGGCGTAGAAAAAAGAACAACCAAGATCGGCAAGAACAAAGACGTCGATCAAGAAGACGACAGCAACTTAGGAGAAACATGGCAGAAGCTGCTGCTCGGGATGCCCGACGACGTTTAACGTTAGCAGGAGATGTAAATCAAGGTCTATACCTACCGGAACATATAAGACGTGAAATGGCACGTATGGCACAACAACCACGAGGTTTCGCGGGTCGAGATTTGTCTCAACTTTTTACTGCCCCCCGAGAAAGAGAAGCATATCTCACCCAAAGACGTAGATCAGCGAATCGCGTTAGGCGCTTTATGCGCGGGGTTAATGCAGGACACCTAAACATCCCCGCTGCGAACCCCGATAACCTTGAGCAACTTGGCCGGTCTTGTAGGGCAGCTAGAAATGCGCGAGAACAAAGATTAGTTGCTCGTCACGCAGTTAGAACATATATCGAAGAATATGACGAAACATGGTTATATGGAGGATGGGTCGAAGCACAAAATGAGGGAACTGTAGCGGATGCTTATGCAGCTTTGCAGGCAAGACCTAATAGTCACAGAAGAAAGCGCGCACTTAAAAACGCTATCATACAATTCCAGGATGAGGGGCAACTGTCCCCGGGTGTTGATCGAAACATCAGAGCTCGACTTTTACAAATTACCGGATGGAATAGAGGAGATTTTATGGAAACAATGGGAGTTTTTGAAGGAAAAGTTTATTTATTCCAGCCCCCATTACCCTTCGCAATTGCCAATAAAGCTTTTTATCCCAATAGGAATTTAACACAGTTACCAAGATTGCTTCAAATGATGCCCGGGATACCCACCGATGCAAATGGTGACATTGATTTTTTGGATGATATGTTTTGGCCAAGGGAATACGATGAAAGACAATTAAAACGCAGCGTTGCAAAACTTGGTTGCGTCGCCTTAGGTATCTACGGATTTTAAGTTTTACATACATATTACTTAAAAAGTAATATGTTTTTATTGTTTGGTTTTGCTTTTTTCAAGTTCTCTTATCTCAGGAATAGTTTTAGCTGTTTCATCGGTAAAGATATTGTAGTAAACAAAATCGTCGTTTGGTTTGGCTACTACCCAGCCTTCGGGTAGCGTTTCAGGCTTTATCCATAATGATACATTGCGTAAATCACTTCTCCAATATGGAGTTTTTTTAGTCTTGCTTATGTGTTTTTTCCAGTCATCGATACCACCCGCGGCAACAGAAGCGTGCGTAGCGTTTTCGAGAGCTCTTAGTCGAATTTCCATGTGCTGGAGAACGTTTAAGATATTTTCCATAAAAGGTACCAATATCAGACGAGTATTTTGTTTTTCAAACTCTCCTCTATATTTACCACTAGAACTTTTATAAGCGCTTGACACGCCAATTAATGTTTGTACTTTATTTTGTAATTCTTCCAAAGTTAAAGTTTGTCTCCTGGCTAATTCTTTTTTGACAGCTATTTGTCTGGTTAATTCTTTTTGAGCTATATTCAATTGTATTTGCTTTGCCTCTAGGACTTCCAAAGTATCTGTTTCTTCCATTTTGAAATAATATCAAAGGTAAAATTAATTTCAATTTTCTACATTACAAATTTGTCATAATCCATCTCGCCCCATTTTCAATAGTGCTGACACTCGCACCTGTACGAAAACAATGATCAATCCATAATTGTAATATTATTTCCCTTGTATTATCCCAATTATATACAATAAAAGCCGCAAATAAACAAGCTCCGCAAACATATAACATTAGTTAATTTTTTGTAACTTGTAAAAAGAATGAAATCATTTTGAAATTTTTTGATACTGACAGAATTATTTGCATACAATAAATGAACAAAGACGCGCACGAATTAAAAGCAACTGATACGGTAGGTATTAGTTTTTGGACTATATCAGTTGCTTTAGTTGCCACTACTGTATTCTTGGTTCTTGAAAGAAACGAAGTCGGTGAAAAATGGAAATTACCCATCAGTATTTCTGCTTTAGTCACCGGTATAGCGGCTATGCATTATTTGTATATGCGTAAAGTATGGGTTGACAAACAAATTTCCCCGGTAGCGTATCGATATATTGATTGGTTTTTAACAGTTCCGTTACAGATATGTGAATTTTATTTAGTTTTATCTGTAGATGAAGATGTTCCTGTTAGTTTTCTTTACACTATGTTATCAGCTAGTTTTATCATGATATTGTTTGGATTTTTAGGAGAAACAGGGAGAGTATCGAAAACGGTTGGGTTTGTTGGTGGTATGGCTGCCTGGGGATACATTATATACGAAATTTTCTTGGGAACTGGGGCCAAATTTGAACAAAAGTCCAAGAATCCTTCTGTTAAATTAGCTTATAATGCAATGAAATGGATTGTGACTGTTGGTTGGGCGATTTACCCACTTGGTTATGTGCTAGAAGCTAAACAAATGAATATGGTGTATAATTTAGGAGATTTTGTAAACAAAATTTTATTCACGGGAATGATTTGGTATGCAGCCGAGACTGATGTGACTCGTTAAATTTTTGAATGATAAAAATAATAGTTTTTATCATGTCATCTTATCTAAGTATTTGGTAAAATTATATTACCACATGGATTGCTGCTTGTTTGACAGTTAAGATATTTTAAAGATGAAGAGCAATTACAAGGCAAATTGCCCCTAGTTTTAATACCAGGAATACATGCTCCGGCGTCTTTTAATTGCTTATTTTTAAGATTAAAGATTTCGTACTTGAAAATACCCTCAGCTCTTTGCGTAAATTGTATGGTGTCATATCCTTTGCTAATGAAGTATTCCGCGAGTAATAACTGATCTGCATCTCCTCCATTAACAGGATCAGAGAACTTAACCCCCTCTTTAGCCGCCATGCTAAAAGCTTGTCGATGATCGTTAAATACTATTGTTTTCCCTAGATCAAACCAATTTCCAGTTCCGGGCATGTAATAAAACCAAGTATAACCCCCTATTAAATCAGGTCCTCTTTCTATTTCCACCCAAGAATTACTGGGCATACCTTTTTTGAGTTTAAAATGTGGATCCGGAGGCGAATTCGCCCAAGTTGGTGGAAGGCTATTGTACTGATAAATGTAAAATACACTTTCTACCGCGTCGACATGGGGATCCCATTTTGTAAATAAATCATGCAAAGATTTTGGCGATGATGATATATTTTGTTTTAATTCTTTAAGACTTTCAGGTAGAAATTTTGTTTGTATCACCCATAAATCATTTACAGAAAAAGGTAGTTTTTCTTGTAATTGGTTATCGGTATATATACATTTAAAATAATCATACCAGTCTGATGACTTGACGTCAGACATATTTTTAAAATAAACATCAGTCATATTTCTTGGAAAACTTGTGATAATTGCCACACAAGCTACAATAACAATTGTTACTAAAAAGCCTAATATTAATATATTTTGACAATTCATTTATATACTACCATGATTAAAACTGTAGTTTTAATCATTCAAAATCGTTAGGTCTTTTTCCCAAGACTTTTTCTTTTGTGTATATCAAACTTTTTACATAGTCTCTGTGTTCCATGCCTTTAATTTTTTCGTCAACTGTTCCATCGTCTTGCATAAAAACGTGAGAAAGATAATTGTAAAGAGTATATTCAAAAACAAAATTTTTATAAGATTCTTGGGGTCTCAAATTTTTAAAATTTCTCAAAAAACGCAAAAAAGAATATTCGCTTATTTCTTCAGCTAGCAAATAAACTATTTTTTCCCCTACATTTCTTACGTCATCACAGACCAAATCTTGTAAAATGGTATTTGCATTCATTTACCCAAACAAAAAGCTTAGTTAAAATCATTATCAACGTAATTTAACAATTAAAGTTAAACAAAAAATGACCAAGTGTCGAGTTTGTATTGAAAAGATTCCTCGTAAAACCGTTGTTGCTTTACCTTGTGGGCATTTGTTTCACACTGGTTGTGTCATCAAATTGGTTGAAAAAAGAACAAGAAAATGCCCATTATGCCGAACACGTATACCCTGGCATAAAAAACAGCTGTTGAAACATTTAAAATTGTTTAAGGAGTAAGTTGTTTCCTAATTTCCATTAATCCTGTAAACGTTATCGGAGCAGAACCCCGTTGAAAATGGTTTAATTTGGCATTGCCAGTTAACAATAGCACCTCTTTCATTTCCTCATTTTGTGAAAACTTGGCGAACTGAGCTGCCCTCATCTCTTCTTCGTGCCTTTCCGGGAAAAAGTTTGGATCTATCTTAACTTTTGTTGGTCTTACACGCTTGCCCTTGAATTTTCCAGTTTTACCACCTGCCCCTTTCGCAAAAGCAGGATTAGAAACAATTTCCTCTTCTGGATTTTTATCTAACGCAAATGTCAAATAAAAATCGTTATTATTCTGTTTAAATTTCGAAGCTTGATAGTAGTGTTCAACCGAAGCCCAAATATGCCCATCTAATTCAAAAGGTGCGATCCAAAAGTTAGATAGTTTTTTCCTCCAATCTGCTATGCGTGATAATTTCCTATACCGCGCGAGATTTTCTTCACTAATTTTTTCCCCTTTGCCTTTACCCGGCACCGGTTTGGCTGAAGACTTTGAATAAAATTGAAATATCGTATTGCTATCATATAACACCTCTTCTGGTATTAATATTCGACTGTCATCTATGTTATTTATATTCATACTTACATACCGGATATTTAATTTAACAAAATCATTGTCAGAAATAAATGTCAACGGCAGAGGAGTGCATAGTATGCTTTGGTCAAGCATGGTTAACCAAAACCCCGTGTAAACATGTGATTTGTATTGCATGCTTGGCAAAACTACAGAAAGACGAATGTCCTTATTGTAGAAACAAATTATATGCTTATTTACCAAATTGTTTAAAAGGTGTTGTAAGCATGAAAAAAAGAAACGATCTAAATTTAAATAATTTAGAAGAATTTCCATCTTTGAGTTAGATTCGGAAAATTGAATAATTTTAACACATAGGAAAAATTAAAATGTATAGCATAAATTCAGAAATCAAAGAATTACAAGAAAGAATATCCATATTACAAAAAGAAAAATATCGGCTGGGTCTTTTAAATCAAGCAAATGATGGGGAAAAACTGGGGGATAAATATTCCAACTTATCAGTAGATTTAAACTACAAAGAACAATGTAGTAACATAGATGAATATGCACTAACAATCGAGGGAACGCTAAACATTAGTTATGAGTACGAAAAATCTCCTGTTAATATATCAGTGACTTATAGTTCTTGGGCGACCCGCGAAACTCTTGGAGACGGCCCTGTCGTGGATTTCTATATAAATGTAACAGGCGAACCAAACTCTTTTGCCGAAACTATACAAAGTACTTTCGAAACACCAGAAGACTGGAAGTATTTAATGATAGATCTTGATGACTTATAATTGAATATTCTTTCCATGTGGAAAGAATATTAACGCAAAAATACTCACATGACCGAAGTCATGTGAGTATATATTCATACAATCAACGTTTACATTCTCGAAGGAAAAACTGTAGGGTCATTTGTTTGACGCTGTAGTTGAGGTACTGGGATCGGCTGAAAATTTTCAGTACCAGCAGGAGCTCTGCCTGTAATGGCAAGAAATGCTGCTCCATTACTCATGTCAATGACAAAGCTTGGAGAAACTTCACCGCGTTCAAGTGAGTCAAGAGGGTCGACTATATTCGGGTTTGGATTTGGGTAATTGTTATTATTCATATCCGGTTTTTCTGTATTTGCAGAATAATAAAATCACTTTAAGTCTTCTTTAAATCTAACGTAAAAATACCCCCTTGACCGAAGCCAAAGAGGTATTTTACGATATTCAAGACTTTCGACGAATACAACGTCTACATTTACATGCTGATGTTTTGTCACAAAAGCAACCAAGCTTGATAAGAAAGCATATTCGAAAACATGAATTGTTGGTTTGTTTACACATATTCATCTTTATTGAAATTGTTGATGTAATTCATTTTGAGAACAGTGAAGTATTGCTCTCAATCTTTACTAATTATAGCAATTGACTGATACTCGTTAACAGCTAATGGTCCGCCAAGATTACAGCATCTTTCACGGTGCTTTGACCAATGAGACTTTTGACATTTAGTATCGCAGTACCAATCCAAACAGCAATCTTGACATAACATCAAGGGTTTGTCTTTTTTCCCACAATGACTACAAATAGGATTTCCTAGTCTCACGAAAGCAAGTTGTAAAGATATATCGAAATGGGGATCTGCTCTGTTCGCCAAGTTTGATTGCACTGGGATATGTTTCTCCACAAGTTGGACATCTTTTCTAGGTATGCTTCCCGCGGCATGCACAAGAACTTTTCTGTCGTTGATAGCTAGCGATGTTACGTATTTCCACATGGCATTTCCAGGTGAGATGCCGACATGTGACTTGGCAAACTTATGTAACTCAGGTAAAGATCGTATGACCAAAGCTTTTCCATAAATGCTAAATCCTACCATTTCAGTAGCTTTGGTGTTAAGAGGCAAGTTAAGGAGCTCGCCCTCTTCTCTGACATACATTATAGAGTCTGTGAGAGGAGAAATCCCTAATTGTATCACAGTAAAATATCCTCCTAAAAATTTGTTAATTTCATCACACCCTGGATCATCTTCTAAATATTTGATTTGGGTGATATTCTCTTTTGAATCTGGTGTATTAGTACTCATATTCACTCATAGAGATTCTGCTATACTTTTTCACTTTCATTTACCTGGTAGTAGTTGTAACGTAATTATACCATCATGACCGAAGCCATGATGGTATAATTATATTCTTTTTTATTAGCGTCGTTTTTTCATGTATTTGTTTGCCACAGCGTCAAGACAATGTCGTGTGTCTTCGTCGAATACCTTAAACACAAGATCCGCGGGGTGATCTTCTTGTAGAGGTACATGTGTATCGAGTCCATATGACATGAAAATGTTGTTATTTTTTTCCAGGAAAGGAGCTAGTCCACGCAATCCCCTGTCTGAACACCTTTGACAGAAAAATATCTTTGTACCCATTGTGTAAGTAGAGAAAACAGCTACTTCTTCGCATCTAAACGAATGCCATTCTTTAACACCATAACAATGGTTACGGTTATATTCTTTTTTTAATCCAAAACACCTTTGCGACATATCTACGCTTCGATATAAAATGCTAAAATTATTTCATTTTCAGTCACTCAAACCAGGAGGGTCGTCACAGTGACCGTAATCGTCATCGTAATATGCCGCCTCTTCATCTTCTTGCTCCGACAGCGTCGGGTCGCGCAGTTTAAACCAGTATGCTTCGTCCGCTGTAGTTGGATGTAAAAGATTACAAGTGCGTCTTGTTTTGTATATCCCTCTGACGGGAGTTTTAAGATCTTTTTTGTGCATTAATTTAATGCTACAATGTTCTCGCACCACACACGCCAGGCAACTGCATTTACACGGAGGTAAAACAACCCAATCTGACATATTCAGCGTCTCGAAAAGGAGTCCTATAGCTTTCCGAGAATAAAAGCCAGGTTTGTTTTTTCGTTTTTGTTCTTGGAATTGTAAGTATCTGTGTCCCATACTTTTGTTGCTGAATGCACGATAAGATTTCGAGACTTCTGGCGGGTAATGATACAACCTTTTTTCCCTCCACCAATGATGCAAGGAAGAAAAGGGACTGGGCGGTTTTTTACGAGAAGCAAACTTCGATACAGAGTGTATATTTCTCAATTTATTGCTTTTCTTGCGAATGTGTTTATCAATTGGCTCGATCATGTCCAACATCACATCGAAACCAAACCTTCGTAATTCCCGTACTTTGAAACCATCATCTCTTATGTTCATAATATCAAACAAGATATCTCTCAATGTGTGCTCATGTAGGTGTGCCGGTTCCAGATTTCGTTGCTTGCAGCTACAAGTGTACCCAACCTCGTCTTCCAGGGGCAAAAAACTAAAAATGTTTATCCAGGAAGAGTCGCCGATCCTTTCGTCTATTCTACCGCGGATGTCCCATAACCATTTACTGAATTTTGCTCTGCGACTTTCACAGCCCGAAATTAAAATTTTCGAATTACAAAACATAAACTTCTGACTTTGTAATACATCTTCGACGAAAAAATGGTCAGGTGTATGATTGCGGTGTCTTTTGCAATTGTCGATACATTTTAAACAATTAAAGAAAGCTCCAGAAGACCTCACACCGACA
>MDTD01168753.1_pt1 | contig 14028 bp, 8 predicted proteins | sample 811221 | NCBI WGS metagenome assembly MDTD01 (sample SAMN05326646, study PRJNA326480) | marine metagenome | isolation source: seawater | place: Pacific Ocean: South West | collected 2011
ATACGATTCGAAGGTTTTTAAGAAATCTGTTGGTCTTAATGGGGTAGGAACAAAAGCAGTAAATGCATTGTCTCATTATTTTCGTATTCAATCCATAAGAGATAATCAAAGTAAGCTTGTAGAATTTGAAAGAGGAATTGTAACAAATGATGAGTCTATTCAAGAAAGCTCTCAACGCAAAGGAACTAAAGTTTCTTTTATTGCTGATGAAGAAATTTTCGGAAACTATCGTTTTGTTAACGAGTATGTTGAGAAAATGCTTTGGAATTATTGTTATCTAAACCCAGGTTTAACAATTGTATATAATGGCGAAAAGCTATATTCGGAAAATGGATTAAAAGATTTGTTAGAACAAAATATAGATTCTAAAATTACTTATCCAATCATTCACTTAAACGGGGAAGATATTGAGGTTGCAATGACGCATTCACATCAAGGGTATGGCGAGCAATATCATTCTTTTGTTAACGGACAACATACTACACAAGGAGGTACGCATCAAGCAGCTTTTAGAGAAGCTGTTGTGAAAACAGTTCGTGAGTTTTACAACAAAAACTTTGATGCTGTAGATATTAGGCAAAGTATTATTGCAGCGGTAAGTGTTAAAGTAATGGAGCCTGTTTTTGAATCTCAAACTAAAACAAAGTTAGGTTCAACAGAAATGGGACCAGGCTTGTCTTCTGTTCGAGGTTTTATCAATGATTTTTTGAAGAAACATCTTGATAATTATCTTCATAAAAACCCAATAGCTGCCGAAGCCTTGCTGAAGAAAATTGTTTTAGCAGAGAAAGAGCGTAAAGCAATGGCTGGAGTAAAAAAACTAGCTAGAGAAAGAGCTAAAAAAGCCAACCTTCACAACAGGAAATTAAGAGATTGTCGTATTCACTACAACGATATTAAGAAAGAAGAGCGATTAGATACCACCCTGTTTATTACCGAGGGGGATTCTGCTTCTGGCTCAATTACTAAGGTGAGAAATGTAAATACACAAGCTGTTTTTAGCTTGAAGGGTAAGCCATTAAACTCTTATGGTTTAACGAAAAAGATTGTATACGAAAACGAAGAGTTTAATTTACTACAAGCAGCTCTTAACATAGAAGATGGTTTGGAAGGTTTGCGTTACAATAATGTTGTTATTGCTACCGATGCCGATGTAGATGGTATGCATATTAGATTATTGTTGATCACCTTCTTCTTGCAGTTTTTCCCTGATTTGATTAGAGAAGGACATTTGTATATTCTCGAAACCCCTTTATTCAGAGTTCGTAACAAGAAAGAGACCTTTTATTGCTATTCTGAAGAAGAAAAAAGAGCTGCTATGCAAAAGATTGGAAAAAGACCTGAGGTAACTCGATTCAAAGGATTAGGTGAGATATCTCCAAATGAGTTTAAACATTTTATTGGCAAAGAAATGCGATTAGAACCCATTATTATTGGAAAAGAAGCTAGTGTTGAGGAGATTTTAACTTTTTACATGGGTAAAAACACAGTGAACAGACAGGAGTTTATTATTGACAATCTGAGAGTTGAAAAAGATTTGGTAGAGGATGAGAGTTAAAAATATTATAGCTAGAAGAACCTTTTCAATAGTAAAAGTTTTGTATTTTATTTTTGGAATGTGTATTGCACTTCCCTTATTTATTGTGTTAACCACAGAGGGAAGTATTAAAGAGATGCTTGTAGCTAGCTGGGAGTTTTCAATGGTCTTATTTATTATTCCAGTTTTGACATCTACTACTGGCTTATATCACTTCTTCTTTACCGATGATAAGTATGTGGTTAAAATTCGTGGAAAATGTGTTGCGTTGGGTAATTACTTCAAGAGTTACAATAATAACATAGAATTACCAAGAGATCATTTTGTTTCTTTTAGTGAAAATCAGTCTTTCTTTGGTTTAAAAAAAGAGATTAATATTGAGTTTTTATTACATAATAAAATTCGCAAACAAAAATTTAACACATCGATGTTAAGCAAAAAACAATATAGACTTTTAATAGAGTACTTGAGCGATATTATTAACGACAACAAAACACTGTAAATTTATAGATGGAAGAAAATTCAGAACAAATACAGGATGTTTTACATGTGTCGGGCATGTATAAAAATTGGTTTTTAGATTACGCATCCTATGTGATTCTTGAACGCTCTGTACCTCTAATAGAAGATGGATTAAAACCTGTTCAAAGAAGAATACTTCACTCTTTAAAAGAACTTGATGACGGAAGATATCATAAAGTGGCTAATGTTATTGGTCATACAATGAAATACCATCCTCATGGAGATGCTTCTATAGGTGATGCTATGGTTCAAATTGGACAAAAGAATCTATTACTTGACATGCAGGGCAATTGGGGGAATACCATGACAGGTGATAGAGCTGCTGCATCAAGATATATTGAAGTGCGCCTTAGTAAGTTTGCTCTTGATGTGGTATATAATCCAAAAATTACTAAATGGAACGCATCATATGATGGAAGAGGGAAGGAGCCGGTATCTTTACCAATAAAGTTTCCACTATTACTTGCTCAAGGTGTTGAAGGAATTGCTGTCGGATTGTCAACTAAAATTTTACCTCATAACTTCATTGAACTTATAGACGCTTCCATTAAAGTTTTGAAAGGAGTTAAACCAAGAATTATGCCAGACTTTCCTTCAGGTGGAATGGCAGATTTTAGCGCATATAATGATGGTAAGAGAGGAGGTAAGGTAAGAGTAAGAGCTAAAATTTCTATAGAAGATAAAAAGACTCTGAAAATAACAGAGTTGCCGTTTGCTACTACTACTACCACGCTAATCAACTCTATTATTAAAGCTAATGAAAAAGGGAAGATTAAAATCAAGAAAATAGAAGATAATACTTCTGAGAATGTAGAGATATTAGTGCATCTTCCCGTAGGGATTTCTCCTGACAAAACAATTGATGCTTTGTATTCATTTACAGATTGTGAAATCTCTATTTCTCCACTTGGCTGTGTTATAGAAGAGGATAAGCCTAGATTTATTGGTGTAAGTGAAATGCTTCAAGTGTCAACACAACATACTTTAGATTTATTAAAAGCAGAACTTAAGGTCAATTTAAAAGAACTACAAGAAAAGTGGCATTTTTCTTCCTTAGAGAAAATTTTTATTGAAAATCGTATTTATAGAGATATTGAAGAGTGCGAAACATGGGAATCTGTTTTAGAGGCTATACATAAAGGACTAAAACCTCATATTAAGCATTTGCTTAGAGGGGTGACAGATGAAGATGTAGTCCGTTTAACAGAAATCAAGATTAAAAGAATATCCAAGTTTGATTCTATTAAGGCAGATGAGGATATTGTGAAGTTGGAAGAACAAATTGATGAAATTAAACATCATTTGAACAATCTAGTGGATTACGCTGTAGATTACTTTAAAAATATCAAGAAAAAATATGGAGAAGGTAGGGAGCGTAAAACAGAAATCAAGACTTTTGACAATATTGTTGCAGCAAAAGTAGTAGCTAAAAATCAAAAACTCTATGTAAATAGGGAGGAGGGTTTTATTGGGACAACAATGCGTAAAGATGAATTTGTTTGCGAATGTTCTGATATAGATGATATCATCGTTTTCCGCAAAGATGGAAAAATGATGGTGACTAAAGTAGACAAGAAAACTTTTGTTGGGAAAGATATATTGCATGTAGCAATCTTTAAAAAGAAAGACGAGCGCACTACATATAACATGATCTATAAAGATACTGGAAGTGGTAAATCTTTCATGAAAAGATTTCATGTTACCAGTATTACAAGAGACAAAGAGTATGAATTAGCTAAAGGTAGCAAACCTCAGGTAGTATATTTTACAGCCAATCCAAATGGGGAGGCAGAAGTTGTAACGGTACATTTAAGAGCGCTTCAAAAATTGAAAAAACTACGCTTTGATATAGATTTTTCTGAGTTAGCAATTAAAGGAAGGGGTGCAGGAGGTAATCTTGTCAGTAAAAACCCAATCAAGCGTATCGAATTGAAAGAAGGAGGTGTATCCACATTATCTGCAAGAAAAATCTGGTATGATGATAAGGTGATGCGCTTAAATGTTGATGGAATTGGAACATTCTTGGGAGAGTTTCAAGCTGATGACAAGATTCTAGTGGTTAGGCAAGATGGCACATGTCAGCTTATTGGATTCGAATTGTCTACCCGATTCACTGATGATATGGTCATTATTGAAAAATGGAAGAAGAAACATCCAATTTCTGCAATTTATTATGATGGCTCTAAAGAACGATATTTCGTGAAAAGATTCCTTCTAGAAACTAGTGATAAAGTAGTTGGTTTTATTTCTGAAAATGAAAGATCGCAATTAGAATTGGTTTCAACTGAAGAGTTTCCAGTTGTTGAAATTATTTACAAAAAAGAAAAAGGGAAAGATCGAAAAATAGAGCAAATTAATCTTTCGGAGTTCATAGCTATAAAAGGAGTTAGTGCACAGGGAAATAAATTGACCAATAATAAAATAAATGAAATTAACTTATTAAAAACTAAACGTTTATCAGTGCAAGAGAAAAAGGAAGAAGATACAGAAGAAGTAATAGTCGAGAAACAAAAAGATTTTTTAGAAAAAAATGAAAAGAAGAAGGAATCAATAGAAACCAAAAAAATTGTTATTGATGAGAATAGTACGGATAATCAGTTTAAACTTGAATTATAATTGAGTCCGTAAGTTTTAATAATTGATTAACAACTAAGTAATATATTAAGCTCTATCTTTAGGGCTTAATTTTTAAATGATTATGAAAAACTTTTTATACATTTTATTCGTGATGGTATGTTCTTTGCAGATTACAGCTCAAAGCGCTATGAACATGGGTCTAGTAGGTAGTTATACATACTCAAACAATGAATGTAGTGATATTTGGGGATATGTTGATTCTACAGGAAATGAATATGCTCTTGTTGGGTTAAGGAATGGTTTCTCTGTTGTAGATTTATCATCACCTAGTAATCCTAATCAAAACTTTTTTATTGCTGGAGCGCAATCCATTTGGAGGGATATAAAAGTATGGAATAACTATGCGTTTATTACGTGCGATCAAGGAACAGATGGCTTACTCATTGTTGACTTAAATGATATGTCTGGAAATACCTACGTATATACCACTATAGATCAAAATGGACAAAATATGTTTACGCATGCTCATAACATATACATTGATGAGTTTGGAAAGGCTTATATTTTTGGAGGAGATGTTGGTACTGTTGGTGGTGCTTTAATTTTAGATGTTAATTCGGTAAATTTAACTAATGGAAATGTTGTCCTTCCTTCAATAATAGGATTATTTGATACATATTATTTGCATGACGGAATGGCTAGAGGAGATACACTCTGGGGTGCTGCCATTTACCAAGGAAACTTTTATGCAATAGATGTTTCTACGCCATCCACACCTGTTATCATGAATAATGGTGTTGCTTTCCATCCAACACCAGATAACTTTACACATAATTGTTGGATTTCTGATGATGGAAATACTCTGTATACGACGGATGAAGTAAGTGGTGCTTATTTGGGTGCCTATGATGTTTCAGATCTAAATAATATTTATGAGGTTGATAGAATTCAATCTAGTCCTGGAAGCGGTGTTATACCACATAATACGCATGTTTTAGGTGATTTTATTGTTACTTCTTATTACCGTGATGGAATTACAGTACATGATGTAACCTATCCCAACAATATGATTGAGGTAGCATATTATGATCAATATGCAGGAAGTGGAAATGGATTTGATGGTTCATGGGGAGCTTATCCATGGCTCCCGTCTGGTTTAATTTTATCTTCAGATATTAATAGTGGGCCTAACGGAGAAGGAATGCTGTTGGTTTTAGAACCATCCTTTCAGCAAGCTTGTTATTTAGAAGGGAATATATATAACACTTCCGGTCAAAATATTTCTGGAGCTACTGTTGAAATACTTACAACAAATACCTCTGCAAACAGTAATCTAAATGGTTATTATTTTACTGGAACAGCTAATAGTGGTCAATATCTTGTTGTTTTTTCAGCACCAGGTTATTTTTCTGATACATTGAATGTAGGTTTACAAAATGGTGTATTAACTGTGTTAAATGACACACTGGTTTCAATGACTCCAATTTCAGTTAGTGGTCAAGTTTTGGATGATTTGGGACAAGGAATAGCTAATGCTCAAGTTTCAATAGTTAATAATGGGTTTGGGGTAAATACATTGACTTATACTGATGCTAATGGAATTTATACGTTAGATACTGCTTATACAGGATTGTATGATGTACAAGTAGGCTCCTGGGGTTATAATACTTTTTGCGATATTATTGAAATAGATAATAATGGTAATATGATTAATATTACATTATCAAAAGGATATTATGATGACTTCACCTTTGATTTCGGATGGACAACATCTAGTAACGCAACATCTGGTGAGTGGGTAAGAGATAAGCCTAACGGGACAAGTAATAATGGAGTTTATTTTCAAACTGATGAAGATGTATTAGTTGATTGTTCTAACAAATGTTTTGTAACTGGTAATACATCAAACTCTCAATTTTGGGATGATATTGTTAATGATGGCAATGTTACTTTATTCTCTCCAATTTTTGATTTAACAACTTATAATAATCCAGTAATAAATTATTACAGATGGTTTGCTAATTCAGGTTGGCCAGGATCAACACCTGATGACAGTTTGATTATCTCTATATTCAATGGTAATAATAGTGAAGTTTTAGAAATTGTTACCGCAAATTCTAATACATTAAACCAGTGGCATTATAACACAGCATCTATAAATATACCTTTAACATCAAATATGCAATTGCAAGTGTATACTGCAGATTTAAATGATCCTCATATAGTTGAAGCGGCTTTTGATTTGTTTCAAATAGAAGAATTAAGTGTTTTTCATGATTGGGAATGTATTGCAGGATCATGTATTGAATTAGGTGGTAATGCTGGCTCATTTTTATCAGAAGCAGATTGTTTACAATCATGTGTACAAAGTTCTATTTCAGATATAAATAATAATATTGTGTTTCCAAATCCTACAAAATCTAATATTCAATTGGTTTCTAGTTACATAGGTATTGTTTATGTTAAAGATTCTATGGGAAAAGTGCTACAAATTCTAGAAAAAAAAGAAGATATTCTTAACATAAGCTTGAACGACTACTCACCTGGAATATACATTATAGATACAGTTGAAGAAAAATTAAAAATAGTCAAACAATAATTTTAAACCCCTATTTAGTTAGGGGTTTTTATTTATGAAAAACTTTATTATTTCTGGTTTTGATAATAGGCCAATACTTTGCGATCTTTTTTTGCCAAAAAATAAAGATGCTACTGTTGTAATTTTCTCTCATGGCTTTAAAGGATTTAAGGATTGGGGAGCCTTTAACGAAATAGCTTCTTATTTTCAACAAGAAGGGTATGCATTCCTGAAATTTAATTATTCGCACAATGGGACAAGTGTTGAAGATCCGTTGAATTTTTCAGATTTAGAAGCCTTTGGAAATAACAATTTCTCTAAAGAATTGTATGATTTAAATCAGGTGATTAACTGGATTGAACAAGACTTGTCCAAAAAAGTTAACATCAAACATCTAGTACTGTTAGGTCATAGTAGAGGAGGAGGGTTGTCTGTGCTCAAAGGTGCAAGTGATGATCGAATAGATAAGGTTATATCTTGGGCTAGCGTGTGTGATTTCGAAAACCGACTACCTAAAGACAAAATAGATATTTGGAGGGAAAGAGGTGTTGTGTATGCTTACAATGGTCGTACAAAGCAACAAATGCCAATGTATTTTCAGTTTCTTGAAGATTATTATGCAAACAAAAACAAGCTTTCTATTCCTAGAGCTGCCCAAGAGCTTCTCAAGCCAACGCTTATAGTGCATGGAGATCTTGATCCTACCGTAAATTTGCAGGAAGGCATACAACTACATCAGTGGATAAAAAACTCTAAGCTATGTATTGTAGAAGGAGCAGACCATGTTTTCAATGTGAAGCATCCATTCACTTCTATAGATACTTTTTCTCAAGAGCTAACTTTTGTATTGGAAAAAACATTGGAATTTCTGAACGAATAGTTTTGATTATCTTTGTATAAATCCAATATCAACTATGTTAAGGAATATCTCATTTGTACTTTTTGTTTCGGTTTTTCTTTCTTCGTGTATTACTAATAACGATTTAAGTATTATTAACACAAAAGGAACAGAACCATTAGAAACTTTTCAATTTGATTATCAGTTAAAAGCAGGAGATTTACTATCTATTCAAATTTCTAGTCTTACCCCAATGGAGTATGATTTTTTCAATAAAGAGTCTGGAAGCAATAGCCAATTATATGTTCAAAACCCATATTTATATGGTTATTTACTTGATAATAGTGGTAGTTTAAAACTGCCAGTGTTAGGTTCTTTTAAGTTAGAAGGAAAAACATTGAGTGAAGCAAATAATATTATTCAATTACAAGCAGAGCGTTATTTTTCGGAGCCTTCTGTAAAGGTAAATATCTTAAACTATTATGTTACAGTTCTAGGGGAAGTAAACACTCCAGGAAGAGTGAATGTGATAGAGCCCAACACCAATCTTTTAGAGGTGTTAGGATTGACTGGCGATTTAACAAAATTAGCCAATAGAAAAAAAATTAAAATCATTCGTACAGAAAGCGAAAAGCCACAAGTGTATTATGTAGATTTAAGTGATAAGAATATTGTAAATTCAGAATTATTTTATCTACAACCAAACGATATTATTTATGTGCAGCCAACTATGAAGCGTTTTGTTTTAATTGACAACTTGCCAGCTGCTATTTCTACTCTTTTTTCAGCTTTCACACTGTTTTATCTAATTCAACCAAACTAAAGAAATGCCAACATCTAATAAAGAGGTCGATATTATAAATATCAAGCAATTTACACATATATTTATGCGCAATTGGTTTTGGTTTTTCGTAAGCATTTCCTTCTGTTTATTTTTAGCATTTTTAATCAATCGTTACTCACACAACTCCTTTCAATCATCTACTCGTATTCTAATACAAAGTGATCAAAAATCAGCCAATAGTATTAGTAAAATGTTGTATGATGGCGATCAATTCAAACTAGAAACAAGTTTGAATGATGAAATGATGATATTGAAATCATATCCCTTGATTTATAAGACAATTGAAGAGCTTGAATTTGATGTTGTGTACTATGTGATAGGAGATGTAATTGTTGCTGAAACTTACAACTATTTTGCAGAGGTTGATTTTCACACTTCTGAAAAACCTTTTGGATTAGAGTTTTCAGTAATTCCTATGAGTAAAAAACAATTTGCTCTCAGTTCGAAAATGCTTAAAGACACCATTTATTCTTTTGGAGATAGAATAGCATATAACAACACTTCTTTTAGTGTCAATTTAAATTCGGATTTTCACCTAGAAAAAAACATAGAGAAATACTTGCCATTACGAGTTAAAGTTAGAAACCCGCAAAACATTGCTAGGGAGTATAAATCGAAGCTTGTTGTGGAAAGAATAAGAAAAGATGCAGCTATTATTCAATTAAGTATTGAAGGAGAGAATAAAGAAAAAACAACAACCTTTCTTAACAAACTCACGGAGTTATATCTAGAGAAAAACTTACAAGATAAAAATAAAGCTTCTGAAAACACCATTGTGTTTATTGACGAACAGCTAAAAGAAACAAGAGATTCATTATCATATATAGAAAGCCAACTGCAGGGGTTTAAAACCTCAAATAATATCACGAACATTAGTGTAGAGGCAGAACATTTTTACCAGGAGTTAAATGCTTACGAAAAAGAAAAAGCAGCTATTAAAATTCAAAACAAATACTTTGATTACCTAGAGGATTACCTTTATAAACAAACAGATTTTCAAAACTTAGTTATTCCTGTTTCTTATGGAATTGAAGATCAAATGCTAAACAGCATGACTTCTAAGTTAGTTGAATTTCAATTAGAAAAAAACTTACGAAACCCTAGGGGTAGTTTAGAAAATCCAGCGCTCAAGGATTTAGAAGTACAAATCACAGAACTTAGTTTAGGTATCATTGAAGTTATTAAAGGAAAAAAGCAAACGAATAACATACTCCTTTCGGACATAAACAACAGAATTAGCTTAGTGCAAAATTCTCTTAATAGCTTACCTCAGGTAGAGCGCGAGTTAATCAACATTAACCGAGTGTATGATTTAAGTGAAAATATATACTTGTTTTTAATGCAGAAGAGAGCAGAAGCTGGCATATCTGGAGCATCAAATATTCCTGATGCGAAAATTATAGAACCTGCAATGGTTGAAACCTCTAGCTTAACTTATCCAAACACTAGAACTAACTACCTCTTTGGAATCTTGATTGGTCTAATTTTACCATTACTAATTATTACAATTAGAGAATTGCTCAATGATAAAATCATTTCAAAAAATGATATTGAGCAGTTAACCTCCATTCCTTTTTTAGGGTTTGTTGGAAAAAATCATAGCGGAAAGGAATTAATTGTAAATCACCGACCAAAATCATCTATCGCAGAATCTTTTAGAGCTGTTAGGTCAAATATCGAATTCTTTTTAGACAAAGAAGTGAAAGGGGGCAAAACTCTCGTTTTCACTTCCTCCATTAGTGGTGAAGGAAAAACATTTTGTGCTAAAAACATGGCTACTATTTATGCCATGGCTGGCAAAAAGACTATTCTTATTGGCGCAGATTTAAGAAAACCAAAACTTTATATTGACTTCGATAAAGAAAATCGTCTTGGACTTTCATCTTATCTTACAAAACCTTTAAGCACTAAGCAAATCATTAAAAAATCTGAAATAGTAAACCTAGATGTAATCACTTCAGGTCCTGTCCCCCCAAATCCTTCGGATTTACTGGTTAAAAAGAAGATGAAAACATTATTGCAGGAATTAAGATCTGAATATGATTACATTATTTTAGACACCCCTCCAATTGGAATTGTATCAGACTCTCTAATGCTAATGGAAATGACAGATGTTAACATTTATGTAGTTAGACAGCATTATACTAAAAAAGAGTTGTTAAACTATATTAACGAATATCACGAGGGTAAAAAACTTCAAAACTTATGTGTCCTGCTAAATGAAGCGGAATCTAGCAGTGCCTATGGTTATGGGTACGGCTATGGTTATGGATACGGTTACGGAGGCTACTCAGGGCATGGTTACTATGAGCAAGAGGAAGGAGAAATTAAGTCTAAGAAGTGGTATCATTTTAGCTAAAAGGAATGTGGCGAATAATACTTCCGCATAACCTATTTTACTTTTTTAAGTCATTCTTGCACTTCTGTTTCACAAGAAAAAATGACCATAAAGTTTTGTTTTATAGCCCTCAACATTTCAACAGGGGAGTCTTAGGAAAAAATGATTTTATAAAACCTTTAATTGAAATAACCGAAGCCAAAGGTATTTCTTCTTGGGTTATTGAAGAGCCATCTTATGAATCTAATTACCCTAGAAGAAAGGTTGTGCAATTTGATTTTATTCTCTTACTCATTATTTTACTTAGAAAAGTTTTAAAAGGTGATTTTATTGAGAAAGAACATAAAATAGGGCAGTTGCTTGGACGAGTATTTTTTAGAAACAAAATAGAACACATTATCATTCAGTCACAAAGCATGGTGTCATTTTTTAGAGGAGTTTATCCAAATGCTAAAATTTATGATTACCAACATGGTATAATTTATAAAGGCCATCCTGCTTACTGTGAGGGCAAAAATGTTCCTGAGCTAATCAAAAGAAACAATGTATATATATTAGTATTTGGGTCGGGTTTTAAAAAGCTTTTAGAAAATATTAACTCATATTATATTGAACATAGCTTAGTAATTGGGGTGAATAAAGAGAAATGTACTCAAAACCTAAATGGGGAAAACATCCTTATTACATTGCAGTTTACTGAAGATCACACACCTGAAGAAAACAAAAAATTGCTTGAGGATTTACAGTTGTTTATTCAAGAGAATTCAAACCATCAATTTGTACTTAAACATCATCCTCGCTTCAATAATGAAATAAACAATGAAGAGATACTAAAACACGCGAATGTGTCCATTACTCAGAAACCATTAGCAGAATGCCTTAGAAATTGCAAAATACACTCTACAGCTTATTCCACTACTGTGTTTGAAGCAGCAGCGCTAAAAGTACCTTCAGTATTTTATTCTGACTGGAAGATAGAAATCTATAAAAATCAGTTTATTTACCCGATTAACACATTGAATGATACACTAAGAATGTATAATGATTTACAAATAGAGGTAGAAAATTGGTACAAAAACTATTACGAACCATTAAACGAAACCTTATGGTTAAAAATAGTACAATAGAGAAGGTGATTGTTACGGGTGGACTAGGGTATATAGGTTCGCATACCGTTGTAGAGCTTATAAAATCTGGTTATGAGCCTGTTATTATTGATAATCTTTCAAATACCAATGTGAAAAATTTGAATGGCATTAATGAAATTTGTACTACAAATTATAAGTTTCATAAAGTTAACTGTGCTGACTATGAGAGTACAAAGAATATATTGGAGGGAGCTGAAAATATTGTAGGACTCATTCATTTTGCTGCGTATAAATCTGTTGAAGAATCAATCAATGACCCTGAGAAATATTATAGCAATAATATTGGTTCCATGAATACACTGACACAGCTGTGTGAAGAATTACAGATAGAAAATTTCATTTTTTCTTCTTCTTGCACGGTTTATGGAAGTCCAGAAGTGCTTCCAGTGAATGAGTCTGCACCCTTTCAAAAAGCGTTTTCTCCTTATGGAGAAACGAAGCAGCAGTGCGAAAATATCTTAGAAAATTCTAAAACACATTCGGTTTCATTAAGATATTTCAACCCTATCGGCTCACATTCTTCTGCAAAAATCGGTGATAGGTCTAGTGATAACCCCGCTAATTTAGTTCCTATTATGGCGCAAGTAGCTGCTAAAAAAAGAAAAACTTTAATCGTTAATGGAACGGATTACAACACAAAAGATGGGAGCTGTGTCAGAGACTATCTTCATGTAATAGATTTAGCGAAATCCCACATTGCTGCTTTAAATTTTGTTAGAAACAAAAAAGGCAAGCATGCTTTTAATGTTGGTGCAGGAAAAGGACTAAGTGTTATAGAAGCAATACAGTTTTTCGAAGAGGCAAATAACCTATCTTTAGAAGTGAAGTACGGCCCAAGAAGAGCTGGAGATATACCAGAAATTTATGCTGACACTACGCATTCTTACAAATGCTTAAAATGGAGGCCTGAAATATCCATTAAACAAGCCATGAAAGACGCATGGAATTGGGAGTTAAACAAATGAAACATTATCTAGTCATAACACCATTTTTTCCCTCAGAAGATTCATTTCGAGGTTCTTATGTTTATGATCAGGTAAATGAAATACGAAAACAGACAGGCACTAAAATTACTGTAATTCGTTTATACAGTTTTTTAGATAAAAATGCTCATCTATATAATTATGATGGAATTGACTGTATCCCTTTTGTGGTTTACGACATCCCTTCTTTTATATTTCCAGGATTATTTCATAAAATAAATTTAAGCAGGCTTGAAACACTTTTAAAACAATATCAACTTTCTGGAATAGACGTTATCCATGCTCATGTTAATTACCCTGCTGCACATTTAGCTATTGGTTTAAAGAAATTGTTACCAAAAGCAAAATACCTAGTTCAACATCATGGATTTGATGTATATCAGCAAAAAAATGGCAGGCTTAGGTTTGTTTTTAACAAGATTCAAAATAAACTTTTCAAAAAAAGGTCAAGTAAACTCTTATCACAATTTGATGTAAATATTGGCGTGAGTCAAAAAGTCCTTGATCAGTTAAGTCATTTCGTAACAAATACAAGCATACCATTAGTTCTTTATAATGGTGTAGACACTAGTAAGTTCCATGAAGTGAAAGTTGATAAAGAAGAAGATTTTACTATTGGATGTATTGCTAACTTTTGGAAGATTAAAGACCAAAAGACTTTGA
>MDTD01093285.1_pt1 | contig 14027 bp, 11 predicted proteins | sample 811221 | NCBI WGS metagenome assembly MDTD01 (sample SAMN05326646, study PRJNA326480) | marine metagenome | isolation source: seawater | place: Pacific Ocean: South West | collected 2011
CAACGGCAAGACCACCACTACCATGCTGACCCATCATTTGCTGAAAGAGGCGGGGTTAAATGTCGGTATGGCGGGCAACATTGGCGACAGTTTTGCCAAAATGGTGGCAGAGAAAGATTTTGACCACTATGTGCTCGAGATCAGCAGTTTTCAATTGGATGGCATCACGGGCTTCAGGCCACATATTGCCATCATCACCAACATTACCCCCGATCATTTAGATCGGTATGGGTATACGTTTGAAAACTACGTGGCTTCAAAGTTTCGAATTGCCATGAACCAAGGGCCGCATAATTATCTGATTTATGATGCAGATGATACGGCAATAGCAGAAGGGCTAAAGAAACATCCTGTTCAATCAAAATTGCTTCCCTTTTCACTTAAATCAAGGCTAAAAGAGGGGGCTTGGATGAATGAAGGAACAATAAAAATAAAAGTAGAAACTAAAACCTTTGAAATGAGTACTGATTTTTTGGCCCTTGAGGGCCAGCACAACGTTAAAAATGCCATGGCTGCATCAATGGCGGCACTCTTGGTAAATGTAAGAAAGGAGGCCTTACGCGAAAGTATTCAGGCATTTCAGGGGGCTCCCCATAGACTTGAAAAAGTATTGAAGATCAATCATGTAGAGTATATCAACGACTCAAAGGCAACCAATGTGAACGCCACATATTATGCCCTTGACGGCATCAAAAAACCAATTGTTTGGATTGCCGGGGGGGTCGATAAGGGCAACGACTATTCGAGTTTAATGCCCTTGGTGCGAGAGAAGGTAAAAGCCATTGTTTGTTTGGGCATGGACAATACAAAGCTAAAGGACACCTTTGGAAATGTCATCGATCTAATGGTTGAAACCTACTCAATGAAAGAGGCCATAAAGGTGGCCTACAAGGTGGCCGAAAGGGGCGATGCGGTGTTGCTTTCGCCGGCGTGCGCCAGTTTTGATTTGTTCGAAAATTATGAAGATCGGGGCAACCAGTTCAAACAAGCTGTAAAAAACCTATAGACCATGCGGGCACTGTTCAAAAATTTAAAGGGAGATAAGGCTATTTGGGGCATAGTGGCCCTATTGGGCTTGTTTTCTTTTTTGCCGGTGTACAGTGCCAGCACCAATTTGGTCTATGTGCTTGGTAACGGTACCACGGTCGGGCACTTGGTAAAACATGCACTTTTACTGTTCTTGGGCTTCGGAATCATTTATGGGGTACACCGTATACCGGCCCATTATTTCAAGGGACTCTCCATTATAGCACTGCCCATAGTCTTGCTGTTGTTGGTCTATACCTTAACCGTAGAGACAAATATCGGGGGTGTTCGGGCCAACCGTTGGATTCAGATACCGTTCATCGGGGTCAATTTTCAGACATCTACCTTGGCCTCTGTGGTTTTAATGATTTGGGTGGCAAGGTATTTGGCCAAAATAAAGGATACCACCATCACCTTTAAAGACAGCATTTTGCCGCTATGGCTTCCTACGGCCTTGGTTATTCTCTTGGTTTTGCCCGAAAACTTTTCTACGGCGGCCATAATCAGTTTTCTGGTATTGGTTTTATGTTTCTTGGGAGGATATCCCCTAAAATATTTACTCTCTATTGTTGGGGCTGGCCTGGTGTTGGCAGCAATGTTTTTGTTTGTACTGTTTAAAACACCTGAGGTGATACCCGGAGAGAGGGCCATTACCTGGAAATCAAGGATTGAAACCTTCTGGAATCCTGATGCTGCGGATAAAGACAGTACCCATCAGCCCACATTGGCCAAAATTGCCATTGCGCAGGGCGGACTGGTAGGCAAAGGGGCCGGCAAAAGCGTGATGAAGAACATGTTGTCGCAGAGCACATCCGACTTTATTTTCGCCATTATCATTGAGGAATATGGATTGTTGGGCGGCGGGGCTCTAATGTTCTTCTATCTGTTGTTGCTGTTCAGGATCGTGGTGGTGGCCAATGGTGCCAAGAACGTATTTTCAAAATTATTGGTAATGGGTGTCGGATTGCCCATTGTAATACAGGCTTTTATCAACATGGCGGTGGTGGTGCAGTTGTTTCCGGTTACGGGGCAGCCCTTGCCCTTGATCAGTATGGGCGGTACCTCTATATGGATGACCTGTCTTGCCATTGGCATTGTATTGAGTGCCAGTGTAAAAAATGAAAGTGTTGGGGAAACATCCCCTGAAATTGATGATAACAATCCCTTAGAAGTGTTGAGTGGGCAATTATAGATTCATTCTTTCCGGGGGTGGCACAGGCGGACATATTTATCCTGCCATTGCCATAGCAAACGAGCTGAAAAGGAGGCATCCCGATGCTGAATTCTTGTTTGTGGGCGCAAAGGATAAAATGGAAATGGAAAAAGTACCCGCAGCGGGGTACCCAATTGAAGGACTTTGGATTAGTGGATTACAACGGAAACTAACGGTGAAAAACCTGCTGTTTCCCATTAAACTGATAAGCAGTTTGTTGAGAGCACGAAAAATAGTGAACGATTTCAAGCCCCATGTGGCCATTGGCACAGGAGGTTTTGCCAGTGGTCCCTTGTTGCAGATGGCGGCCAAAAAAGGCATTCCGTGTGTGCTGCAAGAGCAAAACTCTTATGCTGGCATTACCAACAAACTGTTGGCAAAGCATGCCGAAAAAATATGTGTGGCATACGATGGTATGGCGCGCTATTTTCCAAAGGAAAAAATTGTAAAAACTGGCAACCCTGTACGGGCCGATTTGGTGAATTTGGGCATTGATAAAGAGGAAGCATTGTCGCACTTCGGATTGAAAACCGGAAAAAAGACCTTACTCGTTCTAGGCGGAAGCCTTGGGGCACGACGCATCAACCAATTAGTGGAAAGTGAACTTGTGTTCATCAAAAATTTGGGTATCCAAGTGGTTTGGCAGTGTGGCAAACTGTATTACGAAGAATACAAGAAATATGAATCGGACAGGGTCAGAACCAAGGCCTTTATCGACCAAATGGAGTATGCCTATGCAGCAGCCGATATGATCATATCCAGGGCCGGGGCGGGGTCTGTCTCTGAATTGTGCTTGGTGGGCAAACCGGTGATTTTCGTTCCCTCGCCAAATGTAGCGGAAGACCACCAGACCAAAAATGCAGAGGCATTGATGGCCCAAAAGGCTGCCCTGATGTTAAAGGAAAGGGATTTGGACGATCGGTTTGAAGGTGTGTTTGAAGAGTTGGTACGGTCAGAAAGCAAACAAAGGCTATTGGCAGAAAACATTAAAAAGTTGGCGATGCCAAAGGCGACCGAACAGATTGTCGATGAAGTGGAGAAGTTGTTGAACCATAAAGACGGCAAAAGAGGGTGAGTTTTAAACGGAACATGATACTTTGATTTGAACTTGAATAAAATACATAGCATCTATTTCTTGGGCATCGGCGGCATTGGCATGTCGGCATTGGCACGCTATTTCAAGTTTGCGGGCAAGCAAGTGGCCGGTTATGATAAAACGGCGACCCCGCTCACCGATGAACTGATCGCTTCCGGTATTTTGGTTCATTTTGAGGACAACCTTGACGTGATTCCCGAAGAATTCAAGAAGCCTGAAAATACATTGGTGGTCTACACCCCTGCCGTACCGAAAGATCTATCGCAACTCAAGTATTTTCAAGATAGGGGCTTTGCCGTTAAAAAGAGGGCCGAAGTATTGGGCATGGTCACAAAAGAGACGTTTTGTTTTGCGGTGGCGGGTACCCATGGCAAAACCACCACCTCCTGCATTTTGGCACATTTGCTCAAAGAGTCTGGCATGCCTTTCATCGCTTTTCTGGGCGGCATTTCAGAAGACTTCAATAGTAACTTTGTACTCGAGGGCACTGAAAATGCAGTGGTAGAGGCAGACGAGTATGACCGCTCGTTCTTGCACCTGTCGCCCGATATAGCCTGCATTACCTCGATGGATGCCGATCACCTCGATATTTATGGCAATGCCGATGAACTGAAAAAATCATTTGTTGAATTTACCAAACGGTTGAAGCCAAATGGAAGACTGTTTGTTAAAAACGGGCTTCCGATAAAGGGTATCACCTTTGGTATTGAAGACGGTTCTGATTTTGAGATCCGCAATATTAACGTTCAGCAAGGGGCGTATCGATTTGACTTGAGAACGCCTACCGAAACGTTGACCGATGTACAATTTGGCAAACCGGGCAGGCATAACCTTCTCAACGCTTTGGCGGCTTTTGCCATGGCGGCGCAACTTCCAGTTGAACCCAGCCTGCTTGCGAAGGCCTTGGGTACCTTTAAAGGGGTACAGCGCAGATTTTCTTATCAAATCAAGCAAGAAAACTTGGTCTTCATCGATGATTATGCCCACCATCCGACAGAAATAGAGGCGGTACACAGTGCCGTACGTGAGATGCACCCGCAGAAGAAAGTGGTTACGGTATTTCAGCCACATCTTTTTTCTAGAACGAAAGACTTTGCCGATGGTTTTGCCAAGAGCCTGGCAAGATTTGATGTGGTGCTGTTGCTCGATATCTATCCCGCTAGGGAAGAACCCATTCAAGGTATTACCTCATCATGGTTGTTGGGCAGGATCGAGCATCCAAATAAAGAATTGGTCAACAAGCAAAATCTTGTTGAAAAAATAAAAGAATATGAACCTGATGTTTTGGTCACCATGGGTGCCGGTGATATCGGTTTAGAGGTGCCCAACATCAAAAAACAATTGTTATATGCGAGTTAGAGGCGATTACATAAAATTGATGGTGTTGGCAATTGCCATCATCGGCCTTTATGGTTTTTCCGACCACCGCAGCAAAGCGAGAACTATCAACAAAATTTACATTAAGTTTCTGGGAGACAACGCTTTGTACTTGACCGAGGGTGCGGTTAATAAATTGTTAATGAAAAATTATGGGAGCTTAAAAAATAGGCCCAAAGAAGAGGTAGCTTTGAATACCATAGAGCAGCTAGTTGAGTCTAATCCTATGGTCAAAAGTGCCCAAGTCTATTTTACCGTCAACGGAGATTTAATCACAGAAATCGTTCAGCGAAGACCCATCGGTCGGGTCGAGGGGGCCACTAAATTCTATTTGGATGACCAAGGCCGGCGTATGCCGCTGTCTAAGAACCACTCGGCACGAGTGCCGATCATTACGGGCAAGATAACGGGCAAAAGCCTTGAAGATGCGTACGTCATTTTAGAATACATCAACAATGATGATTTTCTTTGGATGAACGTCATAGGCATCCACATCGAAGATGAGGGCAAATACCAGCTCAAGTTTCGGATGGAGAATTTTGTGGTTAATCTGGGCGGGGTCGAAAATCTCAACGAAAAGTTCAAAAATTTTATGGCCTTTTATGCTAAGGCCGCCAAAGACAAGACATTGGAGAAATATGCAGTTGTGAGTCTAGAATTTGATAATCAAGTGGTTTGCACGAAAATTTAGGTTATGGAACAAGGTAATTATTCAGTTGGTTTAGACATCGGTACCACCAAGATTGTGGCCATTATCGGTAGAGAGAACGAATATGGCAAAATAGAGGTGTTGGGTACGGGCCGCTCAAAGAGTTTGGGCGTTCACCGCGGTGTGGTAAACAACATCACCCAAACAATCTCGTCTATTCAACAGGCTGTAGAACAAGCAGAGGTCAATTCGGGACTCAAGATCGGGTCTGTGGTGGTAGGTATTGCCGGGCAGCACATTAGAAGCCTGCAGCACAGTGATTATATTACCCGCCCCGATTCAGAAGAAGTAATCAATGAAGACGATCTCGATAGGCTGTGCAACCAAGTGTATAAATTGGTAATGCTTCCCGGGGAAGAGATCATTCATGTGCTTCCGCAAGAGTACAAGGTCGACGGGCAATCAGAGATCAAACAGCCCATTGGCATGTACGGCGGTAGGTTGGAAGCCAATTTTCATGTGGTGGTAGGGCAGGTATCCTCCATAAAAAACATCGGCAGGTGCATCAAAAGCGCCGGGCTCGACCTTGCCAACATCACCTTGGAACCTTTGGCATCGGCCGAAGCGGTGCTCAGCCAAGAAGAAAAAGAGGCCGGGGTGGCCCTTATAGACATTGGTGGCGGCACTACGGATCTTGCCATTTTCAAAGACGGCATCATCCGTCATACCTCGGTGATACCGTTTGGTGGCAATGTAATTACCGAAGATATCAAAGAGGGCTGCTCGATCATAGAAAAACAGGCTGAATTGTTGAAGATCAAATTCGGTTCGGCATGGCCGGGAGAAAATAAAGACAACGAAATAGTTTCCATTCCCGGGTTAAGAGGAAGAGAGCCAAAGGAAATTACCTTAAAGAACCTTTCAAAAATCATACATGCCCGTGTGGTCGAGATAATTGAGCAGGTGTATGTAGAGATCAAAAACTATGGTCATGAAGACCAAAAGAAAAAACTGATTGCAGGAATCGTGTTGACCGGCGGCGGAAGCCAATTGAAGCACTTGAAACAGTTAGTGGAATATATAACCGGAATGGATACCCGAATCGGATACCCGAACGAACATTTGGCTGGTGATTCCGATGAGGAAATCGCCAGTCCGTTGTATGCAACTGCTGTGGGGCTGTTGATGAACGCCCTTAAAAATGGGAAAGAGAACAGGAAAGAGCTGGTCGGGGCCGATTCAGAACCGGAAGAAATGGTGATGGGCCAAGAAGCCAAGGCATCACAGAGCGGCAGCGTTCAGAGAGAACGAAAGAGCATTTTTGACAAATGGTCAGAAAAACTGAAAGACTTTTTAGATAACGCAGAATAAAAACATCCATCAAAAATAACCCGTAAGAAAAACATCATGAGCAAGAACATTGAATTAGACAACATAGCCTTTGATCTACCAAAGAACAAGAGCAACGTCATAAAGGTAATCGGCGTCGGCGGTGGTGGTAGCAATGCCATCAACCATATGTTTCAGGCCGGTATCAATGGGGTCGATTTTGTCATCTGCAATACCGATGCCCAAGCGTTACAGAACAGTCCGGTTCCCAACAAGATTCAGTTGGGCGTTTCATTGACAGAAGGGTTGGGTGCGGGTGCCAATCCTGAAGTGGGTGAACAGGCAGCTGTCGAGAGCATGGAAGAATTAAAGAGTATGCTCGAGGGCAACACGAAGATGGCGTTCATCACCGCTGGTATGGGTGGGGGCACCGGAACGGGAGCCGCCCCGATCATTGCCAAACTGGCACGTGAGATGGATATTTTGACCGTGGGCATTGTCACCATTCCGTTTCAATTTGAAGGTGTAATGCGTTGCAAGCAGGCCCAAATCGGTATTGAAAAGTTGCGGGCAAATGTTGATTCGTTGATTGTGATCAATAACAACAAGCTACGCGAAGTATATGGCAACCTTGGTTTTAAGGCAGGATTCTCCAAAGCGGACGAAGTATTGTCAACTGCGGCCAGGGGCATTGCAGAGGTCATTACCCACCATTATACGCAGAACATTGACCTGCGCGATGCCAAAACCGTACTATCCAACAGTGGTACGGCCATTATGGGATCGGCCACGGCATCGGGTTCGTCCAGGGCTTCTGAGGCCATTATGAAAGCATTGGATTCTCCATTGCTCAACGACAACAAGATTACGGGTGCCAAGAACGTGTTGCTGTTGATTGTTTCAGGTGCGCAAGAAATCACCATCGATGAAATTGGTGAGATTAACGATTATATTCAGATAGAAGCAGGGCACGGCGCCAATATCATTATGGGTGTGGGCGAAGATGAAGATTTGGGCGATGCCATTGCCGTTACGGTCATAGCTACCGGTTTTACGGCAGACCAACAGAACGATATTGTCAATACCGAGTCGAAAAAGATCATCCATACCCTGGAAGATGAGCAAAGGGCCGAACAAGAACTGCAGACCGAACAGACGCAGACAATGACCCCTACGGCCAGTGCGCAGGTAGAGGAGCCCGTTATTAAACATCGTTTAGAGGATGATATGGAGGACATCGAAAATGAAAAGTCGATGCCTGAAGAAGAAGATCCCTTGATTCCGACCACCAATTATATCAGAAACTTCAATGTTTTCTACGAAGAAGTGGTCGCTGAGAATGTTGAGGACGATTTCGTCATCGTAGAGGCCAAGAGCATTTTAAATGATATTGAGGTCATCGACCCTGAAGAAGTTTCTTCAAAAAAGGAGGAAGAAGACCAGTTCTCATTGGCGTTCGATATGCCCTTGAATAGAGATGAAGAAACTGAAAACGAGAAACAGCACACCGTGACCTTTGATTTGGGCGATGAGGTCAAAGATATGGATGTGAACGAATACATAGAGGTTAACCCTGTAATCGATTACCGGAAAGATGGGGAAACACGGTACAACCTCCAAGAGTATATGGAGCTTGAAAACAAGCTTACAGGTGCCAAGTCGCTAGCAGAGACACACGAACCCAAACTGATAGAAGATGAGTTGGTGTTTGAAAAGAAAGTTGTAAAGACCGAGGCTTCACAAGGGGGCAATGCACCGAAAGAAAACAATGTCAACCCGTTTGAAAGCTCAATAGAAGACCTCTTGAAAAGTAGGGCCGATGAGCGCAGACGAAAGCTGAAAAATTTCAACTACAAGTTCAAGAACAACATGAACAACGTGGACGAAATTGAGAAAGAACCTGCTTACAAGCGCCATGGGGTCGATCTTAACGAGGTGCCCAAAGAGAAAAAGGTATCACGAACCACCCTAAGCGAAGATAGCAATGACGAAATGCAGTTGCGTTCGAACAACTCATTTCTGCATGACAATGTTGATTAGTAGTGTTTAATTTGCCTTCCTAAAAAGAAGGTTTAAGACCCGGAAATTGAATAAATTTTCGGGTTTTTTTATGAGGTTGCCTCTCATTTTGGTCAGCCCGACTTATCGCATGGCAGGGCCGATTTCAAATTGGTGACGTAGATGGGGTGATAAATAATTTCTTCTCTACTACTTTCAAAAACATGGCTGGCATAAATTTATGGCAATACTTAAGGATTGAGGTTTTGAGGAAATTCTTTATTATCTTCGCAGCCCTAAAAGGTCAATAATGGGATTGCAAGAAAAGGTAATGGTAGAGATGAAAGCTGCGATGAAGGCCAAGGATTCAGTAGCCTTGGAATCATTACGGGCTATCAAATCGGCCATTCTCTTGGCAAAGACCGAAAAGGGTGCCAGCGGTGAATTGACAGAAGAAGAAGAGGTGAAGCTGGTGCAAAAGCTCGTAAAGCAGCGCAAAGACAGTGCCGCCATTTACAAAGAGCAAGGTCGAGACGATTTGGCAGAACCAGAATTGGCCCAGATAGCTGTAATAGAGAAGTTCTTGCCAGAGCAGCTTACCGAAGAGGAAATAGAAAAAGTGGTCGTACAGACCATCGACTCTTTGGGTGCTTCTGGAATGCAGGATATGGGAAAGGTCATGGGCGTTGTTACCAAAGAATTGGCTGGGCAGGCCGATGGCAAGACCATATCTAGTATTGTAAGGACAAAATTGAGTTCATAAGATAAGGCCGCGTAGTTCAACTGGATAGAATATCAGATTTCGGCTCTGAGGGTTGGGGGTTCGAATCCTCCCGCGGTCACGAATAAATAGTTCAATAAGAAAAAACACCAAGCTTGCTTGAGCGTTTTTTTGTTTTGGCTATTTTCAAAGCGGATCGTTGTGGGGAAGGGCGTAACCGATTAATGCTAAGAACTTCAGATTGTTGTTCAGGAAACCGTTTTCTGTTGTTTTTCCAAAATGGCATCCATGATGATGGGCGCATGAATGCGTGAATTCTCGATAAACCATTTATGGGTCTCCATGCCACCGCAGATAACGCCTGCCAAATAGAGTCCCTCTATATTGGTTTCCATGGTACTAGGGTCGTAGGTGGGCAAGCGCTTTTCATCTTTGGATAGTTCAATCCCCAGTTTTTTCAAGAAGTTAAAATTGGGCATATAGCCGGTGAGGGCCAATACGAAATCATTTTCCAAAACAACTTCGCCTCCAGGGGTGTTGATAATGATTTCCTTCTCCTTGATTTCCTTTACGGTAGAGTTGTAATACGCCTTAATGCTTCCCTCTTTGATGCGGTTGAGAATATCGGGCCGTACCCAGTATTTGACACGCTGCCCAATTTCAGGGCCTCGGATTATCATGGTGACCTCAGAACCCTTCCGCCAGCACTCCAAAGCGGCGTCGACAGCGGAATTGCTGGCCCCGATTACGGCCAACTTTTGACTGGCATAAAAATGGGGGTCTTTATAGTAGTGGGAAACCTTGGGTAGGTCTTCACCAGGTACGTTTATTTTGTTGGGAAGGTCATAGAAACCTGTGGCCACTATTACGTTTTGGGCAGTATATCGGTCTTTGTCCGTTTTGACTTCGAAAATTCCCTTTTCCTTGGTAACATCCAACACCTTTTCAAACAGATGGATGTTCAATTTATTTGAGACCACTATTCTTCGGTAATATTCCAAGGCCTCATTTCGCTTGGGCTTGGCATCTTTGCTGATAAAGGGTATTTCGTCGATTTCCAGTTTTTCGGAAGACGAAAAAAACTGCATGTTGATGGGGTAATTGAACAATGAGTTTACAATGGGGCCTTTCTCAATAATTACATAGGACAGGCCTTTTTTCTTGGCTTCAAGTCCGCACGCAATACCAATGGGGCCACCACCGATTATGATGACATCAAAATGTTGCATCAAACAATTTTTTGTTTTAGGGTTTTGATGGTTTCGATGGGGTCCTCGCTCTTGAACACAAAACTACCGGCCACGAATACATCTGCACCTGCATCTGCCAGTTTTCTGACGTTGCCGGCATTTACGCCACCATCGATTTCAATCAAGGTAGCTGCCTTTCTTTTTTCAATGATGTTTTTGAGCTCGCTTACTTTCTTGTAAGTGTTCTCAATAAAGGATTGCCCGCCAAAACCTGGGTTTACGCTCATCATGCACACCAAATCGATATCTTGTATGGTATCTTCCAAAAGGGTTACAGAGGTATGTGGATTAATGGCTACACCTGCCTTCATGCCCTCGGCCTTGATGGCCTGGAGAGAACGGTGCAAATGGGTACAGGCCTCGTAATGGACGGTCAGGACATCGGCCCCAAGTTCAGCAAAGGTTTTGATGTAGCGATCAGGGTCTACAATCATCAGGTGTACATCCAGTGGTTTTTTGGCGTGCTGCGCAATAGCCTTTACCACCGGCATTCCGAAAGAGATATTGGGTACAAAAACCCCGTCCATGATATCTAGGTGAAACCAATCGGCTTGGCTTTGGTTGACCATTTCAATATCACGCTGTAGATTGCCAAAATCGGCGGCCAATAGGGAGGGAGCGACTTTTCTTGAATCCATATTTTACATTATCGGATACAAAAATACACAAATGCTTTTGAGGATTTCAGCGCTAGAGGTAACAACTTTCAGGGAGCACCACGGGGTCGGTTCTCATAATTTTCCGGGAGCACATTCTGCATTGACGGTTTTTGTCGACTACCTTCAATGCCAGCGTTTCTTTAGCGGGTAGTCGATAAGTATCTGCCGCATCGTAATCAACATTATAGCCCATATCGTCAAAAGCGGCCACCGATAGACGGCTCAACGGATTGTCGCCCAAGTCTATAAAACCGGTCATCAGTTCATTGTCAAAGACCATTTCACGCCAATGGCCATCACGGGTCCCCCTACCGCCCGTATTTGCGACGGGCACTGATGAAACATTATCATCATTTGTCAACTGCCGGTATTCTCTAATGGTATTTTTACCTAAAAACACCGGATTTTCAGAACCCTCGCCCTCGATAAGGTTCAAGAATTTTGCTGACCAAAGGGTGCCAAAGCCCAGAACATGGCCCATTTCATGCACAATCACATCCATAAGGCTGCTTTCAGCTTCCATCCGGGCCAGATCGGCGCTGTCAAAGCGCATCATACCGGTTGCGGGCAAAAAGCTTCCTGGGCGAAGCTGTGTGGGCCCCGCTTGGCCCAGAATACCTGATGGGCCATCAATGCTCACACCTTGGGCATCGATGCGTACATCGTTGACGATGTCGCCATTGGCCAGTTGCACAGGGGGCAGACTTTCTGTAATTATCTCTGACCATCGATTGGCGGCGGTTTCAAAAACCACTATTTGAGTTTCGGTCAATCCTCCTAAAAACCGTATTTCAATGGTAAACGCCATATTATATGTACGTTGAAATATGGTTTTTAGCCATTTTGGGATGAAAATTTAACAAAGTTGCAAATTGGTGGTGATAAAAATTATATAGTAATTCTGATGATAGTACACAGCCCTTGATCCCCACTTTCTAGAGGGTGAATTTTGCTTCCCTCCTAAAAAGGAAGGACTGAGGGAGGTGTTTATAACTGCTTTTCTAAAAAAAAAATCTGAATAACGGGATTATTCTTTTCTTTTCTGTAATGCGATTTCTTCCAGTAAATCCACTATTTTATCGATTTTGAAGTAAAGAGCGCTAAAAATCTTAAAACCAATAATACAAATGTTGTAAAGACAATGCCGAAATGGATGTCGGGTAAACTGGAGACTTCTATATTAAATAGTTTTAGGAATGCTGGTAAATGAAAAAACTCCGGTAATCAGCCGGAGTTTATTCATCAATCAAAAAACGAACAGTCATGATAAACTGTTGTAGTGTACTAAATTACAATTTTCTTGCCAAAGAAACAATTTAAGGTTTATTTAACTGTAATTTGTTTGGGATGATTTTATCAACAATTACCCCAAATAGGTCTTTAAAATCTTGCTTCTTGAGGTGTGTTTCAACCTACGGATAGCTTTTTCCTTTATCTGACGTACCCGTTCGCGTGTAAGGTCAAAGGTTTCACCGATCTCTTCAAGAGTCATCGAGTGTTGCCCTGCCAGACCAAAGTATAGGCGAATGACGTCGGCTTCCCTTGGTGTCAGGGTTTCCAATGCCCGCTCGATTTCGGTCCGAAGTGATTCATGCAACAGTTCCTTATCAGGATTGGGCGACTCGCCGCTGCGCAATACATCGTACAGGTTAGAATCTTCACCGTCGATCAAAGGCGCATCCATAGAAACATGGCGCCCTGAGTTCTTTAAAGACTGCTTTACGTCTTCGACGGTCATATCAAGCTCTTTGGCGATTTCTTCCGCTGAGGGCGGACGCTCATGCGCCTGCTCTAAATAAGCAAATGTCTTATTGATCTTGTTGATAGAACCGATCTTGTTCAATGGTAGGCGCACAATACGTGATTGCTCGGCCAACGCTTGCAGAATAGACTGGCGAATCCACCAAACGGCATATGAAATGAACTTAAAACCACGCGTTTCGTCAAAACGCTGGGCAGCTTTTATAAGACCTAAGTTTCCTTCATTGATCAAATCTGGCAACGTCAATCCTTGATTTTGGTATTGTTTTGCCACTGAAACCACGAATCGAAGGTTGGCCTTTGTAAGCTTTTCCAAAGCCGCTTGGTCTCCGGCCTTGATACGTTGGGCCAGTTCTACCTCTTCTTCAGCAGTGATTAAATCGACCTTGCCAATTTCTTGTAGATACTTGTCCAACGAGGCGGTTTCCCTATTGGTAACCTGTTTTGTGATCTTTAACTGTCTCATCTAAATTCTCCCTTCAATTTTTATTGTCAAACGATAGACTCATTAAGTTATACGTATAAAAAGTGAAAAAGTTACAATTCGCTAATAATTATTTGTTTTTGGCATAAAAAAAGCCCCGAATTTCGGGGCTTTTTCTTAAAAAAACTATTTATTAGTCTCTTCGCGGTCCGCGATTACGATTATCACGTCTTCTATCATTGCCGCGATTTCTGTTGTCACGATCGCGTGGAGGTCTTTCCCTATATCCCTCGGGCTTTGGCAACAAGGCCCTGCGTGATACTTTTTCTTTTCTTGTTCTGGGATCCACACCAAAGTATTTGACATCGAACACATCGCCCACGTTGACCACATCGGTCACGTTCTCGGTGCGCTCCCATGCCAGTTCAGAAACGTGCAACAATATTTCGTTGCCTGGAGCCTCGGTATATTCGACCACGGCACCGAAATCGAGCACCTTGATCACTTTTACCTCATAGACACTG
>MDTD01164199.1_pt1 | contig 14026 bp, 8 predicted proteins | sample 811221 | NCBI WGS metagenome assembly MDTD01 (sample SAMN05326646, study PRJNA326480) | marine metagenome | isolation source: seawater | place: Pacific Ocean: South West | collected 2011
CACCTTGATGCCCATGGGGGCACGCATGCCGCTTTGGAGCATGACAATGCGGGCTGCAATCGGCTGAAGTTTGGGAGCGGAGGTGGTACCTGTGATCTCTCCGGCGGCCAGGATCTGATCCCAGATATCGTCGGGGTTGCGGATGCCCGACCATGCCTCCCGGTCGGGGTTGAGGGCAGGATCCAGCGGCATGCGCCAAAGGCGGAATGGCATTCCACCCTCATCGGGAATCAATTGTCCTTGTTCGTCGCGATCGAATTCACCTTGTACTGTATAGGGCTCACCGTCTGGAGCGGGGACGGGCATGCCATCGACATTACGAAAGAGATCGGTCTTGTCGGGGGAAAATGCGTATCGTTCCTGGTGACCGGCCTTGTCTACAAGATACTCTGGCTTGTAGTTGATCACTGTCTCAATCATGGAAATCGGAGCCGGATCAAGCGGGGTATCAGCACGCCCCAGCTTGCCGACTGCCGAGTCGATTTCCGGAATAGCGGCAAATGCCATGTCCTGTTTCTGCAAGACATCTTGAGCCTCGCCGATAGATGCGTGAGGCATAGTTGTGGGCATGTAAAGGAACGAGCCTTCGTCCAAGTTCGGCATAAACTCTTTGCCCAGTCCGGGAAAGGAGTTATTCAGCTTCACCACAACAGCGCTCTTGGTGATCGGCTCCGGCAGCCAGCTCAGGAAGCGTTCTGTCCCCAACCAGATAGCCCCACCCAGCAGACAGGTCGTCAGCGGCAAAGATAGGAAAAGCACTTTGTGCGCCAGGAACCAACGTAGGATTCCAGCATACAGTCGATCGAAAAGCACGAAGAAGATCAACAAGCCAAAGACGGGTACCATCACCACCAACGCATTTGCCAGGAACCCGGCCTGCGGCCCCAACGGCAGCCAATACTTGGTGAGAACAATGCCCACAAGCAGCGCGACGATGTAGTTTGCTGATCGTAGCATCATAGCCTGAATTCGTTCAGGCAGGCGTGGTGTAGCCAGATGCCAGATGCCGATGCCGATGACAATGGATCCTACCCACCAGCTTAATACAAAGGTGGTCACCAAGCCAAAGATGATCAAGCCGATGAGACCGTAGAGTCTGAGCTTCTTCGACTTTAGATCGAATGTAAACAGCCAATGTGCCAAGGCTGGCACAATGGTCAGGGCGATGATGACCGATGACAAGAGCGCAAAGGTCTTGGTAAAGGCCAATGGCTTGAAAAGCTTGCCTTCGGCACCGATCATGGTGAATACAGGAAGGAAACTGACGACGGTAGTCATAATCGCGGTCACGACAGCCCCGCCGACCTCACTGGAAGCGCGAAAGATGACCGATACGCGATCTTCATCCGGGGGAGCCACCTCCAGGTGGTGCAAGATGTTCTCGCAGATAATCACCCCCATGTCCACAATAGTGCCGATGGCAATGGCGATACCTGAAAGCGCGACGACATTTGCGTCTACATGAAATATTTTCATGGCGATAAAGCACATCAGAACAGTGATCGGCAACGTGGCGCTGATGACCATGGAACTGCGTAGATGCATCAGCATCATGATAATCACGATAATCGTGACCAGGATTTCCTCAACCAGCGCCGTATTCAGTGTGCCCAACGTCTCGTAGATCAGTCCTGTACGATCGTAGAACGGGACGACCGTAACCTTGCTCAGAGTTGCCCAGGCTGGTAGTTTATCAGGCGGTATACTTTTCACCCAGCGCAACCATTCCTCTTGATTGAAATCAGTGCTCTCTCCCACAAACGCTTCAAAACCATTGCTTTCTGCAACCTTACGCAACTCTGCCAAGGAGATCTGCTGGAAGTCAAACACCACCTTTTCCGGTAGCCCAGGAGACACTTCTTCGATTTTGGCCTTTACATTTTTGATTGCCGCTAACGGATTTTCACCATAACGTACAACGACTACTCCGCCGACGACTTCTGCACCTCCTTTATCAAGTATCCCACGACGAAGTGCAGGGCCAAGACTGACTGTCGCGACATTGCTCACATAGATAGGCACATTGTCGTTCACCTTGACGACGGATTGTTTGATATCCTCGACGTTTTCGATGAAGCCCAAGCCTCGGATGACGTACTCCGCCTTGTTGATCTCGATTGTTCGTGCACCGACATCCAGATTTGCCATCTTGACCGCCATGAACACCTCATCTAAGGTCACACCGTGGGCACGCATTGCGTCTGGATCCACATCGATTTGGTACTCCTGTACAAATCCGCCTATGGAAGCCACTTCGCTGATGCCGTCCGCCGAAAGCAGTGCGTAGCGCATGTACCAGTCCTGGATTGAACGCAGTTCATGCAAATCCCATCCACCTGTCGGGTTGCCTTGGGGATCTTGCCCTTCCAGCGTGTACCAATACACTTGCCCCAGCGCCGTGGCATCTGGCCCCAAAGCAGGCTGCACGCCATCTGGCAGAGACCCTCCAGGCAAGCTACTGAGTTTCTCCAACACTCTGGTGCGAGACCAGTAGAACTCTACATCCTCTTTGAAGATGATGTAGATCGTGGAGAATCCGAACATGGAATAGCTGCGCACCGTCTTGACGCCGGGAATGCCCAGCATAGCTACAGTCAAGGGATAGCTGATTTGATCCTCCACGTCCTGGGGAGAGCGCCCCATCCAGCGGGTAAAGACGATCTGCTGATTCTCCCCGATGTCCGGTATGGCATCGACCGGAACCGGTTTCCGTGGCAAGGCTTTCACGTCCCAATCAAACGGGGCGACAATCACGCCCGCCAGAATAGTGAACACAACTGCCAACATCACGACCAACTTGTTGGTCAAGCAAAAATGGATGACTTTGTCGATCAATCCCATCTTGCTGGTATCGATGGATGGGGTCTTCTTACTCATGGTTATGTTCCTTTGCCTTCTCATCGTTCGCAGATGTCAGATTCTTCACCATCTCACCACAGCCAAACATGGCGCTGCCAAAGTACGGGTTTGCGGTGTTATCGCTGGCTTGAAGCCAGATTGCGCCCCGGTCGTTGAAGGCCATCGGGCAGGTGTATTTCAGTACTGGACTCTTGATGCCGCTACCAAAGCTCTTGACAGCTTCAGACATGCTTTCAGACAGCATGGCAAAGCCCTTTCGGCTCGCTTCTATCTCCTGTCCGGAAACCACCAGGTCAGTCGCTTTTTTGAGTTCGAGTTGGGTCTTCATCCACGTCATATGGGCTTTGTCACCCAAGCCGCCCATCCCGATTGCATTGATGCGCTCAGCAAGCGTTTTCGCGCCCTGCACTGCTTCCTTATGGTTATCCTTGCTAAGTGCTTGCTGGATGGCAAAATATGGCGTCAATAGTTCGCCAAACTGTTGGCGGAATTCAGCCGGTAAATCACTGAAGTTAGAAGTTGGGGATAGGCCGGAAGTCTCGTTCTGTGCCGAGGACACTTTGGGTGGACTCATCATGCTTGGCTTTGCCTGAATCTGCAAAGCACTGTCAATCTTGAAGTTCCCAAGGGTTACCACAAGCTCACCAGCCTCAAGCCCGGATTCGACCAGATAATGATCGCCTGCTCGTGCCCCAAGAACGATGTCGCGGCCAGAAAAACGACTGGCATCTGTTGGGTCTTGAACATAAACCACAGCTCGCTTTCCTGTGATCAGCGGTGCTGATGCGGGGATCACCAATGGGAGTTCCACCGCTACTTGGTCGGCACTGACATAGCCAAGCTCTTCGGCCTTTTTCAGGGGCATGCCACATATGGGGCAATCGCCGGGTTCATCTTGGATGATTTCAGGGTGCATAGGGCCGATCCATTTGCCTGCCAGCACATCGTCAATGACCTTTCCTTGCTTGGCCAACTGTGCACGCGCTACAGCCCGTACGAACATGCCAGGTTTAAGTTTGCCAGATGGGTTTGGTACGTTGACCCGAACCTTTACAGTGCGTGTACTGTCAGTCAGCACAGGATCGATGAAGGCAATGCGCCCCTTGAACTGCTCGCCAGGATACGCCTCGGTTTCAAACTCAACCTCTTGACCATAGCGAAGCCAGGAAAGATCAGATTCGTACGCATCCAGCTTTACCCACAGATGGGTAAGATCGGCGATACGATAAATCGGCGTGCCGGTCTTCACGTACTCACCTTCCTGGGCATTCTTATGGACAACAATTCCACCAATAGGAGCATTGATCTGGATATGATCTGACGCAGTGCCGCGTTCCTCTATGGCGGCGATCTGCTCGTTACTCAGCCCCCACAAGCGCAGTTTGTCGCGAGTGGCGTCCAGTGTGGCTCTCACACTATCTGCGATCAGCTTCGAGCTTTTGTCCTGCATTTTGGCCGACACCTTTTTGGCCTGGATTAGCTCTTCTTGGGCGGCCAGAATATCGGGGCTGTACATCCAAACCATATGATCACCTTCGCTGACTGGAATACCCGTGTAATCAACAAACAGTCGATCCAGACGTCCCCCCACCCATGCCGTGATTGTCGCCAGACGCGTTTCATCATAGGTGATGGAGCCGACCATGCGTACCTTCCGCTCGACTGCCAGATGCTCGACTGGCCGCACCTGAATCTGTGCCAGTTCACGAGCCGTCTTCGACAGCTTCAGTTCACGCGGCCCCAAATCGTTGCCGCCGTCAGTTTTCAGCGGGATGAGATCCATGCCGCAGATGGGGCAATCGCCTGGTTCCGGTTGCTGAATCTGTGGGTGCATGGAACACGTCCAGATCTGTGCCGTAGTGTCTGTCTCTGCTGCGTGATCATCTGGAGCGCCAGCTCCTCCAGACAGTGATTTTCCCGCTACGAATCCGACAATCAGGGCAATAACTAACCCCACGGTCATGCTCTTTTTATTAATACTCAACGACATGTGTCATCTCCTTCAGGATAGATAAACGTTATTCGGCTTTAGATGTTGATTGCACAGCGGGCAGGCTGAATGGCTTGCGCGACAACTTGCTCCCCGCAAGCTGATCGAGCTTGGCCTGACTGATGCGATAATTCCGCCACGCTCGTTGTTCTTCCAAGCGGAATCGGAGCAAAGTGCGTTCGGCATCCAGGAACGTCAGAAAGTCCGTATCGCCAGCACGATAGCTGGCGGAGGCTACTTCCAGAGACTGCTTGGCCTGCGGTAAAAGTGACTGCTGATACAAGGCGATGCTTCGCTTGGCGGTCTCCAATCCAAAATGGCTTTTCTTGACCATATTACGGGTCTCATCCGCCATGCTGTCCAGCATCTTCTGCATCGCCCCGACCTTTGTCTTCACCTCGCGGATGTAAGCATCACGCTGTCCGAACTGGACAGCTTGGCCGAGTGGCAAATCACGTCGGGTCATGAAGTTTGGTTGCATCTGATCGGTTCCGGCGCTGAGGCGTGCCCCCGTTTCAAAGTAGCTGTAGCCCATGGTGGGGTCGGGGTAAGCCATGCGGGTCGCCAGCTCGACCATGGTCTCCATGCGACTGATGCGCAGCCGCTGCTGCGCCAATTCCTGACGCCCCTCGACAGCGATGTCGTAGAGCTTGTCAAAAGCAGGAGCCAGGTCAAGATCTATGACAGGTTTGGGACTACCCAGGCCAGCCTCAGCAGGACGGCTGAGCAACGTATTAATACGCGCTTGGTAAGTCTCTTTCTGTTCCCTCAACGTGATGATAGCATCTTCAAGTTTAGACAGTTCCACCTGCGCCATAATGACGGCGTTATACTTGGCTTTTCCAGTCCTGAGCTTGGTCTGGGCTACTTCTATCATCTGCTCCAGGAGCTGTTGATTCTCCTGGTTGATGGCAATGGCGTCAATCACAAAAAGATACTGGTAGTACGCTTCTCGCATGTCGGTGAGCGCATCTCGGATGGCGATCTCCAACTGACGTTCGGCAAGCTCCGCGTCGAGGCTCACAACCTCGCCCTTCAGTGCCAAAGTATCCGGGAACGGAAACGTCATCGCCATCATGTCTTTATGCTGCTGCGGGCCGACCTTGGTATTCAATTGTTTGGTAAAGGCATTGTACTGCTGGAGTATGTTGTCCAGATACACGGCCTGCGGGTACTGCTCAAGCGTCGCTTGCAGGTTGCTGCGGGCTGCTTTGATACCGGGATTCAGTTCGTGCGCCAATCCCAGTAGCACGTCCAGGTTCAGCTCTTCACTGAGCCGGTCTCCCAGCTCCGGAGAGTCCGCCAGCTTGCGGTACTCCTCGAAGTCCGCCGGGGCGAATCCGGCCAGCGGTCTGACTTGATCGTCACTGGCAGCGCGTACCTGCCACCGCTCCCGCGTTGTCATCAGCGTCTGCTCCATCTCATCAAGATAGACGTCTGGCTGAAGCTCTTCGGCGGGTTCCGCAGATACTCGCTGAGCCCGTATCTCGTGCTGGTAATAGGCCGAATCCTGGTTAGAGGTGAAGTCGTCCCTGAGGTCGCGATAAGTGCTGTCCGTCGCACAGGCTGCCAGGAAAACTGGCAATATAATTATGGCGGCTTTGATAAGGTTTTTCACTGTTCGACCTCCTTCTTCTCATCAGTCGCAGCAGGCAGGGGGCCGCCCAATATGCGCTCCAAGCGAGCCTTGTACTGCTGGTAGTCGGTCACCGCCCTCAGGCGAGCCAAGTTGAAATTGAGCCAGACACTCTGCGTCTCAAGAAAGCCGCTGACATCACGTGTTTCCCGGTCATTCCACTGCTCGGCAATCTCCATGGCCTGCTTTGCCTGGGGGATCAGGGTCTTGTCATAGAGCGTGATAAGGCGGCGGGCATTCTCCAGGCGGAAATAAGCGGACTTTACGTCACTGCCTGTTTGGTTCTCCAGGGCTTCTGTTGCATGGATTGCGGCATCCCGCATCAATTCAGCTTCCCGGACACGACTACGGTTGCGGTCAAACCAGAGTGGAATGGAGATACCTATGCCGACAAGCCATGGGTCTTTGCCGCTCTCATCTACGTTCATGTCGGACTCCCCTGTGGCTATCTGCATGGCATTCACGGTGAATTTGGGTCGGTTCTGCATCTTGGCGAAACGGATGGCTTCTTCAGCCTTATCTACCCGGCCACGGGCAGCTTCGAGTTCCTGCCGGGTTTCCAACGCTATTATGGTCAACGTTGCGATGTCGGCTTTGACAAGGTGCACCGGCGGCATCTCAGCCTCGCCAAGTGGGAAATCGGTGGGGAGATCAAGCAGCGCGTTGAGCTTGGCTATCTCCACCTGCTCCAGCTCACGCAGCAGAATCATATCGTAGCCGAGTTGGGCTATCTGGCTCTGCGCTTTGAGCACATCATTGAACTTTGCTTTCCCCTCCGCATATTCGGTGTTGGCAACCTTCAAAATATGATTCAGCAGTTCCTGATTTTGCCGCGTGATCTCAATGGCTCCCCGCAGGTAAAGCAACTCGTTGTAACTCATTTTGAGATCGACGATGAGATCTCGGATTGCCTGTTCATAATCGGCATGTTTGATACGAACCTCTCTGGCGGCTACCTCCCCTGCTTGATTCAGTGTCCCCGGCCAAGGAAACGACTGCGACAGGCCATAGCGATATTCTTGCGGGCCGACTCGTGTTTCGACACTTTCCCCAAAATAGTCGAACATCACCCTGGGATCCGGCAGTGCTTCAGCCTGCGGTATCTTTTCAATCGCGGCCTGCCATTTGGCGCGGGCAGCCTTGATACGCGGGCTCTGCTGCAACCCCAGGCGGATCAGCGTTGGCAGATTCACCTGTTGCTTGAGTTCAGCAGTCGCGGGAAGGTCGTCTTCCGCCTCCGGCTGTGCTGCCACCAGCAGACCGCTCCCTAGGAGCAAGGCCAACAGGATGGATGTATATCTATATCGCATGACGTCCTCGTAAAGCGTGGGTGATCTCTGCAACAGCCCCAAAAAGGCGCTGCCGCAGAGACATGTGTGGTCAGTGGTTGTGGTGCTCATGACCGGCATCTTGCTTCATCTGATGCCCGTCATGCTTCTTGCCCTCTCCTTCAGCAGCGTGTCCCTTCTGCTGTTCAGCCAGCTTCTTCATGTAAGCCTCAGGATCCTTGTTGAACTTGCCCTTGCACATCTTGCAGCAGAGGTAGACCTTCTGACCGTTGTGCTCGACGAAGATATCCTTGTCGATCGGGTCGCCACTGACCGGGCAGATCGTCTGTTCAACAGGGGCCTTGTCGAGGGTAATGCCTTTGGCTTCCATTTCCTTGATCAGTTCGTCCGCATTGGCCAGGAACTTCTTGTCGCAGCCAGGGCAACAGAAGTAGACGCGCTTGCCTTTGTAATCGACATAGACGTCCTTGTTGACCTTGCCGCCTCGGATTGGGCAATTGGTCTGGACTTGTACGTGTTTCTTATGGTCGTGCTCTTTGTGCGGAGCGGGTTCATTGGCGGTAATCGTGCCCAGTGACACGAAGAGCGATAGGGTGATGATAGTGAATGTGCGAATCATGTGAATCTCCATTGTGTTTCTTGCGGATGGATGTTGGTGTGTTGGTCGAGTAGATGTCGTGAGCATATCAGTCCATGCAGATGTCTCCTGTTGCGTGTCGGATCGTGATGGTTCAGGATGGGCAGCAGCCGCCCCCGGCTTTCGCCTGTCCATGGCCTTCCATATCGCAGCCTGCATCGCCGGGCGCGTGTTCGTCGCAGCCCTGATGCTTTACTGGTTTAGGAGCTGCCCCTTCGAAAGGACAGCCTGTGGCGGCAGGAGCTGGCGTGGTGCTCGCCAGGACAATGCCAGCCGCTTCCATCTGCCCGATATACGTGTCCGGGCTCTTCATGAATTCCTTATCGCAGCCAGGGCAGCAGAAATAGATGCGCTTGCCGTTGTAATCGACGTAAGCATCCTTGACTATATCCCCACCCCGTATCGGGCACTTGAGCTGGACATTGGCCGGGGCAGCGTCAGCCGTGGTTGTCCTGACAGCAGGCTGACCAGCCTCAGGGGCGGACGGTGTCTGCACCAAGGTCAGTAGGTCATTTTGATTTTTCGTTTCCATGGATGTCAATCCGCAGTAAATGACAAAGGCACCTGCCGCTGCGCACAGTCCGATGAAGAAGGCGATTACTGGTTTCCTGTTCATGTTTTTCTCCCCATTTTTGTTTTCTGTTTCACAGACCGAAATAGTTCAATCCATAGATGAGCGTCGCCCCTAAATGGCCGGTGATACCAACCAAACCTGCCGCCGCCACCAGCGCCAGACGATAAGCATTGCGCAGCGGCTTACTGTCCTTACGCACAGCGCCCCAAACCAACAACGCGGCAATAACCGTGACGGTAGCCGTACTGATCCCCAACCAACGATGCCAGGACAGTGTACTGGCTAATTCGCCTGAGTAGCTGGCGAACTCTCCTGCCAACCATCCTAAGCCAGCCGCCACAACGGCACCGATGGCACCTGCTGCAATACTGAATTCGCTCGCATGGCGGTAAAAACCATTCTTGGTGAGCATCGCCATGACTTCTGCCAGCAGCGCCACCAGAACCAACGCAATTGGGAAATGAACAACCACTGGATGAAAGCGACCCGCATACTGGGCTGTGCGTTCGGTGATGGATTTCGGCTTTTCATGCGTGTGGCTTTCATGAGAGTGCGCCCCCTGTGCTTCACCTTTGGCGCTGGAAACTGATGCCGCTCCAGATGCATGCTCGGACGATTGGTCGTGGTGCGATGCGGTCTCATCATGATGAGAGCCGGTGGTGTCTGCCGATTCACCAGGTTGAGGAGGTTGCGTGAGATTGGCCAGATACGGTTCGGGATTGCTTGCGAACTCCGCCTTGCACTTACGGCAGCAGAAATAGATCCGCCGACCCTGATAATCCAGCCAGAAATTTTGGTCAACCTTCTCATCTGTCGTCACCGGACAGTACGTATTGGTGCTCGCAACACCATCGGCGCTCCACGCCATGAGACCAAATACCAAACTGGCCATCACCAGAAAGACGGCTAGCCAGCCTGGCGAATGAGTGGAGTAACGTTCGTATATCATGACATCTCCTTTCGTGAGTTCTCGGTGCAAGTGTATTTTGTATAGCAGTTATGATGCCAAGCCCGGAAAGAGGCATGGATAGATCATGTTTTGAGGCTGTCCGATAGGATGCACAGAACTCAATGCCAAGTAGCAGCCATTAAACCCTTTCCAGTCACTGGAAGGAAGCTTTCCGTTCTGCCGGAGCCGTGAAACTGTCAAATCTGCATGGCCTTTTGCGAAGCCTTTAGGTGGCAATTTCTGCCCACGCCGAAGTTGGCTCAATTGCATAGTAGTCGGCAATCGACATGTCAGTTTGGCAGATGGTGGTTAATCCCCCAAGTACTTGAGCCAGCGGCATCCCTCTAAGCGGTTAAGCCGCAATTGCTGCTTCCCGATGCCACAGCAAGGCCAGATCTCCATCATGTGGGCTTGCCTATACGAGCTATGTTTGCTCTTTAATCCGTATGCACTTATATTGGGTCTACCATTTGCTGTAGATCGTTCGCATCCAGAACACGCCTCAGTCGTCTACTTTAGTTTATCCATGCTGACGACACTTGGAGCTGGCGATATTGCGCCTAAGAGCAGCTTACGCGCATCCTTGCTGATCTTGAAGCAGCAACGGCAACCCTCTTCTTATTGCTCCGCCTGCCAGCAAACTCGTAGGTTCGCAGGCGTTTGCCTGGCTAAGTAGCCAAGCCGAGTAGTGAACCTATAACCGCCATATAATTCGTCGTTCGTTTCGGCTACTCACTGTCAAAGTCCTCGATACTGGCGACAATCAGGAGTAAATATGCAACACGATAGACCTTTTTCACTGACCCGCCGACAATTCCTCGCAGCTACCGCCTCCACAGCTTTGGCTGGCTGGTCGCTATTGCCGTCTGTCCAGGCCGCGATCCCAGCTCTTCCCCAGGCCGGAATCGGCGACGTGCTGGATGCCACCGCGCCTGGGGGCATTGACCTCACCATCGACTACGCTCGCGTGCTGGTAGGGGGCAAACCCACCTCCGCCCTCGCGATCAATGGCTCTGTTCCAGGCCCCACCATCCGCATGCAGGAAGGCAAACGTGCCCTGATCCGTGTTCACAACCGCCTCGCGGAAGCTACCTCCATCCATTGGCACGGCATCCTGCTTCCCTACACGATGGACGGCGTCCCCGGTATCAGCTTTGCCGGTATTCCCGCTGGCGAGACCTTCACCTACGACTATCAGGTCAGCCAGAACGGCACCTATTGGTATCACAGCCACTCCGGCTTGCAGGAACAGTTGGGGCACTATGGCATGTTAGTTATCGATCCAGCGGATGCAGACCCGGTGGCCTACGACGTGGAGCACCTCGTCCTGCTGTCCGACTGGACGTATGAAGACCCGCATGCCGTGCTTCGCAAGCTTAAAACCAGAGAAGGCTACTACAACTTCCAACGCCCCACGCTGAGTAACATCGATGACCAGATGGCAGCCGAGGATAGTTCAATGAAAGAGGTGCTCAGCAAGCGCCTTGCTTGGGATGCCATGCGGATGGATCCGACCGACATCTCCGATGTCACGGGAGCCACCTATGCCTTTCTGATGAACGGTAAGACTGCCGCTGAAAATCCCACCTTCATCGCCAAACCAGGGCAGCGTGTCCGCTTCCGTATCGTCAATGCCTCGTCCATGACGTACTACGACATACGGATTCCGGGTCTGCCCATGACCGTCGTACAAGCGGATGGGCAAAACGTAAAGCCAGTCGAGACCGATGAACTGCGCATTGCCGTGGCTGAAAATTATGATGTCATCGTCACCCTGCCAGACGATCAGCCTTACACCTTGTTTGCCGAAACAATGGATCGTAGCGGCTATGCCTGTGGTACATTGGCGACTCACGCCGGACTGGCCGCAGCCGTCCCCGCCCTGCGTGCTCGCCCCATGCTGACCATGGCCGACATGGGGATGATGCACGGTATGAAGGGCATGAACCAAGACATGGCAGGCATGAACCACGGCAAGCACGACATGGAGGGGATGAACCAGAGCAAGCACGACATGGCAGGCATGAACCATGAATTGCCAACGGAAAATCTTCCGGATCAGGTGCCGCACGGTACCGACATGCATGGCCCTGCCAGTATCACTATGGCGCAGTCTGCCTATCGCCAGCTTGACGACCCAGGCCCTGGACTGGGTAAGGACGATTGGCGCGTCCTTACTTACGGACAGTTGCGGGCACTCAAACCACCACCGGATCGCCGCCCGCCGACCCGACAACTCGACCTCCACCTGACTGGCAATATGCACAAGTACGTCTGGGGGTTTGATGGCAAGAAGTGGTCAGAGGCAGAGATGATCCGCTTTCAATATGGCGAGCGCCTGCGCATCAACTTCATCAATGACACGATGATGAATCATCCGCTGCACCTACACGGCATGTGGATGGATCTATATGCTGGCCATGACTACGCCGAGAATCCACGCAAGCACACGATCACCGTACAACCAGCGGAACTAGTGACTGTAGATATCACCGCAGATGCGCCTGGTCAGTGGGCCTTTCACTGTCACCTGCTCTACCACATGGAAGCGGGCATGTTCCGCACGGTTGCTGTTGTTAAATCATTAGCAGGAGGGGCTACACATGAAGGCGTATAAGCAATGTATTGGAATTCTATGTGTCCTTTTTGCGCTAAATTCACTCGCTCAGGATACGCCGACAAACAGTCAGCATAACGCGCCCGCAGAGTCGAAAGCAGACACAGCACCGCTCCTGCCAGATGGCATGACGCTGGAAGATGTCCTGCGAAGGGCAGCCCAACCACCACCACCCAACTACCCAGATGTTGTGATGGATAATGAACTCTATTCGCTGGTTCTGATCGATCAACTGGAGTACAGACGCACCCAGCACCATGGTAGCCACCTCGGCTGGGATGCCCAAGGTTGGATTGGCTATGATCTTGACAAATTCTGGTGGAAGACTGAAGGCGAAGCCTTTTTCGAGGGGCAGGACAGAGGTGAAGGGACAATCGATCTGCTCTACTCGCGGCTGGTGACCCCCTTCTGGAATGTCCAGGTCGGTGCACAGTATGCCTATGAATGGCAGGGCAACAGCAAGCATGATGATCGTTGGTCTGGCGTCCTGGCTTTACAAGGCCTGGTTCCCTACAAGGTCGAGACTGATGCCTCACTCTACGTTTCAGATACAGCCGATGTCACCCTGGCTATCGAGGCCGAATACGACATCTACATCAGCCAGCGCTTAGTGCTCCAGCCACGTGCAGGTCTTCACTTTGCTGCTCAAGACATCCCCGATCGCGACCTTGGTGCAGGCATGACAGATGCCAGTATCGATCTCCGCTTGCGGTACGAAATCAGGCGTGGATTTGCCCCATATATCGGCGTACGCTACATGAGCTTGGTGGGCGAGACCGACCATATCGCTGAACGAGCTGGCGAGGATTCGGAGAACGTCTACCTCATCACAGGGCTACGACTGGCGTTCTAAACACCTGCGGCACAGACGTTTCCACTGAGGGGAAAGCTTCTTGGCAGTTAGTTGAAGATTCAGTTTAGACCTCCTGGCGTGCTTTCAGGCGTCATTACCCTCAGAAACCTTGACTTTCCTTGCTTTAAGCCAGATTGGCATAAGGATTGCTTATCTTTATTACAATGACCCCACTTTTCAATTCTTACTCTGAGGCATAGTAAACCATGAGCGAATGCTGCCACAATCACGAAGCCAAAGAGACCGATCCTCTCCCCATGGGAGTTGACCCGAACGATATCACTTACATTTGCCCGATGCATCCTGAGGTCAGCCAGAAAGGCCTCGGCACATGCCCCATTTGCGGTATGGCATTAGAGCCTGAAACGATGACGGGTGATGAAGGAAAAAATCCGGAATTGACGGATTTCACGCGACGGTTCTGGATCGGCCTTATCCTCACCCTCCCGGTATTCGTGTTGGAAATGGGATCGCATCTAATCGGCCTTAATATGCCAATCGAAGGCACCACCTCTAACTGGATCCAGCTTGTCCTGGCGACACCAGTCGTCTTGTGGGCAGGTTGGCCTTTCATGCAGCGTGGCTGGGCCTCGCTGAAGAGTCGCAAGCTCAACATGTTTAC
>MDTD01182515.1_pt1 | contig 14023 bp, 7 predicted proteins | sample 811221 | NCBI WGS metagenome assembly MDTD01 (sample SAMN05326646, study PRJNA326480) | marine metagenome | isolation source: seawater | place: Pacific Ocean: South West | collected 2011
ACAGGTGCTTTCTCGGCTTCTGGAGTTCAAAGAGAACTAGATAGAATAGAATCCAGGGAAACTACTAATGTAAGTGCTTCTTGGTACAGTGAAGATGGTAGCGTCAATATTCGTGCATATGTTGATAATGTTATGGATAACGAAAGTTACTATGCCTTAAGCACTAGTAGCGCTGAGCAAAACTACAGAAAAACTGTAAGTGCACTTAGTCCGAGAACTATGGGTGTTGATATAAGATATAAATTCTAGATATCCGTCATAGCTAAAAAAACAGGCCTTTGGGCCTGTTTTTTTTATGTTGTATATAAAAAACAAATTATGATAATGTAGTTATGTCCATAAAGGACTTGTGTTTAAAAGGAATTAATAGCGGTATTAAAACCGCACATAAATGGGGAGGATGCCATGCATAAGTTTATCTATTCGTTAATCGCGATCTCAATTTCAATTCTACCTTTTGCCCTATCTTCTGATGAAGAAGTAGACCGTGGAGGGATAGAAGAAATCACTGTAACAGCTGAAAAAAGAACATCAACTGTATCAGATACTTCAATGTCCATAACGGCTTTTGATTCTTCATTAATCGAAGATCTTGGAATGCAAGGAGCTAATGATCTTATGGATCAATTACCAGCTACAACCAGAGACGCTTACGATGTAAGAATAAGAGGAGTAGGACGAAATTTCAGAGCCTTAGGTGGTGACCCAGGTGTCGCGACTTACTACAACGGTATATATTCTCCTGACTTTGGTATTGCTGCAGGAGAGAGTTATCTATATGACGTTGAGCGTATTGAAGTTCTGAGAGGCCCTCAAGGAACTCTTTATGGCCGTAATTCAATAGGTGGAGCTATTAATTACATCACTAAAAAGCCAACCTTTGAGGCAGAAGGAGAGGTCAGAGCTGTTCTGGGAGATTATGGAAATGAACAGTATTACTTGATGAGCTCTGCTCCGATTACTGATAATTTTGCTTACAGGGTAACCGCAATGACCTCTGACAGAGATGGAATACAAAAGAACGTTGGAACTGGTCCAGACACGAATAGTCTCGATGATGAGAATCTGACTATGACATTATTGTGGAATATTAACGATGATATGTCTTTCCAAATAAGAGCTAACGACAGATTATCTGACAGAATAATAGGTAATCGGGTTCTCGTAACAGAGGGTTACGGAGACAATAGAGGTGAACGTAATACAGTTGATCCAGTATATGGGCTTAGAGCAGTTACAGCGAACACCCCAGGTGCTGTCAAATTTACTAATTCAATAACTGGTGTAGTAGCTTACGGTGCTCCCAGAAGACCTGGTGTTGATATTATTGGTTTTCCCTGGAGATATAATCCCATGTACGGAAGAAGCGATGCTCCATCTGTCATTGGTACGTATGATGTTGATATTAACTATGACCAAAATTGTGAAGATTTTCCTTATGGACCTCCAGCTTGTAACTCAAATAGAGAAAAATTTGAGCACGAAGGCCAACAAGCAAAATACACTTGGGACATTAACGAAGATACTACTTTGACTTATCTTTACGGTAAGGTCGATTACAACTATGACTTTAATATAGACCAAGATGAAACAAACAATACTACTTTCTCAAAATATAGAGTTACAGTTCGTGAAGATGTCCATATGACCACTCATGAAATTAATTTGAATTGGAAACTTGCTGAAGACATTGAAGTTACTTCAGGTGTTTTCTACATGGATGAGAACAGGCAACAAACTTATTCACTTGCCAATAATGCACCTTATATCCTAAATCCCGCAAGTTATGGTGTTTTAGATACTACTTGGGGCACTGTGGCTGCTTTAACTGGTATTGAATTAGCTCTACCAGGACTACCCTTTATACCATCAATAAATATGATGAGTTTATTTGGTGCAACTAATCCTGGCGGTACATGGGCAACTGCTCCGCATGTAGATGAAACTAGTGGTGTGCTTGGAAGGACTGTCACCGGACGTTGGGGTGGAGATCCACTAGGAAGAGTTTACAGACACAATAATGAGAACCAAACTGATGGTTTTGCAGCTTTTACACAAGGAACATGGCAAATTAATGATGAATTTGCTTTAACTCTTGGAGCGAGGTATGCAAAAGATGAAAAAGAGGCTACTGAGTTAGCTGGAGGATATGCTGAATTATACGCAAGCGCATTAGCTCCGTATCTTCCTGTTCTAAATCTATTACAGGGAGCTCCTTTTGCAGCAATAGGTTCTCAAGGAGTAACTCCTCTCGCCGCTACAAACGTTGCGATGGGTAATGCTTCATATAATTATGACCCAGCTTTAGTAGCTCAATATACAGCAGCGGCAGGTGCAGGTTTAATTCCTGCAGCAGCAATTTTTTCTTTGTCAATTGATCCAAATAACCCAATTACACCTACTTGCGATATAACTGCTAGTGAATGTGCCACTCCTCTAAGGTTAGGTCAGGGTATTCCTTACAGTTATACAAGATTTGTTAAAGATGAAGATGAGTGGAGTGATACCAACGTAAGAATCAATCTTGATTATGAGCCTAATGAAAATCAGTTATGGTATTTCTCATTTACAACTGGTTTTAGATCAGGTGGTTATGCCCTTGGGATTTCTGGACAATATGATGATTTAAGAGATGAATTTGGTGTACCTATAGGAGATTTACAACGTCTTGTGTCATATGATCAAGAAGAGGTTCAAGCTTTTGAGATTGGTTATAAAGGTCTTCATCTAGAGGATACATTGCAAGTTTTTGCTTCTGTATATCACTATGACTATGACGGTTATCAAGATGAATTAGATCAGTTTGATCCAATTAGAGGAGCAGGTGCAAATTTTGTTTCAAATGCTGATGGCATTACAAATGTTGGTTTTGAAACTGAAATTCAATACCAAGCAACTGACAGACTAAACATTGCTGGTAACTTTAGTTATACAGAAACAGAATACGGAGAAGATTATGAAGTCTTCACTGTTGATGACCCTGTAAATCCTGTTCCAGTCTTTGGTCTTTGTACACAAGGTTATGTAGGCTGTACTGTAGATGATCCGAGCTTTGCAGAAGACTATACGGTAAATCTCAAAGGCGGACCTCTAAAAGGTATTCCTGAAGAAAAATATACAATAAGAGTTACATATGAAATGGATACAAGGTTTGGTCCAATGTGGTTACTACTTAACCATTCTTATACAGGTGACTTTTCAGCATCTGGTGTGCAACGTCCTTTAGATAGGGTTGAATCAAGAGAGAATACAAATGTAAGTCTATCTTGGTACAGTAATGATGGAGCTACCTCTATTAGAGCATATGTAAATAATCTTATGGATAATGAAAATTACTATGCCTTAAGCACCGGTGATCATGAAACAAACTATAGAAAATCGGTAACACCTCTACCACCTAGAGTAATGGGTGTAGATGTGAGATATCGTTTCTAGTCTATCTTTAAATTAAGAAAACAGGCTCTGCGGGGCCTGTTTTTTTGCGTTATTGTTTTTCTTCTGTAGTATGCCGTGCTTTAAAAATGAAATATAAAAGAACAAAAATAATTTGTACTATTGGTCCGGCTACTGAATCGTATTCAAGTATAAAGAAGTTATATTCTGCAGGTATGAATGTAGCACGTTTAAATATGTCTCATTCTGACCACAAGAATGCTAAAAAAATAATTGACAGAATTAAAAAACTTAATAAAAAAGTTAAAAACCCTGTAGGCATTCTCTTAGATACCCAAGGCCCAGAAATTAGAACTGGTGATACTTCTGAAGTTGTAAATCTAGAACCTGGAGAACTTGTTTCTTTTACAATAAGAGACGAAGTAGATGTCGAAACTACTTCGATAAGAGTTCATTACGATGAGCTTATCCAAAGTGTTGATGTTGGAACCTTAATCAGTCTAGATAATGGTTTATTAAACTTTAAGGTACTTAATAAAAGTAAAAATCAACTGGAATGCCAGGTTTTAGATGGAGGTAAGCTCGGCAGCAAGCGCCACGTAAATTTACCGGGTATACGCATTAATTTACCTTCAGTTACAGAAAAAGATAAAAAAGATATAGCATTTGGCTTGAAGGAAAATGTAGATTTCATTGCTTTATCTTTTGTTCGAGACGCTTCTGATATTGATGACCTCAAAAAGGTCCTAAAAACTCAAAGTAAGAAAGTCAAAATAATATCTAAAATAGAAGATAGAGAGGGTTTATCAAATATTGAAAATATTTGTAAGGCTTCTGATGCAGTAATGGTTGCAAGAGGTGACTTGGGCATAGAAACAGATCTATCAAATCTTCCAAATATTCAAAGAAAGATAATGTCCAACTGCGCTAAATATGGTGTTAGATCAATAGTTGCGACACACTTACTTGAATCTATGATAGAAAATCCAACGCCCACTAGAGCAGAAGTGACTGACGTCGCTAACGCTATCTATGAAGGTGCAGACGCTGTAATGTTATCCGGAGAAACAACTATTGGTAAGTATCCTGTAGAGGCGGTTAATTTCATTTCAAGAATAGCTAATCAAACAGAAAGATATAGGACCTTAGGTTACGAAGAAAAATTGATTTCTAATACAGATTGGCAACATTTGGGAATTGCAGCTAAAAATCTTGCACAATCAATTGATGCAGATGGGATTATAGCAATCACTAGGTCCGGACAAACAGCTGAAATAGTTTCCAATGCAAAACCTTTTATGAAACCCGTCTACGCATTTAGCAATAATAAAAAGACGGTAAGTCAATTATCTTTGACTGGCTCTGTTCAAGCGTTTTTGTCCCCTATGTATACAGATCACGAAAAGAATATAAATTCTATAATGAAAATTTTAAGAAAGGAACTTTCCCCAACTGAAGACTTAAAATTTGTTGTTATTTCAGGGATTCTATCTGAAAGCTCAGCGGATGCTATTGAACTAAGATCTTTAAATCTTTAATTTACTAATCTTTATTGTGCTAAAGTTTTCCTGTGAAAAATTTTTCTATAGCAGGTTTACAACTGAATTTAGCTAGTTTTGACAATAGAGAGTTACTGACTACTAAAATAAAAAGTACTGTTTCAAGATACCCTTGGGTGAACATGGTAGTAGTGAGTGAGTTGGCCGTCGGTGGTCCAAGTAGAGCTAAAAAATTCTCTCTAGAAAATAATCTTAAACACTTCTCTAAATTAGCTTCGGCGCATGATATTTGGTTAATTCCGGGTTCTTTTTATCATCATGATAAAAAAGGAATAACAAATGTAGCCCCAGTTATTTCAAATACTGGAGATGTTGTTTCTTTTTGCACAAAAATTTATCCCTTTGCGCCTTACGAAAATGGTATTGAGGGAGGAGATGAGACATGTATATTTAAGATTCCAGATGTAGGAATATTTGGAATGCATATTTGTTATGATCTTTGGTTCCCGGAAACTAGTAGAGCCTTAGCTATGCAAGGGGCACAAATTATTATTCATCCAAGCCTAACAGATACTTGTGATCGTAATGAAGAAAAAATTATGGCAAGGGCAACAGCCATACAACAACAGTGTTACTACTTTGATGTAAATGCAGGAGGTGAACAGGGATGTGGGCAATCAATCGTTATAGGTCCAGAGGGGGAAGTATTGACAGAACTAGGTTCAAATGAGGAGATAGCTCTTTTAGAGGTAGATCTTGATTCTGTTAATAGAATCAGACAAAGAGGAATTAAGGGTTTAGGACAACCCTTAAAGAGCTTTAGAGATAACCCTAAATACTTTGAAAGCACTTTGAATGAACAATACCTAAAAACTTTGGGTAAACTAGAAATACCCAAAAAATTTAATTGATGAATATGAAAAAATCACCTGTCACCATTCAAGATGTTGCAAATAGAGCTAAAGTCTCAATAAAGACAGTTTCTAGGGTTATCAACAGCGAACCGAATGTAGCAGAGAAAACTATCAAGAAAGTCGAAAAGGCAATAGACTTTCTTGATTATCAGCCAAATGCTTTTGCCCAGTCCTTGGCTCGTTCTCAGCCAAAAATTATTGCTCTAATTTATAACACGCCAAGTCCTAACTATATAACCCATGTAATGGAGGGGGTACTCTCATATTGTTATAAATTTGGATATGAAGTAATTATTCATCCTTGTCGTTTTGATGATGCTAGTTTGATCGATGACACAAAATTGTTTATCAAAAAATCTAGAGTATCGGGAATAATAACTACTCCCCCTTTGTCGGACTTTCCTGAATTAATTAATCAGCTTGATAAACTGGATATGCCTAAAATCTTAGTCTCAAGTGGATTGGTAGTAGACGCTTCAGAGAAGGTAAATACCAATGATTATGAAACCTCATTTGAGATTACTAACCACTTGATCAGGAGAGGGCATAAACGTATTGCTTTTATAAAAGGGAATCCCAGTCATCTTTGTGTTAACCAGAGATTTTCAGGCTTTTTTGATGCTATGAAAGAAGCTAATTTAGTTTGCGAAGGAGAATTAATCGAAACTGGTCTGAATTCATTTGCTTCTGGAGAAATATGCGCGAAAAGATTGTTGAATCTAAAAAATAGACCCTCCGCAGTATTTGCTGCAAATGACGAAATGGCTGCGGCTGTTGTAAAGGTAGCTAATCAATTATCAATAGATATACCTCGATCCCTTTCTGTTGTCGGATTTGATGATACACCTATGACTCAGATGATTTCTCCCGCATTAACAACAGTTCATCAACCTTTATTTAAAATGGGGGAAGCAGCAGCAAATAAATTAATTTGTAACCTAGAGAATACACCTTATGAAGGTGATGATGATATTAAATCTAGGTTAGTAGTTAGAGACTCAACTGCCCGTTTTTTGAAATCCGTATAATAAAAGACAGCGTTGTCAAATATTATGAATTCCTTCATAATATCGCCAGTTAATTATAAATGGGGAACCCGTAGATGAGAAAATCAATCTTTTCTTTGCTAGCTTTCGTTCTAGCTTTTTCTGTAACTAGTTTATCTTCTGATGAACCTTCCGATAACCAAGACGCTGAAGAAACACTTGAGGTTGTTACTGTAACAGCCACTCGTCGTGAAACAGATATATTAGACACTCCTATAGCAGTATCAGCAGTAACTCAATCAGAGTTAACTGAACTGGGTATATCTAGCATTAAAGACCTAAGCTACGCATTACCTGGTCTTGCTATTCAAAACACTGATACTAATGCTCCTATAGTTACTCTGAGGGGTGTTAGATCAAATAATGTTACTGAGTTAGGTGATCCGGCTGTAGGTATTCATGTGGATGGACTTTACGTTTCTAGACCTCAAGGTGCGCAGGCACTTATGTTTGATCTTGAAAGAGCAGAACTATTAAGAGGTCCTCAAGGAACTCTATTTGGAAGGAATTCATTAGTCGGGACTTTAAACATTATTACAGCAAAACCTAACCTTGAAACCCAAGGTGGTTCTGTCACCGTTAATGCTGGAAGGTTTTCTGAGCAAGGAGTGCAAGGTCACTTCAATCTTCCTGTAAGTGACAAATTCGCAGTTAGATTTGCGTTTGCTGATCATTCTAAAGACTCTCATCTGAATGGTTTTTACGACCCCAATGGTATTGACCACAGATGGTTCCCGGCTGATGTTCTCAGTCAGGCTTCCAATGTGACTACTTGTGGAGAAAGAAGAGGTATTTCAGCTTATGCTTGGTTTCTAGGTTGTAACAACCCTGAAAGAGCAGATGATGCGGCACCTGGATTTGATCCTGGATATCAGTATGGCAATCCATATAACTTGATACCTGCTGATTCATCGGATTTTTATGGTAATACTGACAACAGTGCATTTAGAGTCAGTGCTCTTTATGTGATAGATGATTCAAGCGACTTAAACTTTCAATACGAAATCTTTCAAGATGATGGTGCTGGTTGGATGAATCTTCTCGATTGTGAAATGATGGCTGGCAGAACTGGAAGAACTTTCGGTGGAGCTCCTTCTAAATCAGCTAACACTTGCACAGATATTAGAGGTACAGAAGATATTTACACTGCTTTGGTAAACGTTCCTGGTGTAAATGATTTGGAGATAGAATCTATTCGAGCTATCTACAATAAAGATTTTGGTGATTATCAAATGGTTGCCAAAGTTGGAACTCAATCTCTTGAGCAATATTCTCAATTTGATATAGATGGCGGAAGAAATGAGTGGCAGATGGCCATGGTTCTTAATGACTTTCAAGCTGATTCAACAGTTATTGATGTTGAACTTAGTAATGATGCCTCTGAGGATATAGCCTGGGTAGCAGGAGCTTTTTATCTGAAAGAGGAAAATGATATGGAAGCTTTTTTCCATGCAACATTTAACGGTGATGATGTTTTCATACAACCTGATAGAACTCTTGAGTCTACCGCTGTATTTGGTCAGGCAACCATAAAACTAAGAGATGATCTATACCTTACCCTTGGAGCAAGATACACAGAAGATGAAAAGTCAGATGTAGGTGGAAAAAACTACGCATGTACGGTCTGGAATTCTTGTTATCCTTCAACAGAAATATGGGGAAATAGACAATTATTTATACCTAACTTAGCTGCATTAAGTCCTGATTTCCATCTTGCAGGCGGTTTATACGCCGGAGTAAATTGTGAGGCGGCTGGTGGACCTTATGGCGGTGGGCCTTACTTCGGAGGAACTGGTTGCATGGTCCAAACTGCTAATAATGCCACCTCTAAAGATTATAGTTCAACCGATTGGAGAATTGGTCTTGATTGGGATATCAATGAATCAAGTTTTGTTTACGCTTATTTAGCCACCGGTTATAAATCAGGAAGTATTGCTGACGAGGCTGTAAGAGCAGAAAATACGGTACATCCAGAAGGTCCAGGATCAAAAGTTAATACTTCTTATGGACCTGAGGAAGCAACTACATTTGAAGTAGGCTATAAGACAAGAGCTCTGGACAATAGACTTACTCTTGCAGCCAACCTTTATCATACTATTTATGATGGTAAACAATTCACTGGTAACGTTCCATACGATGTTATTGCTACTACTGAATACAATATCGATACAGGCCAATTAGACCCTATACAACAGGTCGTGACATTTTGGGGTACACAAAACTTTGGTGAGCAAGAAATGTCAGGTATTGAACTAGAGTTCGACTTTGTACCATATGAAGGTGGTAAGTTAAGTGGTTGGGCTACCTTTACCGATACAGAAGTAACGGATGACTTCATAACCCAATGGTACTATGGTCAGGATGCGTATTTTGGAAGAGCAGATTACGGACAGTCCATAGCTAATGTTCCGGAAAATCAAGTCAACCTAAAAGGTAATGAAGCTCCTTACTCACCAGACATATCTTTTACAATTAGGTATGAACATACTTTTGAAATGGGTAATCTAGGTCAGCTATTACCTGCACTTAATTATCACTGGCAATCCTCAGATTACTTAACTATTTGGAATGCGGACAAGCATACCAACGATCCAGGTGGTTATGGAACTGGATTTGGAGATACATTTGTAGATCTACCAGGATACTTTAATCAAAGTACTGATGAATTTGGTGATCAAAGAGGTGCCTGGAAAATGCTAGACATATTCTTAACCTATAAGCCTGCCGGAGATGCTTCTTGGTATGCACAAGCATACGCTTACAACATCACTGACGAAACAATTCCTTACTGGAGAGGAGTAGAGGCAGGAAATCCTAGTGGTTCTTTCTCTGCACCTAGGCAGTACGGTGTAAGAGTGGGTTATTACTGGTAAAATTTAAAGTACTGATCAAAAGGCCGATGTTATATCGGCCTTTTACTTTAAGGTCTTAAGAAATGAAATCTATAATTCTATTATTACTTTTTGGAATATCTATCTCAGCAAGTGCTGAGGATGTCGATGAAATTGAGAAAATTCTTAATTCCATGACTATAGAAGAAAAAGTCGGTCAAATAATGATGGTTGAGATTAGTCATATCTCGCCTCGAGAAGTAAGAGAATATTCTATAGGTGCAATCTTAAATGGCGGAGGAAGCTTTCCTTATGGAAAAAAGAATCATGATGTTGAAGATTGGAGAAAGCTTGCTGACGAATATTTCTTAGCTTCTAAAAGTAGCAACTTAGGAATTCCTGTAATTTGGGGAACTGATGCCGTTCATGGTCATAATAATCTTAAAGGTGCTGTTCTGTTTCCTCATAACATAGGTCTTGGAGCTACAAGAAATGAAACTCTAATAGAAGATATAAGCTCAATAGTTGCTAAAGAGGTTTATTTAAGTGGTTTGGATCTAACGTTTGCACCTGCCGTGTCCGTACCCAGAAACGATTTATGGGGAAGAACATTTGAAGGCTTTTCTGAAGACCCAAAACTAGTAGCGAGTCTTGGTAAAGCTTCTGTTGAAGGATATCAAGGAGTTTTGGATAAGAACTTTTTAAAGAAAGGTAAGGTTCTTGCAACTGCTAAACATTTCATTGGTGATGGAGGAACTTTAAATGGCGTTGATAAAGGAAATACCGTTCTCAGCGAGGAAGATTTAATAGAAATTCATGGTCAAGGATATGTCTCTACAATTGAATCGGATGTTCAATTTGTTATGGCTTCTTTCAATTCCTGGAATGGAAAAAAACTTCATGGTTATAAATATCTTCTTACTGACTTGTTAAAAAATCAAATGGGGTTTGAAGGCGTAGTTGTAGGAGATTGGAACGGACATCAGGAAGTAGATGGTTGTTATTCATATAGTTGTTCTGAGACTATCAATGCAGGTTTAGACATGTTTATGGTTACCGAATCTTGGAAGATGCTTTATCAAAATACTCTGCAACAGGTGAAAACAGGTGAAATCTCATTAGAAAGACTGAACGATGCGGTTAGAAGAATATTAAGAGTAAAGAGTAACTATGGCCTCTTTTCTAAACTAGAACCATCAAAAAGATATCTAGATTTTCCTCTTGAAACCATTGGGTCTCAAAGACATAGAGATTTGTCTAGGCAGGCTGTACGAGAATCATTGGTTTTATTGAAGAATAACAATCAAACATTACCTTTAAATCCTTCTCTTAACTTTTTAGTTATAGGCAGAGGCGCAAAAGAAATTTCTAAAGCAGCCGGAGGTTGGTCCTTTACATGGCAAGGAACAGGAACTACCAATAAAGACTTTCCAGGAGCAACTTCTATCTATGAAGGTCTTGAACTGTTTGTTGAAAAAAATAATGGAACAATAAGTTATTCTAAAAAAGGAAAGTTTACAAAGACTCCGGATATTGCAATCCTAGTAATAGGGGAAGATCCTTACGCTGAATATCAGGGCTCTATCAATAGCTTAGAGTTTTTAAATGATGATTTTGAGCACCTGAAGGTTGCAAAGGACTTAAGAGAAAAGGGCGTTAAAGTCGTCTACCTATTTTTATCAGGAAGACCTATGTGGGTTAATAGGGAACTTAATACCTCCGATGCCTTTGTGGCTGCTTGGCTTCCAGGGACAGAAGGACATGGTATAGCCGAAGTTCTTTTTGGAAAAACCATCGAAGGAGAAGTAACAGACTTTAAAGGAAAATTATCCTTCTCATGGCCAAACGAAGCAGATGCCTCATCTCTAAATAGAAATGATTCATTTTATGATCCTCTTTTCACTTATGGATATGGTTTAACTTATAAAGATAATATAAATTTGGAAGATCTTTCAGAGTCGTTACCGAGTCAGAGAAAATCAAAACTAGGCGAAGTCTTTCTGCAGGGTTGGCCTACAGATCAATATAGAGTTATTTTGCAATCACCTTCTGAAGCTTTTTTGGTAGATAAAAAACTTTCTATCACAAAGGATGATGAGATTTCCTCTGAAATAATTGATGGCAAAGTTCAAGAAGATACTCATAGAGTGAAAATTAAACAAGGAATTTCAGGTTGGTTTTTAACAACCAAAAAGCCTTTAAATCTTGTTAGCGAAGAGGAGGCCAGTGGAATACTTACTTTTGATTTTAAAGTTAATCGTAAGAGTGAGGAACCTTTGATTTTTACTTCCGTCTGTGGGGAGAACTGTAATGTATCTCTCGATATGAAAGAATTTTTTGGAAAGTTATCTTTAGGTAACTGGAGCACCATAGGTGTCCCATTAAAATGCCTGAAGCAAAACGGACTAAATTTACAAAAAATTACTGTTCCAATGGGTTTATTGAGTTCAGGAGAATGGGAATTTGATATTGGAAAAGTTTACTTGGAGGGTGGAGAAGGCGGAAAACATATTTATCCGTGTAATTGAGGTTTATAAATGAAATTTGCAACTTTAGATCTATGGATTATTGGAATTTATTGCTTAAGCTTGATTGCCTTAGCAACTTGGGTATCGAAAGATAACGGCAAAAATAAAACTTCTGAAGATTATTTTTTAGCTGGAAGGTCATTACCTTGGTGGGCTATCGGGGCCTCTCTGATAGCAGCAAATATATCTGCTGAGCAAATAATAGGTATGTCAGGGCAGGGCTATGTAGTTGGTATGGCTATTGCAACTTACGAACTAACTGCTGCAATTGCCCTAATTGTAATGGCCAAGTATTTTTTACCTATATTTCTAGAAAAAAAGATTTACACAATGCCTCAATTCTTGGAGCAAAGATTTGATAAGTGGGTTTGCCTTGTTTTATCTTTATTTTGGGTCGCTGTTTACATCTTTATTAACCTAACTTCTGTATTGTGGCTAGGTTCTCTAGCAATAAATACTCTGACAGGATTTGATATCTCTTATGGTTTGTGGGCTCTGGTGTTTTTGTCTCTAGCCTATTCATTAAAAGGTGGTCTTAAAGCTGTTGCTTTAACAGATGCAATTCAAGTTTTCTTGCTCATTTTAGGTGGATTGGCGGTTTCTTATATTGCGCTAGATCAGATAAGCAATGATCAAGGTTTCATACAAGGTTTTCAGATAGTACTCACAACAATTCCTGAAAAATTCGATATGATCTTATCAAAAGATCATCCAAGTTATTCTGACTTACCTGGTGTTTGGGTATTGATAGGTGGTCTTTGGGTGGCACATTTTGCTTACTGGGGTTTCAATCAATATATTACGCAAAGAGCATTGGGAGCTAAATCTCTTCCTGAGGCTCAAAAGGGTGTAATGTTTGCTGCTTTTCTTAAGCTACTCATGCCTATAGTAGTGGTGCTGCCAGGTATATGTGCGGTAGTTCTGATCCCGCAATTAGACTCTCCTGATACAGCTTATCCAGCTATGATGGGTTTACTGCCTTCCGGATTATTAGGCCTAACATTTGCTGCTTTAATTGCCGCAATAGTTTCTTCATTGGCTTCAATGACTAATAGTGTAAGTACAATTTTTACAATGGATATCTATAAGCAATTTCTCTCTGAGCAAGTGGATGAAAGAAAGTTGGTTGTAGTCGGAAGAAATGTAGCTTTAATTTCAATTGTTGTCGCTGCGCTTTGTGCTCAACCACTACTCGGAAACCTTGAGTCAGCTTTTCAGTATATTCAAAACTTTACTGGGTTCTTTACTCCTGGCATTCTAGTAATATTCCTAGTCGCATTATTTTGGAAAAAAGCAACGAGTCTTTCAGTATTAGTTGCCGCTTTGGCTTCTCTTATTTTATCCATTGCAATGTTTATGTTTGCTCCAGATGATTTTCCTTTTCAGCATAGAATGGGTATTGTTTTCTTAGTAACAGGTTTTTTATGCTACATGACAGCTTTAGTTCAGGGATATACAGATCAAGAAAAAGCAGTTGACCTTAATGCAATCAATTTTCAAACATCTAAGGGTTTTAATATCTCTACATTAGTCATATTGGTCATTTTGATTATTATTTATTCTGTGTGGTGGTAACAAGATAAGACTTTAATCTTTTATCGATACCTATAAACTTAGCTTCCATGACTGAAGCTTTTGTTGAAAAGTTAAACCTCAAAACACGATTAGGCTACGGAATAGGTGATATAGCTATCTGTTTGTATTGGAGTGGTGTTGGATTATATCTATTATATTTTTATACCGATGTCGTTGGGATTTCTCCATCTTTAGCCGGTTTATTATATGGAATAGGTATGTTTTGGGATGCTATTA
>MDTD01021647.1_pt1 | contig 14022 bp, 8 predicted proteins | sample 811221 | NCBI WGS metagenome assembly MDTD01 (sample SAMN05326646, study PRJNA326480) | marine metagenome | isolation source: seawater | place: Pacific Ocean: South West | collected 2011
AGAGGACGGATTTCAGAGAATGAAAAATGCTTTATCAGAATTATTCTGGCCCGGACGATTTCAAATTGAAGCAGAGAAACGAATCATCATGGATGTGGCCCATAATCCAGCCTCGGCAGAAGTGCTGCGCTCCACCCTGGACCAGTTCCGAAAACCGGAGACAGACTACACTTTCGTTATCGGCATTTATCGCTCAAAGGATCTGAATGGCTTTTTACAGTCCTTGCTCAGGGAAGGAGACCGGGTGATTGCCTGTAATCTTAATACCAGAAGAAAGTTCCACTCTTCAAAAGAGATTAGCGATGCTATCAAGAAACTGCCTGTGACCGTAGATATCAAAGAAGCCAGCAGTGTGCAAAAAGGATTGGAGAAAGCTTTGAGATTGAAAGAACCAGGCTCCTACCTGGTTGCCACCGGATCTTTCGACACTGTTCGCTCCACCATGACCTACCTGGGATGGCATCCGGACACGGTTTCAGCCTCCGGCAAAGTACAGCTGAAAAGCTCCATTCCGGTCAAATAGTTAAGCCAATTCATTACTGACAACCCTGATAATCTACATTAGTTCTTCTTTTGCGGTTAAAATCGCATAGTTAACTATGAAAAGGCTAGAAGACTTTGACTGAATACAAAGTTTCCCGAACTAATCTGCAAAAGAGTATCCACGGCTCGGTCCGTCATCAGGGCTTACCGGTCTCAGGAATAAAAATCCAACTATATAGCCAGCACGAAGCAGAGTCCATGTCAGGGCAAAGTCCCACCGATTCTCCGGTAGCGGAAGAAATTTCAGGTTCTCGTGGAGAGTACGAATTTTACGCCCAACCCGGCACCTACAGCATCCAGGTCATTCCAAGAAGCGATAGCCGGCTATTGAAACAAAGCATCTTTAATATTCAGGTCGATAGATCCGGCACTAACTACGATATCAGCCTTATACCTGGAAACATTTTGAGTGGCGTGGTTCGCACCAAATCCGGTGACCCTGTCAGAAGCGGAGAAGTATTCGCCCTGGGAATTGAGCCGACGCCCTACTGGAGCACCAGCAAAATTGACAGAAACGGTCGCTATAGCCTGGTTTTACCCCGGGGCAAATTCCATCTCGGCTCGCGATCTTCATCCTCCGGTATTTTCGGAAACGAAGAGAAAAATGGACTGAGCGCCCAAGCCGGTCAAGGAAGCTACTATCTCAGTAAACAGATTCAGAGCGTCGACCTGTATAGAGACCAGAGCTTCGACATAGAGTTACCTGAGATGGTGCGCTACAGAGGCGAACTGGTTGACCCCCTGGGCAACGCCGTCGCCGGTGCGCGCCTCCTCTTTACCCCAAAAGATGTTGAAGAGTCTCCGGTGCTAAATGAACTTGATTTTTCCTCCAGCTGCATGACCGACGCCGTAGGCAAATTTGAGATCCTTCTGGAATCCGGAATTTTTGATCTTGATGTGGTGCCACGCCAGGATTCCAAACAGTTCGGTTTCTCCGAAGCTGATATAAAAATTGACTCTCCCCAGCAGAGAAAGTTCACCCTGGAGGAAGGCCATAAGCTATCCGGTCGTGTCCTTTTCAAAGATGAACCCTTGCCCGACTGCCTCGTCCGCATCCACTCCCATGAAAATGACAGAGAGTTCATAGCCGAATCAAATCAAAACGGTGAATTTGCCGCCAGTATCCCTCCGGGGGTCTATACCATTCTGGTCTCATCCGGAGCGAAAAAAGGGAAGCTAAATCAGAACGAAGACAGCTCCGAATCCGCCGAGATTGCCCCCTGGACCAAAGAGATAGTGGTCGGCGGCGACACCCATGTGGGCATCAAGCTCAAGTCGGGAATCGACCTGACCGGCTGCATCAAAGATGATTCCGGCAGGCCCAAAGCCGGAATTAGGGTATCTGTATTCTCCTCAACCAAAAACAACCAGGAAGGACTGAACGAAGAGAACCTGGGACGTTCCATGGCCCACACAAATACCGACACCCAGGGCAATTTCAGCTTTTCATTAATCAAAGGCAAATACTGGCTTGTGGTTCATCGCGATTTCGAAAGCGCTCGCCAGGTCGATATCTCTGACCAACAACGCCATGTCGATATAAGCTGGCATGGCTGGTGCCAGGTAAGATTTAAAGTCGAGGGAGAGGAAGGGGAAGGTATTCCCCGCTGCAAAGTTAGCTACGAACCTTATAAGGTTAATGGAGAATCCCCGTCTAATAATAATTCGTCGGAGCCGGTGGAGCATCCCTCAGGTTATGTAATCACCGATAGGGATGGAATTTGTAAATTGACAATCCCCTCGGGCATCTACACTTTTCGCTTCGGTCCTCCTTTAGCGGGCTCCTATGCCGAGAAAGAGATTCGTCAGCTCTCCGTGATTGCCGACTCAAATCGAAAAATTGCCCTGGCTCGCAAAAATTGAAACCACAAGTTTTGAAATGAATTTGCCTTTCCATGCTCTACCAGTTCAAACTCTGTGGGTATAATCATAAGTGGAGGCTCATCCATTTTAATTACTTACTACAGTTTGGATTCGAGAAGTGAGCGAGCAAGCACACAAGCGAAAGAGACCCAAAGTACCCACCAGCCCCTGGGACATATTAATCGCCTCGGTCGAACAGATCATGGACAAAGGCGACTGGAAAGAAGCTGAAAAGCTGGCTTTAGCAGCCCTTGAAGAAGCGGAGTGTTTCGAGCCGGACGATAGAAGGCTTGGTATCACCCTGGAGCTGATGTCTGAAATTTATTACGTTACCAGGGAGTACAATCGAGGAGCGCCGGTGGTTCGACGTCTTCTTCAGATGTACATCCGCTGCCTCGGTCCGGATCACATAGATACCGGCACTGTCACCCACAATGCTGCAATGCTCTACCATTCCTGGGGCAAGCATATTGAAGCTGAGCCATTCTATGTTCAAGCTCTAAGAATTAAGAAAAACAGGCTGGGTCGAGCTCATCCCCAGGTCATGACACTTTTAGGCCACTATATTCAACTTCTCTATCAGACCGATAGGGTCAAGGAGGCAGAGGAATTGAAATCCACCGCCATTGCGGTGTCCTCCGGGAAGTTTACCCGTTCGGGCCAGTGGAAAGCCGTTCCCCCGCCGGCGGAAGACTCTACCCTTTATACAAATAAGTAAGGGCTTCAATATTGAATGTGAAAAGACCCGTCTATCAAATAGACCGGGTCCTTTTCTTTACCCCTCATGACCAAAATCAAGGCAAAAGTATAAATTAGGCTGAGACTGGATGAGCCTGGGCGACACCGCCACCAGCCCAACTCTGACCATCTTCTTTCCGGTTTTCAGGCCGGGGAAAGAGATTTAGCTCTCGCTTCTCGGAATTCTCCCACTTCGAGGCGACCATGCCTTTTTTGTAGAGTTTCTGATGGGTGGAGAAGAAGCAGTATTTAGCCAGAGAGCTATCTGTTTTAGCGGCAATCTCCTTTTGCAGCTCTTCTTTTGTTTCGTCGTCCCTTGCCACCAAAAGGATCATCTCCACTCCGGCACCATTGATAGCAGACTCAAGGTTGTCTATTTTCTCAGGGTTGTTGGCGATGCCGATATCATAAGCAATACCATTGCAAGTGAATGAAACTTTGGCATCGATTCCGTGGTCGGCTTTCTCTTTCTCGCTACACGTGGTCCATTTGAAATCGGAGATTTTTTCATTTTTCTGGGATATCAGATAGAGCATCCTCAGATTTGCCACTTCAAGATGATGACGCTGCCATTCGGCATCGAAACGATCCACTTCATCATGCTCGATGCCCGTGGCGGATTTAGCCACATCAGAGAGTAGATATACAAGTGGCTTGGTGGGAGTTGTCCACCAGGGCAACTTGGTACCATGCCTGTGGCAGAGCAGATAGTCGAGATAAAAGAGCTTTCTCAAACGATCTCTTATCAAAACCGGCTTATTCTCATCGGCTATGAACCAGGATATATGTTTTTCGAGCAGTACCTGATGCTCGTTTATCAGATTGAAGATCAAATGATCTCGGTCGTTTAATTGAATCGCCATTGCAATGCCTTTTTCCTTTTAATTTCTTTTCTTGGTCAAAATCGGGTGTTGTGGTGAATGAGGTCAGTGTTTTCCGAATATGTACTTATAAAGCGCGTCCGAATCGAATCGTTTATGTACTCGGTATTTCCCTCTTAAAGAATCGTCCATGTGCTCAAGACTCTGTCTCATTCGCTTGATACCCTTGGCTCTACTTGCGATCAATTCAAGTTGATCTTCTAATTCATCAATCGTCTGGACAGGGGCTCTAGCCCTGGTCAGATCTTCATATATCTGGGCCGAATCGTTGTAATAGTCAGCCAGTAACTTTCCGTACTCTGCAAGATCATCGCTGCCCTCCGGTACCTGCAGTTGCTGGAGCTTACCGGCTATTCGGCGGTACTTGTAAGCAACACCTTTAGCTGTTTTGGTCCACTCTTGAACCCTCTCCACTTCCTGATTGAAATCTCTTCTTAGAACGATGTTCTCTTTCTCGGACTTTTCGTAAGCGACCACAATTTGATCGACCGCCTCGAACCAGCGTTTGGCAGGAGTATCTTCCGACTGGAAGGCATAAGCACCGGCAGCGGCTACGGCGTTAACCTCTTTGGTGGCTTGTACCCGTTTATGGGAAGGGGCATCTTTGGAGGAGAACACTTCCGACTTTCCTTGCAGCTGGACTTTTCTGTCATTACTGCCTTCAGCTGGACGCGCGGCCTGGGCACTTACTCCCAGAAATGTATTCACTCCGAAGCTTATGGTCAGCGCCATCACCGACAACATTGCTTTCTTATAGATTGCTCTTTTACCTTGTGACATCATCTAAACTCTCTAATTCTGCGCGTTTCTAAGGGGCTGTACCGGGAATCCGGATCTTCCGGTCGATGCTCCGCCGCCTGGAATGCCGGGGGTGGTAGGTCTTGCCATGAAGGCATCCTGCACCTGGGCTGTGGTGGCACCGGTTCTTACCTGGGCCGGCGTGTCGCTGTTGGCGTTAAACGTATTCATCTGAACAACTTTCCAGATTGTGTAAGCCGAAAGCAGCATCAAAAGACCGGCGGCAGCTCCCACGACCCGGGCGGCACCGTATGGGTGACCGAGGATCATGGACCAGGCAGCCAGTGCCATAAATATTGTTGCTGAAACCACCCCGAGTATGACCAGGTATCTGGAGAAGGTCCAGACTGTGGGCAGGGGATGGGTTGAATTCAAACCATAAAGAGAAGGAGTTCTTGGATAGCTGGCGCCGGGGCTGTCGTTGTTGATTCTTTTACGACCGCCATTGTTCTGGGCTTGAGGATAAGGTGCCATCACTTCGTTAATCTGAGCAATTTGCGCATCAGATGCGGTTACATCGATAATCTGCTCCCCGGAGCGAAGATTCACCCCGAGAATTCCTTCTATCTGACTGAGTTCGTCGTTGGAGAGTTGATCAGGTCGTATGGTCTGAACTTCTCTGTTTCCACGACTTCCATTGTTAAATATTCTCACGGTGGTTCGGTCACGTCCGACACCGGTGGGAAAGCTATGACCGGGACTGGAATCGGCGGCTCCGGTAGGTGTAGGCGGCACAACTCCGCCATCACCCGGAGTTACAGGTGCCGGAGAAGATCCATCCCCGATAGGAGGTGGTTGCGGTGGGGCAAATCCCTGGGCATTGGCATCAGGACATTGACCTATGCAAGTAATCAAGCCAATTACAAGAGCAAGAAGACTGGTCTTCAAGACTCCTGAATTTCTAAAATTAGACTTGTTCTGGGATTGCATTTTTCGTAACTCCTGATCCTTTTTATTTAGTCAATTAGGCTCTGTCCATCACTAGAACTCGAACTACCGGCTACTCCTTCACGATTGCTCTTGTTCTGGTGGCCTACCACTGCTTTATTACTGTCCTCATCTTTTTTCTCTTCGCTTATTCCCATCAGCTCTTGAGCGAGACTTTGAAGTTCCGATAGCGAAGGGAAGTCGACCATGTCATCATCTTGATCCAGCTCGGGAGCAATCAGACTGGACAGCTCATTTGTCTCTTTGCTCTCAGCTTCAATGGCGACACCGGGCTTTTCTGTATCCTGTCCGTTGCCTTCTTTCGCTGAGGGATCGAAGTTGATATCACTGGTGACGGTATCAATAAAGTCATTGAGGACTTTGTTATCCTTGCTCTCTTGGCCGTTCTCAGTTTCATTATTTCCTGGCTCATCAATGTCATCTATGAGGGACTCCTGTGCTAGTTCGATTTGCGGCTTCTTGCCATTCTTTCCGTTGGTGATTGAAGTAATCATAGGAACTTGTGGAGGTCTTACCACGGGCTCGTAATCGCCTGCCGGGATCTCGAGCATTTTCTCGCCCTGGGAAGTCTCGAGCATGTTGACGGAAGAGACCTGTAGCTGTTCTTCCATGGTCGGGTCTTCGGGCAAATCTTTGTGAGAGCAGAACTTCTCGGGAAGTTCTTCGAAAGTGTCTACAACCTTACCCAGGGTCATCTCCAGACCAAGGGCTCGGATCTCGCAGCACAGTCCATCGAATGCGGCTGTTCGACCGCCATTCTCCGGATTCTTACCTTGGACGATATCGGCATAAGCCTGATGCCTGCCTTGAATATCGTCTGCTTTGATAGTCATCATTTCATTGAGCATGTGGGCACAGCCATAGGCTTGCACCGCCCAAACTTCCATCTCACCCATTCTCTGACCGCCGTGGTTGGCTTTACCACCAACCGGCTGCTGGGTGACAGCGGCATAAGGACCGCCAAGACCGGATCTGGCGTTGACTTTGTGCAGCACCAGCTGATTGAGCTTGAGCATATACTGACGCCCGACGAGAACTGGCTTATCGAAAGCTTCTCCGGTTCTACCGTCATAGAGCTTCACCTTACCGTCTTCACCCAACCACTCATAACCGGGCAAATTGCGAACTTCGTTCATCGCACCTTTAACAAGGTTGTAGGTGGCATCCGGCGAGAGGCACTCATCAAACTGGTGAATCCGGTAAAAGCGATTCAATACGCTGGCATAGTAGCCTAGCTGGGTGTCGAACACCTGACCGACATTCATACGGCTGGGTACACCGAGAGGATTAAGTACGATGTCCACCGGTGTGCCGTCAGGCAGGTAGGGCATATCCTCATCAGGAATGATTGTAGCCACAATACCTTTGTTTCCGTGACGACCGGCAAGTTTATCGCCTATTTCAAGCTTACAGAGCCTGGCGGTGAGAACTTCAATCTCGCAGATAAGCCCTGCTTTCATCTCGGGTGTGGTCTCAGGAGTGAAGATGCGAACATCGACAACTCGACCACCGGCACCGTGGGGAACTCTCAAACTGTTATCGCCCATCTCCTCGGCAACTTTACCGAAGACTGCTTGCAAAAGCTCTTCTTCGGAGCTGAGGGCGCGATGCTCTTTAGGTGTGAGCTTGGAGACGAGTACATCGCCGGGCTCCACATAAGAACCAATTTTTGCGATTCCACGTTCGTCCAGGTGTTCCAGATCTTTAGCGGCCACATTGGGCAGCTCCGGAGTCAAAATTTCAGGTCCTCTAAGAGTCTGGTGCACACCGATTGAATGCTTCTCTATCTCAATATGGGTGAAAACATCATCTCTGATAAGTCCTTTTCTGATGATGATCGCATCCTCATAGTTGTAGCCGTTCCAGGAGAGGAATGCGGTGAGAATGTTTCTTCCAAGGGCAAGTTCACCCTTATCAATTCCCGGTCCGTCGGCTATCACCTGACCGGCTTCCACTCTGTCGCCTTCGCGCACGGCCGGTCTTTGATCTCGGATGGTGTTCTGGTTGGTCCGGTCGAAACGGGTCAGTTCATACTTTCTCTTTTCACCGGAAGCCTGGGTTATGACGATCTCATTTCCGGTGACACGGCTAACTGTGCCGGCCCGTCTTGCTGTTATGGAATGACCGGAAGATCTTGCTACGATTTTCTCCATGCCAGTGCCGACCCGGGGACGTTCCGGACGAACCAGAGGCAGGGTCTGCCGCATCATTCCGCCACCCATTAGGGCTCGGGAAGTATCATCATGCTCCAGGAAAGGAATCAAGCCGGAGCCCACAGAGAAGAATCCCTGGGGAGTTATGCCGATAAGGTCAACCATCTCAGGCGGAACTTCCAGGAAAAGCTCTCCTCGTCTTGCTGCTACCAGGGGTCCAAGGATCTGGTTGCCATCGACTTTGGTATCAGGAGGAGCTAACGTATATTCTTTGTCTTCACCCGGAGTGATGTACTGAACATCGTCGGTGATAATGCCGTTCACTACCTTTCTATAAGGTACGCACATGAAGCCGTCGTCATCTATACGACAGTAGGTGGCAAGGTAGGAGACCATACCGCAGTTCTTACCTTCCGGAGACTCGACCAGACAAACTCTACCGATCTGACTGGGATGTACATCACGCATCTCCACAGGAGCAGCTGCCGGATCGATACCACCGGGACCGAAGGAGGTTATCCGTCGACGATGGGAAAGCTCCGAAAGCGGATTCTGTTGATCGAGATACTGTACAAGCGGGTTACCGGAGAAATATTTGCTGGCCGCGTTGGCAAACGGTCTTGTGTCGAGAAGATCGTTGGGGCTACCGATCTCTTCGTCTTCATTGAGCTCAAGGCGCATCTTGACGGAACGAGCCATCTGTCCGACAGCCGGTCTGAGCGCCCGGGTCATTGTCTCACCCACACCTCTGAGGTGACGGTTCTCCAAACTGTCAATGTTATCGACGAAGCCCGAATCATGGGGGAGACCCAGGAGGTACTCGACGGCTCTCATCAGATCTTCGGGGGTAAGCTGCAGGGAATCTTCTTCCAAGCCGAGCTTCTTGTTCACCCGTCTTCTGCCAAGTTTGGAGAGTGAATATCTTTTGCGATCAGTAAGTTCCTGCAGGGCAGTGGAACCGGAAGCAGCACCGCCGCCGCCGTCGGGCTTCCAGGAGCGACCGAGCATGGAGAGCGCCTCGTTGGCATTAAGCTCAGGCCATTCGATCTTGTTGCGGGTAAGCAGGTTACCGATTCTTTTCTCAATATCTTTGGAATCCCAGCCCAGAGCCTGGAGCAGAGTGGTTGCGCCCACCCAACTTCTTTTGGGGAGCTTGACCCGACATCTGGCCCGGCTGGTCTTTTTATCCGAATAGTCTAAAACAAGTTCAAAAGTAACCGGCGCGCCCAACTCAGCAAGCATCAGGGCTTTGAACTGGTTGAGAGCCGGCTGGCTGTAGTAGATACCGGGAGCACGAACAAGTTGTCCGAGCACCACTCTTTCAGAACCGTTTATAACGAATGTACCGCGGTCGGTGATAACCGGCAGGTCAGCAACATAAACTTTGGATTTGCGCAGCTCACCGGTGGTAGTATCACGCAACCAGGCTTCCACCATCAAACGACGAGCATGGGTCATGTTGGTCTTTCTGGCTTGCTCAGCGGTTAGCGGATATCCGGAATCCGGAGCATACTCCTCGAACCACCAGTTGACATTGCCATCCGGCCCGATAAATGTAAGTTCAAAACGCGAACTCAAGTCGCTGGAGATTGGAGACACTTCGGCAAAGAGATTACCGATGGTCTCTTCCAGAAGACGTCTATAAGAACGTCTTGGATGCTCTGCTAAGTCCGGCGCCTGGAAATAAAAACTCATTGACCGCCTCCAACGCCATTGTGAGACAGTGATCGTTTATTCACGGAGAGGGCTCTTGCCAGGTCACTGGCGTAAACTTTGTTGCCGGGCTTAAGAGCGCTGGCAATTCTGAATTCAGTGACAGCCTGACTTATCTCTCCGGCTGCCATTAAGTTGACGGCTAACCGGTGGTGAATTTCTGCATTTTTGAGATTATTTATTAGCATCTCTCTAAGAATCTTGGCTGCACCCCGGTGATCTTTTTGTTGTTCTGCTGCGCTTACCATTGCCATTGACGCAGAGAGGGGTGAGCTCGTTTGTTTGGTCTGGGTGGAAACTTCAGAAGCAGTTTGGCTTTGGGGCTGCCCCTGATAGTTAACAGTATCTGTTTTTGCCTCTCCGTCTGCAATGGGATTATCCGCATCGACGGCGGGGAAAATACGTGGTTCAAGGCTATTGACACCAGGTCCAGGTTGTGCGGCCTGACGAGCTACGCTCTGGAATGCATTAGCTACAGGATTCTGGGCAATGCTGGGTCTCGCAGCCGGTGCGCCTTCATACATACTCTTTCCATGGAAAGCAGCGTTCATGTTCGGATTCGGACTGGAAATTGGATTAGGATTTTGTACTGTCCGCATCGGCGGCATAGAAGCCGGAGGCATCATCGCACCCGGATTTCGATTTATATTTGGATTCCCCTGGACCGGCTGAGAGACCGCCATTCGGTTCATAGTCCTGGGAGCGACATTCTGGTACATGCCACCCTGACCGCCCCGGGCCGGCAGCTGCGGTACTGATCGCATGGGCTGCATAGTCGGCATGGATGTGGTGGTCCCCACTCCCTTGAAGCCTTGCATCTCTTTCATTCGAGCGGCAGCTTCCTGATTATGTTCTGGATCTATCAGCACGCAGGTCAGATAAGCCTGGTGGGCACCCTTATAATCGCCATTAGCCTCCAGGCACTCACCGAGCAAAAACTGATACTTGGCGTTGCGTGGTTCCATCATCGTGGCCTGGCTAATCTCAGCCAGTGCTTCTCTCTTCAAGCCTTGACTGAAAAGGGTTTCGGCAGCTTTCCTGTGCTTTTCAGCGGTGGCATGTTGATATGCTCTTTTTAAACTCTCAAGTCCCGGTTTTAGACCGGCATTGTTAGGGTCAATAGCTTGCAGCTTGTTGTATTCGCTCTGGGCACCGACAAAATCGCCACTGAGCTGAAGAGCCCCGGCAAGACCGAGATGATTATCCGCCGACAGGGGATTCTTAGCCACCTGATCACGCCAGATACTCACCAGCGCTTGACCGGCCGCGTGATCGTCGGAATCTAAAATCAGAGCTTTTCTCAGAGAGTCTGCCGCTTTTGTATTGTCTCTGCGTCCCAGATAAAGAAGTCCGAGTTGACGGTGGGCGGGAGCGAAATCGGGATCTTTAACGATAGCCTGACCGTACCATTTAAGGGCTTCCGAAACTCTCTGGTAGATAAGCTCGATGTCGCCCATTTTTACGTAGGTTTTTGCACAGGGATCTATTTTCAATGCCTGTTGATACTCGATGTAAGCACCCTGATAGTCATTTGTGGCCTTCAGCTGATCACCCATGCCGATGCGAACATCCGCATCACCAGGATCGAGTCCCATGTCTTGCAGAGCCTTCGTCAAAAGCTTCCCGGCCATACCATTGTCAGGTGCCGCGGCCAGCGCTTTTCTTAATAGACTTGCGGCAGCCTGGGTTTTACCCTCTTTCAACTTTTGCTGACCCAGCGCGGTACGAGCGGCTGAGAGATTGATGCGAAATTGTTTGTTACCCGGATCATATTCCACTGCCTTTTCATGGGCAGAGATAGCGTCATCCCAACGTCCTTGCTGACCAAAAGAGACTGCATCATTGTTCAGTTGAACAGCCTGCTGTTTTCTCACTTTAAACTGTTCCAGCTTCTTTTTATATGCAGCGCGGGTCTCGGCAGACTTAGCTTCTCTTGCTTGTTTCTCCGCCTCAAGGCGCTGGGCTTCTTCTTCCTGCTTCTGCTTTTCCAATTCTCGATAGTCTGGTCTTCGCCTGAATCTAGAAACAGGAACAACGGATTCCACTCCGTTGGAAAAATCTTTATCGTCTCTATCATAAGAAGCCTTGCCGCTGGCGTCACCATTGCGACGCGGCAGGGGCTTGGCGTTCAGTTTGGTAGCGGATGCCGGCTGATGTATGCCTGCCCCCACAAGGATGGAGGCTGATAGAGCCAACGCCACCGCTAAATAATTACGTGTCCTGGTCATGGGTGAAAAAGAAACCTCGAATATTTATTCAATCTGGCTTCGACGCCTCCGGTCATCGCAAGACCGGTCAGTTTCAAAGGTACCCTTGAGCACCCTCAGGAGTCTATTGGGGGATTTCCCCGGCATTTCGTAGTTTTCCCATCCGCGCATTAAATGCTTCTAATGCGCAGGGCTCAATCAGCTCAAAATCAGTGGGTCTTCCTACTTGCGGTAGAGGCCGAACTGAGCCCCCAGTCCCCCGTGTAGCCGAACATCGCTCACAAGAGCTGCCGAAAATAGATTGTGCAGACCGGGGCGACAGTAGAGTAGGTAGAACAGTACCAATGTGAACAGTAGAAGCAGAAAACCAGGAAAACCGAAGTTTAAATGACCATCGGCCGAAAACCAGTTGGCGGCGCCCCAGAGCAAGAAGAAGAAAAGAAATGAACAGAAAGCCTTGATGAGATGTCTTGCTAATGCTCTAAGTAGTGATAGTGACTGCCCGCCCCTGCCGGTCACTCTCAGTCCCATATAGCGCTTGCCCGGAGTGGCCTGACCCGCTCCCGCAAGAAAGTAGCTGTGATAGATACAGTTTATAGAAGCAATTAGTAAAAAGATAAGAGCGAGGGAGCTTTCTGATGCTGATACAGATTGAGAGCTTCCCCAGAGAATAGCGCTTGCCAGAAACAGACTGAAAAATGGGAAACAAGAGTCGAATAAACCGAAGCAAAAGAATAGGATGATATAGGGCACTATTAGCAGTACCACATCCGAGATCTCTACGGTGCCACCGCCTAAGATATTAGGAACCAGCGAAAACACGTACAGAAAAACAACTGAAGAGACAAATCCGAGAAGTGAACCGTCCACAAGGTTGGCGAACAATCTTCTTGTTGTGGTGGCAGGCATCCATTCCGTCAGGGCTGCCTGTTGAAGCTTGATATCGTTATGGCTCTCCTTTTCAAGCCTGGCAAGATCCGTCTCACCTTTGAGATCGTAGAGATCTGCTTTCATCTTATGCAATTCCGCCCGATCTGAATTACCTGCTAAAACGATGGCCCGCTCAAGCTCCTCCAAACTTTCGTCATAGAGAATCAAATTCATCAAAGAAGCAGCTTTCCTTACCCTTAATTCCAGAAGGAAAAATTCAAAGGAGGAGAGAGAAATAACTTCATCGCATATTTCAATAGCTTCCCTGTCTTTTCCAAGGTTCTGGTAGCAATCGATCAACCTCAGAGTATCTTGATAATCCGTCTTTCTACCGGGATCAAGCTCCAGAGCCCTGGATATATCATCGATAGTATTCTCAAATAGGTTGAGACAGTAAAACGCCCATCCCCTCAGAGCATAGGTAGCAGCTTCCTCAGGCTTAAGCGCAAGCTTCGCCGTGGCATCATCGATGGCGCCCTGAAAGTTTTCCAGACGAATTCTGACATAGGCTCTTAATCCGTAGTTGTATGCAACCCTGTCCGAACACTCGATGGCTGAATCGAGTTTTCTCTCTGCTTCTTCAAATCGAAGCAACAATACATTCACCAGGGCTACCAGACCCAGGGAACAAGACTTAATTTGGCTGAATTTTGATTCGGGCATTCTTTAAATTGTCGTACAGAGCTAATCCAGGCGTCTTATATAACTGAGCCAGGTGATCAATTTCCCTGGACCCGGACTACCCTTGTCAGTAGTTAAGTTTTAAGAATATCAAATGAAAGGCAATGTCAAGCAAAAATTCTAGCACCGCCTAAAGACATCCAATGGCAGGATAAAGCACAGATTTGCCAGTGAACTGGCTCCATATTATTTGCCACCGTTTCGAAGTGAAGCTATCTTATTAGTTAAACAAAAGATGCAAAACTGATGGTAGAAGCGCCAGGCATTGCTACAATTAGTTCGGGTATTATTTAGTAAGATATTCTCCTGCGGGAGAGTCTCCTGAAAACCAAGCCAATTCAAGCGGAGACCAGATTGGATCCATCGATACAGCCTATGAATCGCCCTTCAATGTTTAGACCGAGAACAGTTCTTTGCGAAAGACATGAACTAATTCGCTTCGGTCTTAAGAGAGTCGTCTCCGAAGTAGTAGAAATAGTCGCCGAAGCAGCTGACGGTATGTCTGCCTGTGAGATTATCCGCAGCTTGAAACCGGACTTTATCATTCTGGATGTGGATCTCGACGTC
>MDTD01094363.1_pt1 | contig 14022 bp, 8 predicted proteins | sample 811221 | NCBI WGS metagenome assembly MDTD01 (sample SAMN05326646, study PRJNA326480) | marine metagenome | isolation source: seawater | place: Pacific Ocean: South West | collected 2011
TGGCAAAACCGGACAAATCACGTGCTACAAAAACCGGACATTTCTATTTGTCTCCAACAGAGGGATAGATAAAAACAGCCGGTCCGCATCTAAGGTGAACCGGCTGCGATGGTACAGGATAAATATGTATCAGATTTAGCTTTGATCCACCCGTTTACCTGCAAACTGAACCGTTGCCGCAACAGCAGCCAGGCCCAGGGGTAACACGATATACACCGGCAGGCCCAGACCCACGGGGATATATCCGAACAAAACCGTGATCACCCCCACGGTGATGGCATAGAAAATCTGGGTTTTTACATGGTCGATATGATCGCAGGACGCTCCCATGGACGACAGTATCGTGGTGTCCGAAATGGGAGAGCAATGGTCGCCGAAAATGGCACCGGTGAGCACCGCACCCACATTCATCAGCAGGTAGCCGTATTCCGGGGAGATGGACCAGGCCAGGGGAATGGCCAGGGGCATCAGAATTCCCATGGTGCCGTAGGAGGTCCCTGTGGCAAATGAAATAAAGGAGCCCAGGATGAATATAATGGAGGGCAGGATAAATGCGGGGATCTTGTTCGACAGGATCAAGATGAGGAATTTTGCGGTTCCAAGTTCTTTGATCACGGAACTCAAGGACCAGGCCAGAAGAAGGATAACCCCGGTGATAACCAGGGATTTTATCCCGTGAATCCAGTGGGATACCGCCTCTTCAAAAGTGAATATCTTTTTTACAACCCCCATGACAACGGCAACGATGCCGGCAAACAAGGCGGCTTGGAAAAGCACCACAGAGGCGTCAGAGGCACCGAAGGTTTCCCGCATGGCGGTGAATCCCAAAGGGGCGTCTTGGAGCAGGGCGATGAGTTGGGTATTGTCCCCGCCCATAATGGCGCTTCTGCCGTTGAGGTAAAATCCCAAAAAAGCCCCCACGATCAATGTGCCGATGGGAACGATGGCGTTCCAGACGCTCAAGGGGATGTTCCTGTCCGGTTCCATGGCTTTCATGTCGTGGGAGGCGGAAAGGTTGGAGCCCGGGGCCATGACTTTGCCGGTGGTTCTGGCCCGGTGTTCCGCCTTGAACATGGGGCCGAATTCCTTCAGGGTAACGGCGGTCATCACGATGAAAAACAGGATCAGGATATTGTAAAACCGGAAAGGGATGGTTTCCACGAACACCCCGTAGGCATTGACATCCAGACCGATGCCGGAAAGGCCGTCCTTGATCAGCCCCACCTCATAGGCCACCCAGGTGGATATCAGGGCTATGCCTGCAATGGGGGCGGCGGTGGCATCAATAATAAAGGATAGTTTTTCCCGGGAAATTTTCATCCGGTCCGTTACCGGCCGCATGATGGGGCCCACAGTAAGGGAATTGGCATAGTCATCAAAAAAGATGAGCAGCCCCATGAGCCAGGTGACGATCTGGGTGGACACCGCGGTCTTGGCCCGCTTGGCCAAGGCTTCGGCAATGGCCTTTGTTCCTCCCATTTTGGACACCACGGCGATCAGGCCGCCGATGGCCAGGCATTGGAGGATGATGCCTGCGTTCCATCCGTCTGCCATGGAAGAGATGATATTGGAGGTAAGCCGGGTAAATCCGCCGATGGCCGCACCGAATATATCAGCCCCGTTCAAGGACAGCATAAAAGTGCCGGAAAATATCCCCATGAACAGGGAAATCACCACGTTTCTGGTGATAAAGGCCAGGGTGATGGCCACCAGGGGAGGCAGCAGTGTCAGCAGGCCGAAGCGATCGGCATTGGCGGCAGCCACGGCCGGGTCCGCGGCAAACAGGGTACCGGGAACCAGTAAAAAGAAAAACACCGCAAGAATAGAGCGCAGTGCCTGATGTGTAAAAATAAAGTGTCTATTTAAAGAGAGCATGTTTCAACATCTCCGTATGGGATTTAAAGGGTTATGGTTAGATGTTGCTACTTTTTTAGCAACATAATTTATTGGTTTCATTAAAAATACAGCGGAACCCTATGCCATAATCCGTGCGGGGAAACAAGGGTTTTGTGTAAAAACTCAAGTGTGAAGACTTTTTAGGCAGAAAGGCTTGACCCGGAGGGAAACCTGTGGGATAAGAGATGCTCTGTTTTTAAATAATCAAATACTTATTTATAAGTTAAATGGGATTTAGTAAATTTGATTAATTCATAAATAAATGCTTGTTTTCTCCCTAATATTTACAAGTTAGGCATAATATTGTATGTGGTACAGGTTATATTGGGATTAATGAATGTTCTCATTACCATAAACGAGGTGAAATCTATGAAAAAAAGAATGCAGACCATTGACGGAAATACTGCAGCAACCCACGTGGCCTATGCCATGAGCGAGGTGGCTGCCATATATCCGATTACCCCTTCCAGCCCCCTAGGAGAAATTGCTGACTCCTGGGCTGCCAAGGGGAGAAAGAATATTTTCGGTCAGGTCGTTGATATCAAGCAGATGCAGTCTGAGGCGGGTGCGGCAGGCGCGGTTCACGGATCGCTGGCAGCAGGCGCCCTGACATCCACCTTTACGGCATCCCAGGGGCTTTTGCTGAAGGTCCCCAACATGTACAAGATATCCGGCGAACTGCTCCCCAGTGTTTTTCATGTCACCGCCCGTTCTATTTCCGCCCACGCGCTTTCCATCTTTGGTGACCACCAGGATGTCATGGCCTGCCGCCAGACCGGTTTTGCCATGCTGGCCTCCTCATCGGTGCAGGAAGCCCAGGACCTGGCATTGGTTGCCCACCTGGCCACCATGGACGCCCGGGTGCCCTTTCTCCACTTCTACGACGGATTCAGAACCTCACATGAGATCCAGAAAATCGAAATGATTGAATATGAGGACATGGCGTCCCTGTTCAACTACAAGGCCTACAGAGAGTTTAAAAACAGGGCCCTTAACCCCGAACATCCCGATACCAGAGGTACGGCCCAGAACCCGGATATTTATTTTCAGGGCCGTGAGGCAGCCAACAAGTACTACCAGGCCGTTCCGGGCATCGTTAAAAACTACATGAAAAAGGTGGGGGATCTCACCGGCCGTCATTACAAACCCTTCGACTATGTGGGTGATCCCGAAGCCGACCGCGTCATTGTTGCCATGGGCTCCGGCTGCGAAGCCATTGAAGAATCCATTGAAAAACTGAACACAGAAGGTGAACGCTTAGGGCTTATCAAGGTAAGGCTCTACAGACCCTTTGACATCGAATCCTTCCTCCAGGTGGTTCCGGCATCTGTTGAAACCGTCACCGTTCTGGACAGAACCAAGGAACCCGGCGCCGTCGGCGAGCCCCTGTACCAGGATGTCTGCACCGCCTTCATGGAATACGGCGAAGGCCCCCAGATCGTGGGCGGACGTTACGGCCTCTCCTCCAAGGAGTTCACCCCGTCCATGATAAAAGCGGTCTACGACAACATGACCGCCATTGCGCCTAAAAACCACTTCACCGTGGGTATTATTGACGATGTCACCCACACCTCACTTGAAGTGGGAACAGATTTCAACCCGGCTCCGGAAGGCACTATCTCAGCCAAATTCTTCGGCCTGGGATCTGACGGCACCGTAGGTGCCAACCAGTCTGCCATCGCCATCATCGGCGACAACACCGATAAATACGCCCAGGGGTATTTTGCCTACGACTCCAAGAAGTCCGGCGGCATCACCGTTTCCCATCTCAGGTTCGGCGACACCCCCATCCGTTCCACCTACCTGGTTCAGAACCCGGATTTTGTGGCGGTTCACAAAGCCAACTACGTGGAACTTTACGATGTGCTCAAGGGCATTAAAGAGGGCGGCACCTTCCTGCTGAACTCCGAATGGTCTTTGGAAGACATGGAAAAGCACATCCCGGGCAACGTGCGTAAAACCATCCATGACAAAAAGCTGAACTTCTACAACATTGACGCCGTGAAAATCGCCGGTGAAGTGGGATTGGGCAACCGCATCAACATGATCATGCAGACCTGTTTCTTCAACCTGGCCAAGGTATTGCCGGTGGAAGAGGCTATTGAACTGCTGAAAGCCGACATCAAGCGGATGTTCGGTAAAAAGGGCGATGCCATTGTCAACATGAACATTGAAGCCGTTGACAAAACCCTGGATAAGCTGGTGAAAGTGGATGTACCGGCTTCCTGGGCAGATGCGGTCACTGTACCTGTTGAAATCGAATCTGCCACTGATTTTGTGGACAATGTCTGCCGTGAGATCAACGCCCTGCGCGGCGACGATCTTCCGGTATCCGCCTTTGCCGTGGACGGTGTTTTTGAGCAGGGTACGGCAGCCCATGAAAAACGCGGGGTTGCCATCAACGTTCCCGAGTGGATTCCCGAAAACTGTATCCAGTGTAACCAATGTTCCTATGTCTGCCCCCATTCCGCCATCATCCCCATCGTGGCCACGGAAGAAGAAATGGCAGGCGCCCCCGAAACCTTCACCACTATCAAGGGTAAAGGCAAGGGCATGGACGTGTTCCAGTTCAGAATGCAGGTCAACCCCCTGGACTGCCAGGGCTGCGGCAATTGTGCCGATATCTGCCCGGCCAAGAAAACGGCTCTCGTCATGAAGCCGCTGGCCTCCCAGACAGAGGTTGAGGTTCCCAATCACAAGTTCTCTTTGAGCGTTCCTTTCAAGACCGACGTCCTGAAGAGAGAAACCGTCAAGGGCAGCCAGTTGTGGCAGCCCCTGCTTGAGTTCTCCGGCGCCTGTGCAGGCTGCGGCGAGACCCCCTATGTCAAGGTCATCACCCAGCTGTTCGGCGAGAGAATGACCATCTCCAACGCCACGGGCTGTTCCTCCATCTGGGGCGGTTCCGCACCCTCCACCCCCTACTGCACCAATGCAGACGGTGAAGGTCCTGCCTGGGCATCTTCCCTGTTCGAAGATGCGGCGGAATACGGCTACGGCATGATGTTGGCCACCAAGTCCAGAAGAAACACCCTGGCCGATACCATGAAAAAGGCCCTGGAAGCAGGTGTTTCCGACGAGGTGAAGGCTGCCATTGAAGGCTGGCTGGCCGGCAAGGACGATGCGGAAGAATCCAAGAAGTACAGCATCGCCTTAAAATCCCTGCTCAAAGACGAGACCTCGGGCATCCTCAAGGATATCTACGACGACCGCGACCTGTTCGTGAAGAAGTCCCACTGGATCTTCGGCGGTGACGGTTGGGCATATGACATCGGCTTCGGCGGCCTGGACCATGTGCTGGCCTCCGGTGACGATATCAACATCCTTGTCATGGACACCGAGGTGTACTCCAACACCGGCGGCCAGTCCTCCAAGGCCACCCCCACCGGCGCCATTGCCAAATATGCCGCCTCCGGCAAGAAGATCGGCAAGAAAGACCTGGGCCGGATGATGATGAGCTACGGCTATGTATACGTGGCCTCCATCTCCATGGGTGCCAACAAACAGCAGACCCTCAAGGCTATTCTGGAAGCGGAAGCCTATCCCGGACCCTCGCTGATCATTGCCTACGCTCCCTGCATTAACCAGGGCATCAGAAAAGGCATGGGCAAATCCCAGCTGGAAGGCAAGCTGGCCGTTGAATCCGGTTACTGGCCCATGTACCGGTACAACCCGCAGCTCATTGACGAGGAAAAGAATCCGTTCGTCCTGGATTCCAAGGCACCGGACGGCACCCTCCAGGAATTCCTGGGCGGCGAGGTCCGTTTTGCAGCCCTTGAAAAGAGCTTCCCGGAAGAGTCCGTAAGGCTGAGAGCCGCCATTGAAGAAGAGGTAAACAATAAGTACACCATCCTCAAGATGATGGCGGATGCCGGTAAAGAGGAAAAATAAACCGATTCCCTAAGTAAAACCTAAGGTAAAACTGAAGTTTACCTGGGGTAAAACCATAAAAAGGGGCTGGAAAATTTTATTTTCCAGCCCCTTTTGCATAAAAAATCCTTTACACTTTCAACAGGGTTTACTATTTTGCGTGGAACAAATACGGAACACGTGACGCAGAACCGGTAAATGCAGTAGTTGAGGGGTATGAAGGCAAGCGGAATTCTAAAAATTGCCAGAAGTTGGCAATATGCCAAAGGGTGGCTTAAATCCATACCGAAGAAAATAATCTTCGGATCGACACTTCTTTTTGTTTTGGTTTCCGCCGTTCCCGTTGTGGATACCGGCCCCTTTCCTTTCCCTGGAAAAGCTGTTTCGGATCTGATCCTGCCGGTGCTCATGGCATCCCCCCAGACAAAGACCATCTCAGGCAAGGTGAAAAGTGGTGAAACCGCCTCCTCCCTTCTCCGGGACTATATGCCGTTGCAGGTGATATATGACATTGACAGGCAGGCCAAAGAGGTCTTTCCCCTGACCCGGATCAGAAAAGGCCAGCCCTATAAGATCAGCCTTCTTGAAGATTCGTTCGTGGCCTTTGAGTATGAGATCGACAATAACGACCGTCTTCTGATTCAAAAGGATACGGACAGCTTTGCCGTTACCAAACTGCCCATTGAATACCAGATTCGTCAGGAAGTGGTCTCTGTCGATATTCAATCTTCTCTGGCCGAAGCCGTGAAACGGGCCAAAGAACAGGCGGACCTGACCTGGATGCTGGCGGATATCTTTGCCTGGGACATTGATTTTATCCGGGATATCAGACCCGGAGACACTTTTAAGGCCCTGGTGGAAAAAAAATACAGGGACGGCAGGTTCTGCGGCTACGCAGATATCCGGGCCGCCTTTTTCACCAACCAGGGCACCACTTACCAGGCCTTTCTCCATGAGGATGCCCGCGGCCGGAAGGCATATTATGACGAAAAGGGCCACTCCCTTGAAAAAGCCTTTTTAAAGGCCCCGGTCAACTATTCCAGAATATCTTCTGCCTTTTCAAACCGCAGGTTCCACCCCATCCTGAAAAAGTACAGATCCCACCCCGGTATAGACTATGCCGCACCCAGAAATACGCCCATTAAGGCGGTGGCGGATGGTGTCATTTCAAGTATCTATTACAGTAAAACCACAGGCCGGCAGATCACCCTGCGCCATTTTTCGGGCTATGAGACCGCATATTTCCACATGAACAAGTATGCCAAAGGCATGAAGAAGGGGCGACAGGTCACCCAGGGGGACGTGATTGGCTATGTGGGGAAAACAGGCCTTGCCACCGGCTACCATCTGTGCTTTCGGATGCGCAAGAACGGCAGACCCGTTAACCCCCTGGACCAGGCCCCCAGCGCCGGCAAACCCGTTGCCCAGGCTGAAATGGATCACTTCACCTTTCTTGCCGGCAAGTACACCGAGATGATCCAGGCCCACCAGAAGCTGGCCCGGTCTACCCCTTAAATATCACTTTAAAAGATTATTTTCTAAGGATTCGTTCTGCCCCGGCAAGAATATCTTCAGCGTAGTACTTTAAGCTGCTGTAAAAGGAAATCACCTGGACAAGATGGTCCAGGTCAAACCGGCGGATGCGCCCCTCTTTGCGGATCTGCGTCAGCCGGTTGTCCATGGCGGCGATAAGATGGCACAGATTGTCACTTCCGGTTTCGGCACGGTCCGACATCAAGGCGGTGAGGGTGTCGCTTGCCGCATGGGCAATTTCAGAAAGTTCCTTTGACATGATGATATCATAGCCTTCGCCGTCAATGCCGTTCAGTATCCTTACCATGGTCCGCAAATGCTCAACGGACCGGCCCATGAGAAAGACCTTTGCCTGGAAATTGTCCGTTCCCAGCCGGTAGATCCGTGCCTCGTGGCGGTGGACGTTGAGGAGAAAGGCCTGGTTTTCCCGGGCTCCGTTTTCCAGATCCGCTATCGGCCCCTCATCCACATGCTGTTGCCGCCGGATAAAGGCTAAGACCAGTTCTTTGCAGAGGCTGTTGCAGGAAACCGCCTGCTCCGCCAGGCGTTTTTTAAGCACGTCGGCCTTTCGCCGGGGAAACACCAGCACAGACACCCCGAAGGCGCAGAGGATGCCAAGGCCGATCTCCACCACCCTGGACGCCCCGAACAGGACAATGTTTTCTTCAAAGATGCCGGTCATGATGATAATGACAACGGTGATGGCGGCCATCCGGTACCGGGTTTTATACCGTGTCAGAAAGGCACAGATGCCGATGGTGACAAAAAGGGCGGAACCGATCCACAGCGGGGTGTGGGGTATCACCAGCATGACGGCCACGCCCATCACCGCACCGATAAAGGTGCCGGACAGGCGGTACAGGCACATCTCCACGGAGTCGGCCACATAGACCTGCATGACGATGACTGTTGAAATAACAGCCCAGTAGGCAAATTCCATGTCAAATGCCAGGGTAATGCCGTAGGCCAGAATGGCGGCCAATGCGGTTTTAAATCCGTGGGTGAGATGGACAAGCGATGGTTTCATTGGACGGGTTTTAACATAGATCGGTAAGTGAGGAAAGCCGGCGGGGATGAAACGAAGGGATAAACATGCATTGAGTTTTTTATGTCTATCCCCTATGATTGTCATTTAAACAATGATTTGGCATCAGAGATGAGTGAATGAAACAGCATCAGGGCAGATCGGGCATCTTGGTTGTTTGTCTTTTGACTATTCTGCTTTTTATACCGGCCGGGCCTGCAACGGCAAAATCCAGGATCACCTGGATGACCTTCGGCCAGATCCCCGCCTATATTTCAACCGGTGAATTCAAAAATCAGGGATTTATAGATAAGACCATCCGGATGATCCATGAAAAGGCACTCGCGGATGTTGAACCCCGGTTTTTCCAGGTCAACCACAACCGGTTCAACCTCATGGCGGTCAAAGACGGCAATTGCTATGTGGGGTGGAAAACCTTTGAGAATCACAGGGTTTTTTCCACCCCCATTTTTATTTGGTATCCCAGCGGTATTATTATCCATAAACGAAACCAGGCCAGGTTCGGCCCTGAAGGATCAATCCTTTCCCTGAAAGCGCTTCTGGAAAACAAGGACCTGACCCTGGGAGTGATTGACGCATTTGCTTATTCTCCCAAGATACAGGACCTTCTGACCGCCCACCGGGGTGCAGCCAATATCTATTCCATGAAATCCAGCACCATGCAGGTCAATTTGAAAATGCTGACCGGCCGGCGGATCGATTACACCATCGGCTGGCCGTCGCAGCCCATTGTCGAGGAAAAGCTGAACCATCTGAACAATGAGTTTCTGTTTTATAACGTGGAAGAAGATCAGAATTATCTCTATGTCGGGGTCAGTTGCAGCGACTGCGAACAGGGCAGACGGATTATTGACAGGGTGAATGCCCTGTTTACGAACCGGGATGCGCTGCTTGAAGTGATGTCGAGCATCAGGCAGTGGGTGGTGATGTCCGAACAGCATGAAGCGCTTTACCGTGAGACCATCCTGCTAAGAAAAAAACACCCCAAAGTAATACACATGACCTATCCCTAAAGGAGGAGTATCATGCCGGAAACATTTCGCAGTCAGGCGGTCCGGGGATTTTCCCCCGGAGACAGCTTCGTCATTACCCGGACCTTCAGCCGCGAAGAGACTGAACATTTTGGAGATCTGACCAGAGATTACAATCCGGTCCACTACGACGAACGCTGGACGGATGCCAAGGGCTTTGACGGCCCGATCTGCCACGGCCTTCTTGTGGGAGGGATGATATGTGAGTTCGGCGGGCAGGTGGGATGGCTGGCCACGGGCATGGACTTCAAATTTATCAGGCCCGTGTATTTCGGCGATACCGTGGAATGCCGGATCGTCCTGACCCAGGTGGATGAGAACGGCAAGGCCAGGGCTGAAGCCGAATTTTTCAACCAGGACGGGGGACTGGTGGGAAAGGTTTCCCTACGGGGGCGTCTGCCGGTGGGAGATGAACGCGGAATCCTGGATCAAATGATATCCGAAGGCGACCCAACGAATCCGCTGGCCCGGTAAAGTCTATCCGAATATTCCCTTCCGCAACAGGGAGCCAAGGCCCTGGCCGCCGCAATAGGGTTTTCCCTCCAGAATCAACTGACGGGTTTTCAGCCGGAAAAGTTCTGTTTTATCCATCTTAAGGGGATTTTGGTCCAAAATGGCCATATCCGCCCTTTTCCCCGATTCAAGGCTGCCCCGGGAATCGTCGTCAAAGCTGGCCCAGGCCGGTTCCAGGGTAAACATTTTCAGGGCCTCGGAAACACTGACGGACTCTCCCCTGTTGTAGTGGTTGCAGGCGCAAAATATACCGTAGGCCGGGTCCGGCAGGGTAACCGGGGCATCGGAGCCGCCGGAAACGTGAACCCCCAGATCCAGCATGGTCCGGAAGGGAGACATGTCTTCCACCCGTTCCCCCAGGACTTCCTTCAGATATGAATAAGGCTCCAGGTTGCAGTGGAGCAGGGAGGGCTGGGCGGCAATGCCGATGCCCAGTTCTGCACAGGTTTCCATGGCCTCTTTTTCCATCAGAAAGGCATGGACGATGGAGTGGCGGTGGTCGCTTCTGGGATTGTTTTTCTGGGCCCGGGCAAAGGCTTGGACCGCCTGGTCAACGGCAGCATCCCCGATGGCATGGAGCTGCACCTGAAGGCCTTTGTCATGGGCCTTTTGAACAAAGTCATTCACCTGTGTGTCGGTATAAAAAAGAATGCCCGTATTGTCCGGGTCGTTGGCATAGGGGGCATTGAGGGCGGCATCGCAGGAGCCAAAGCACCCGTCCAGCGCCGTGGCAAAGCATCCGCCGATTCTGGGCAGTTTTCGCCGCATCACCTTGGCGATCTCCATGGTCTGGAAAAAGAGCCTGAACTGGAAGGGATTTTTCACCCCCCGGGCCAGAAAGCGGACGATATCCACATCCAGGTCCAGAAAGAACCCCACCCCTTCCGAGGGATGGACCAGGGAAATTCCTTTTTCCGCCATACGGTCCACGGCGGACAGCATATACCGGGCCAGGGAAACCACCGATACCTTGGAAGATATGTGGTCGGTGGCCGCGAAAAAGGCTTCCTGGTAAAGGTGGCCGCTGTCCGACTGCCATCCCCGCAGCGCCTTTATTTTTTTGGGCAGCAGGGACTGCATGGCCGTGTTCACCACGGCGGCATGGCCGTCGTACTTGACCAGCATCACCGGGCGCTGTTCCATCCGGTCCAGTTCATCCCGGGTAACCATGCGGCCTTCTGCCATGGAATGGGCGGATATCCCGAATCCCAGGACGACCTTGGCCCGGGTATCCCGGACATAACCCGAGAGGATTTCGCCAAGATGCGCGAAATCCCGGGCCTGCCTTACATCCAGGGTGGACGAAAAAAGGGCGTAGGAAGAAAAGTGGAGGTGTGAATCTCCAAAGGCGGGAAGCAGTGCTCCGTCTCCAAGTTCGATTTTGTCATGTGCGTCGTAGGTTTCCGGCAGCCGGTCACCGGTAAAAATAATTTTTCCCCCTTCTTCCACAAGATACCTGCAGACGGTGTCATTTTGATCGCAGGTAATCACGGTGCCCTGGTATACGGTCATAATCCCTTCCTCCTGTTGAGTCCGATTGTATTCCTACCACGAATCCGAAAAAAAAAAGAATAAAAATGGGTACCTCTGGAATTATTTGCCTTTGACCCTATTGTTGGGGTACACTGCACCATTATACTTCCTTGTACCCAGAACCATTCAGATTCGTTTAATTGAGGTGGCAACGATGCCCAAAGCCAGAGATATCGTTCAACGCGTAAAGGTGATGAAGACCCTGCCCAATATCGCGGTGCGCCTGACTCGGATGATATCCGACGATTCTTCCAGCCTCCAGGAGTTTGAGGAAGTGATCCGGCTGGACCCCACACTGGTGCTGCGGCTGCTGAAAATCGTGAACAGCCCGTTCTACGCCCTGAGCACGGAAGTGGAAAGCATTGCCGAGGCCGTGGCATTCCTGGGTATGGACAACCTGAGAAATATGATCGTCATGGATATATTCAAGCATATCATCAACGCGGCCCCTTCTGATTCGGGATTTTCAAGGACGAACCTGTGGCGGCATTCGGCGGCAGTGGGGGTGACCAGCCAGATGATCAGCGAACGGGTATTCGAAACCAAAGGGGAGGATGCCTTTTTATGCGGGTTGATCCACGATATCGGCCTGATCATTGAAGATCAGGTGGTGCCCGAGCAATTTATGAACGCTTTTTCGGCCTGCACCGGCGGGGAAGAGGATATCATGCGGCAAGAGGATGCAATGATCGGCTCCAACCATACCCGGGTGGGGTGGCTTATCGCCCGGGACTGGCGTCTGCCCCTGGCGGTTCAAGAGGGGATAAGGGACCATCACGCCGCACATATTAAGGCAGATCCCGGCAGTATTACCGGGGTTGTGAGGATCGGGGAATACCTGGTCAACCGGATGGATCTTACACCGTTCCCCGGGAAGGTGAGTCCGCTGCCCCAAAACCTTCTGGATCATATGCACTCCCAAATCCGGGATTACAAGGCCATCGCAGCGGATCTGCCTGAGATCCTTGAGAAAGCAGATGAGGTATTCGGACTTGACGAATGAACCTGGGCCTGAATGACATATTTAACGAAATGAAAGGCCACAGGCCCCGTGACTTCTTTGAATTTGTCCGGGAGCGGCTGCCTTCGGCTGCCGGGGTTGCCGTGGTTCCGGATACAGGTGAAAAGATTGTCTGTGGCAACACAAAGATGCTGACACCGGAACTGGAGACGGATCTTACGGCCAGGTGCCGCAAAAATCCCGAACATGTGTCATCCGAACCTGTACCGCCGTCATCCGGATCACCGGATGACGACCTGACATCTGTTGTGCTGGGCTGCTATATCCCGGCTGCAGCCGCCTGTCTTCTGGTGCTGTCCCCAGAGAAATGGGACAGGGATCTGCTGGCCGGGATGATGCGTCTTTTGGGCGAGGCATATGAGACCAGCGAGGCGCTTTGTGAACAAAAAGAGATGCAGGAGACCCGCAAGGCACAGTTTGAACGGGAAAAACGGGTCCTCAAAGAGAACAACAGGCAAATCCTGGAGAAAAATATCCGCTGGCATGAGGATCATGCAAGAACCCTGGAGTCTGAAATAAAAAAACAGACCAAGGACCTTGTGGATGCCAGTCATGCGGCTGAAGCGGCCAGCAAGGCCAAATCCGAATTTCTGGCCAACATGTCCCACGAGATCCGTACCCCCATGAACGGGGTGATCGGCATGCTGGAAATCCTGAGCGAAACCCGGCTCACCCATACCCAGGCTTCCTATGTGGAATCCACCCGGCAGAGCGCCCATTCCCTGCTGACACTGATTAACGATATCCTGGATTTTTCAAAGGTGGAGGCAGGAAAGCTTGAAATCGAACATATCAGCTTTAACCTGTCCACCACCATGGATGCCCTGCTGGACACCCTGGGTCCCAGGGCAGCCGAAAAGGGGCTTGACCTGGCATTGCTGATAGATTCCGATGTGCCCGTTCACATCAAAGGCGATCCCAGCCGGATCCGCCAGATCCTGGTGAACCTGGCAGGAAATGCCATCAAGTTTACCAGTACCGGGTATGTATTCATCCGGATCTCCTGTGAAAGTTGCGGCCCTGATCGCTGCCGGCTGCTGTTCCGGATAATCGATACGGGTATCGGCATCCCGGCGGACAAGGTGGGCAAACTGTTCGACCTGTTTTCCCAGGTGGACAGTTCCACCACCCGGAAGTTCGGGGGCACCGGCCTGGGACTTGCCATCTCAAAGCAGTTGTCCAGGCTGATGGGCGGCGATATCGGGGTGGTATCGGACCTGGACAAGGGGTCCAGGTTCTGGTTTAGCGTGGAAGTGGAACGGGAGGACGGGCCGCGAAAGGAATCCGCCTTTCCCGGGCTGAGTCCGCTGAACGTCATGGTGGCGGACGCCTCCCGGATTCACCACAAGATTTACACCTCGTACATGTCAGAGTTTGACTGCCGCCTGACCCTGGTCTCTTCGGCCAGGGAAGCCCAGGATACCCTGGAGGCAGCAGAAGACAGTGGAACCCCCTTTGATATTGTTTTTGCGGATCTCAAACTGCCGGACCGGTCAGGGTATCTTTTGTGCCGGTCCATTTCCGAGCTTGCCCCACACACCACACCGGTGCTGATTCTGCCCTGCCATATGCCCGATGTGGAA
>MDTD01055545.1_pt1 | contig 14021 bp, 8 predicted proteins | sample 811221 | NCBI WGS metagenome assembly MDTD01 (sample SAMN05326646, study PRJNA326480) | marine metagenome | isolation source: seawater | place: Pacific Ocean: South West | collected 2011
TGGGACCTGACCTTGGTGATACATTTGATGTACAACTTTAGGTTCTCTTTATTCCGTTCTACTTCAGGCTTTCCCGTATCGGGCCACCCCCTGGTTCCATGTTTTCCGTATACATCAAATGGTAAAACGAAATTCTCAATTGGTTCCCCATATCCCGGGCCAGGTGCATAACCGTACTCTTTAGTAAAGGCTGAACCATCAAAGTATTTTACCAATTCTTCGTCAAAGGAGGTCCAATCCAAACTAATTTCTCCATCCTGCTCAATTATCAGCTCCGGTTTATAGGTAGGATCCATTACTGACATCCTGTTCCGTTTTAGTAATTGATAAATCTTGAGGGCCTGATCACCGAATTTTCTACTTACAAAACCTTCCTGTTGAAGCGCTGCACCCAACAGGTTTCTATTTGAGATCGCAAAATCCCATACTTTTAACGATAATGGAATTTCCTTTGTCTCATCATTGACCGTTACACTGATTGATGATTTGTACACTCCAGGCAGCGCTTCCGAGCGATTAAATGGAATGTATTGATCCACCCAAATTATTAAAGATTTTTGATCAGCTATTCGGTTATTGAAATCGGGAAGTCGCAACGGATAAGTCCACCGGCGATGTACTTTTGATGAATCCATCTGAAGCATTTCTAGCGGAATTAAAGCATCTGGATACCAACCCTGACCGAGAGAAGCTTTGGGATATCCCGTACTTGGCGTCAACACATTTACCGACCATTCCAAAAAGAGTTCAGGCTCAACCTTAATTTTCGATTCACCATCATTAAATAAGGAGGATTCAATTTGAATATTTGATAGGTCTTCATCCGAATAATTTGTCAAGACCAATTGAAAGGAAACATACTCCCCTCTTGCTGAATGAAGATTTACCTTCTCTCCGTCATAGATCCAGTTACCATGAAGAATATTTTCAAGACCCTGATTGAGGTCTGTCTTACTTTCAATGATATGATTAGACAACGGATCAAGGCGTACGGAAGGAGGTAATACGGCAATATCCCATTGTTCAATATGGGAAGGATTTTCAACTTGTTGGCATGAACCAATTGCTAACAACACTAAACCCAAGAAATGGGAGACATTCCTCCAACATCCATTTATGATATTCACATAATTCTTTCTCATTACTCCAATTCTTTCTCAGGATTAAATTTTATCATAAATGGGATTGAGACTTTATCATCGATGGAGGGCAAAGTCTCAGGAGTCTGATCATCTTTAGGAAAGGTTTTTCTACCAGCAAAATAGAGGTTGCCCTCAGCATCACGGACATCTACTCCGGTAGCTTCACTCAGTTCGGCAATCGGGTATTCACACACAATCCTTTTTTGTTTTGTTTGGGGATTCAACTCCATCAGGACCGTTGTTCCTTCCTTTACATAATTCCCATGCCCACCAATGATATAATACAACATTCCATTATTTCCTATATTGAGATTTGGAACAAATGGTTTCCAAAGAGGCTGATCACTGGAATCAAATGCTGCTCCTAAATCTTCAACCCGTCCGATGCCGTTTTCCTCCGGATGAAAGGCTAATATTTTGGCTCCATATGTCACCAGATAAATGGTTGTTGTTTCAGGATCTTTAGCAAAACCTGTAATTCCAGTTATGATATGTCTTCCCGGAGTCTCTGAAAATGCAGGAAGGCTGTGTTCATCGAATAGTAATTTTTTCTTATTTTTTTCGTATTTAGCCAATCGCTGTCTCCAATCAACGTAGTAGCAGTTTCCCCAATGGTCCGTAAACAACTTTCTTGGAACGTGTGCACTAGCCAATCTTCCTAAATCTTTTAGCTCATTTGTAGCCGGATCAAAAAGTATGAAATGGGCCTGGGGATAAGTTATTGCATATAATATTCCAGTTTCCTCATCAATCTCTATATCCTTTATGCTTTCATAAGGCATGGGCATTCCCAGGTTGATCATCAGTTCTTGTTTGGGATCCCACTTCATGATAAAACCTCCTACATATCCTGAGGGATGGTTCATCAAATATTCTTGTCTTGATTCCCCCCCATCAGTCCCGAAATAGGCATTACCCTCCTTATCAAATATAATTTTTGTATGGATTTTACCTTGCCACTGAAACTCTCTTAAATGAGCCATTTTATCAATGAAACCTTTAAGTTTCATTTGATCATTCTCTAATGAATATTCATAAAACCCAATCCTATCCTTATGATTTGTGACGCCTATATATATGGAGTTTGTTTCAGCGTTGTATCCAATGTCACCCCAGGTAGAATTAGCTTCCGGGAAACCAGGATACATAATAAATTGGATATTCTCTTTTGATATTGGTTGTTCCTGGCTCTTCGAGGTAAGATACAAGAAAATACCAACCAGAAAAAAGCTGATCTTAAGTCTCATAAAATTATTTCTTAGTGATTGAAAAAACCATTAATTGGCTCAGAGATTCTCCTTCACCCATTACTATGTAATTTCTATCTTCTGATGTAGTAATCGTTGATAATTGAAAACCACGCCATTCAATTCCCTGCTCTATTCCAGGAGATTTCATCATAAATTGAGGATTACCGTAATCAATGAACCCCTCACCCTCATCATAACTGAATAAATGTGTGTAACCTTTTATCCTTCCCCCGATCCCATATATTTTTCCATCTGCCCCCTGAACAAGACCATCAATTCCAGGAAACATTAAGGGTTTTCCGAGGTTTAGTATTTGATGTGTTTCCGCTTTAAATTCAAATAACTGACCATCAGCTCGATTGGCTCCATATATTCTTCCTTCCCTGGTTTTTAGCCAGCATTGTATCTGCCCTAATGATCGTCGTCCCCAAACGAATGGCAAATCGACATTTAATTCGATAATACTTTCACTTTTGCTATCATAACAAAATAATTTCCCATAGGGTAAACTCCCATAAACATTTCCTTTACTATCGAGAATGAGCGCCCTGCTTAAATAATCATCCGGTTGAAGAGAAAACTGTTCTTTGAGTGAATTAACTTCTTTATCGGAAGGCACAGTTTCTTCAAATACTATAGCCCTTCCTGATTTGATATCAAATGAAAAGAAATAGCCTGAAGGATATGTGAGTCCATAAAGCGTTTCATTGGAATCATCGCCTGTCAGAGAATAAACACCTTCGCCTGGTACAGGAATGCCTAAATCTCTGATTTCTATTTCACCTTCAATCTCCAAATGCACCGCAAGTAGATGCCCGCTCTCATTTAGCGATTGAGGAATTGTTCCGACATAATGTTGACCTTCATTTCCTTCAACAAAACCACTACTGATTTTCTGTTGATTTTTAACTATTCGACTTACATCCAAAATATCTACTACTTCTCTCTTATTAAGTGAAGCAGTAAATACAAAGGGGGAACTGTCATCTGTTGCGGTAGTGCCTCCCAAAATATAATTATCAACAACCAAAAGTGAAGTGATTTCATTTCGATAAATAGGCAGGCGCTTAAGGTTGGTATTCTCCATGGAAACCTCAATAGCAAAACTTCCTTCCGGAGTAAAAAATTTATACTGTGAATTAGCCGCCATGGCTCCACAGGTTGTCATTGCAATAAATATTATTGGTCTTAATAAGAAATTCATTTGCTGTTCTCCCTTTTAGCCATTGTCTTATTGAAAATTGAAACCATTTCTTCAAGCTTCACTCCTTCAATTTCTGCCAGGTTTCTTTGTTGCGCCGTGTCTGCGGCCAGGTGATAAAACTGGTAGTCATTACTATTTCCCAATTCAATGTCAACCATTTCATTGACTGCTGGTCCTGGGTAAGGAGGTATCATTACCCAATCCCCTTTCCTTAGAGCTGTTCTGGAAGTAGCTTCAATAATCAGCTGATCGCGGCCCTCATTACTTTTACCCATTAAAACATCAAGTAACTGTTGACTATCTGGTCCTCTCACCTCACTCCCAACAAGTTTTGCCAACGATGAAAGCAAATCAATTTGACTTATTAATGCTTTTGATTGAGAAGGCTCTATTTTTCCTTTCCAATACGCGAAGAAAGGCACATGAGTACCGGCCTCATATAAGCTGTATTTTCCACCCCTAAACGGTCCCCAGGGAGTGTGATCCCCTAATTTTTCAACTGCTTCGTCATAATATCCATCATTGAGAACAGGACCATTATCACTGGATAGAATAATGAGTGTGTTATCTAGAAGCTGTTCCTCTTCAAGGATATTAATAAATTGACCAACACACCAATCAGCCTCTACAATCACATCCCCTCTTGGACCCAAACCTGAGCTACCCACAAATCTTGGATGGGGGGTCCTTGGAACATGTGGTTGTTGCAGAGCATAGTAGAGGAAAAAGGGACTTTTTTTATGTTCTTTGACATATTGCTTTGCCTCCGATAGAAAAGTATCTGCCATGTCTTCATCTTTCCAAAGCGCCGATTTACCTCCTTTCATATAACCAATCCTGGGGATCCCATTAACAATGCTATTATTATGACCATCGTACCACTCCATTTCCAATAATTCAGGGTGTGTAAGTGCGGTTGGTTCTCCTTCAAAGTTTTTTGAATAATCCACTTGAATAGGATCCTTCGGGTCCAGGCCGACAACGTTTCCGTTCCTGATATACACAGTAGGAACTCGGTCCTGCGTCGCTGCCATGATAAAAGAATAATCAAACCCAACCTCGTTCGGTCCTGGTTCAATTTTCTTATTCCAATCAATGTTACCATCCCCTAAACCAAGGTGCCATTTACCAACAATTCCTGTATGATACCCTCGTTCCTTCAGCATCGCGGGTATCGTAACTTGCCTGGAGTCAATAATCAAAGGAGCTGTTCCGGGGAGAATTTTAGCTTCTTTTTTCCTCCATGGATATTCTCCTGTAAGTAAGGCATATCTACTCGGCGTACATGTAGCAGATGATGCATATCCATTTAAGAACTGGATACCCTCTTCTGCTATCCGATCTATGTTTGGTGTCTCAAATGCAGTAGCTCCATGTACTCCTACATCTCCATACCCTAAATCATCTAAATAAATAATAACAATATTTGGGTATTCATTGTCGGACCCTTCATCGCTTTCACCAAAAAATTGACAAGACGAGAATGAAATAAGCCCAACAAAAGCAAGCTTTTTTAACCAGAGCATATAATATACAAGAATGTTAATGAAGAATTAAAGGACACCATCATCATGATGGTGTCACTTTTTTTAAACTATCAGAAGTCTTTATTGAATCTTAAATCCTTCTGGATTTTGAACAATGTTACTTGCGTTCAAAAATGCATCGAGTGGAATAGGCGCAATGTATTGTGCTTTTGTAGGTTCCCTGTTCAACGGTACATTTTCACTTGGATCTCTCTTTGCTGCAATTTCTTCTACCTTCTCAGTTCTGATCAAATCAAACCACCGAACATATTCACCAGCCAGTTCCCATCCTCTCTCCTCAACAATTTCATCTGGTGTGGCAGATACTACATCAACGTTAACATCCGGTGTTAAAGGATCAAGTCCTGCAGCCCGTCGTTTCACCTGATTAAGGGCTTCTATTGAACTTGTATTCTCTCCAACCCTAGCCTGAGCTTCTGCATAGGTCAATAATACTTCGGCGTACCTAAATATTTCTATTGCACGGAAACCACCCACCTTGTTTCCCAGATCGAGTACTTCCGCTGCTGTGAACTTCCCGTACATTGGATGGAATCGTTGAGACTCCTCGAAAGGTACCGTTGGTGGGTCCTTATCAACCAAAACTCCATCAACTACTTTCCGTTGTGGAATTTCGGTTTTAAATGTTACATCTTTTCTTGGCCCAGCCGGGAAATCATTAAAAAATTGAAGTTCAGGATAAAGATCCGACCATCCACCTGCTTCGTGGAAACTGAAGGCATTTGGCCAGTTTGATACTATGTTCTCTGACTCCGAAAACTGGACAGAAAAAATCGATTCCGGGCCATTCTGCCCCTGGAGTGTCCACAACTCATTGATATTCTGAAGTGAAAAATAACCCAGATCGATCACCTCTTTGGCAGTCGTAGCTGCTAATTGATACTTCGATTCGTCTTTCACAGGCCAGCCTCCCCAGGTAAGATAAAGATTTGCCAGTGCAGTTTTTGCAGCTGCAGAGGAAACCCTTCCAGGACCCACTTCTGCCGGTCCGGGCAATTGATCTGCCGCCAGCTTGAAGTCATTTTCAATCGCTTGATAGGTCTCAAGGACGGTCGCCCGCGACTCTTCACCTGTTGGATTGTGTCCGTCTAAAATCAACGGCATTCCTCCATGCGTTCTTACTAGATTAAAGTAACAGAGGCCTCGCATAAACCTGGCTTCCCCATCAGCGATTTGTACAATCTCTTCAGACGCCTCCGAAGCCTTCAATCCATCGATTAGGTTGTTAGCAATGTATATCACATCCCACATACCTGTCCAGCCAACAACCAACCATGAATTGTCAGCATTTTCTCCACTACCATAATCAAACCTATCAAATACTCTGATTGGTTCTTTATTTCCAGCCCACCAGGTGGTAATATCATCAGCTCCAAAAGTTGCTGCTCTTAGGTAAGCAGCATCTCTATATGTATGTTGCAAAGTCCTGTACATTGGGGCCAAAGCAGCCGTAATGTCTCCTTCCGTTTTCAGTGTTTCAACTGAAATCAAACTACTTACATCTTCTTCCAAATCAACACACGCTGTAAAAACGAAGGACAGTGCTAATGAGCCTATAAACTTCGTAATTGATCTATTTATGTATTTCATGATAACTCTTTTTAATAATTAAAACTTAGCTCTGACACCTATTGTAAAGGATCTGGGAACAGGATATGCATTCCAGTCGATCCCCAAATCGACATCTGAATCCCTGGAACTGGATGGTTCGGGATCATATCCGGTATAGTTAGTTATCAACAAAAGGTTTTCTGCACTCGCATAAACCTGCAATGATCTCCTAGTGTCACTAAATAAATTATCAAATGAATATGTCAGACTTATATTTTTAAGCCTTGTGTATGAACCATCTTCCAAAAATTGACTTGATAAGAGTTGATAACCATCATACCCAGAAGGAATACTACTTGGATTCTCAGGGGTCCATCGATTCATGAAATCCTGATGTACAGCATGGAAAATTCCGGACCCAAGACCCATTTGAATACCTCTGGTAAAATTGTACACATCATTCCCTTGAGATCCTACAAACAAAACATTTAAATCAAATGACTTATAACTAATTGTCGTATTCCATCCCCAGGTAAAATCGGCATTTCCATTCCCAATGAGTGTAATATCATCACTACTGATGATCCCGTCTTCATTTACATCAACATATTTAGCGTCACCTACCTGGCGGTTATAATCTGACGCCAGATCTTCCTCACCTAATTGATAAACGCCATCAAATTTGTAACCCTGAAAGCTACTGATTGGCTGACCTACCCTTACCTGTGTAGCTAAAAAATTAACATACGGTTGGCCTACCTCGATAGATTCAGCATCTCCATACAGGGAAATCACCTTATTACTATTCTTTGATACATTGAAAGATGTATTTATCACAAGATCATCAGTTTCAACAGGTATTAGATTCAATGCAATATCAAATCCCTGGTTCTCAACCTCCCCGACATTTTGTGTAATCGTATTCGCTCCCACAAATTGTGGTAATACAACATCCAACAATAAATCAGTTGTGTTTTTCTTGTAATAATCAAAGGAAAAATTTACCCTGGAAGTCCAGATCCCAACGTCAACCCCAAAATTTGTCTGAGCTGTTTCTTCCCATGTTAAGTCAGGGTTTGCAATCCTATTGGATGGAGCAATACCAACCGTGGCCGTTCCGCCGTCAAAAGGATAATTATACCCAGTTCCAACAACACCTCGTGCTCTTGTTGCTAAAGCACTAATCGCCTGACTACCTGTTATCCCATAGCTGGCCCTCAGTTTCAAGTTATTGATCACTTCTACACTTTGTAGAAAACCTTCCTCTGAAATCTTCCAAGCAAATGATCCAGAAGGAAAAACGCCCCAACGTTGATCCTCTCTAAACTTACTCGATCCATCTGTCCGTATGGTACCTGTAACCAAATATTTATTCCTGAATGAATAGTTAGCTCTACCAACAAATGATTGCAAACTTTCATCTCTAAAACTGTTATCATTGTTTTGAATTCCGCCAAGCGCAAGATTCTTATAAGTAGTCACATCAGAAAAAAACTGTTCTGATTCAGCCGCCATTCCATTATTTTTTATGTACTGCTGTTCATGAATGGCATCAACCTGAATCCGGTGATTTTCTAACCGCTTTGTATAGGTTAGCCGGTTCGTATTCTGAAACCTTGAAATGCTAGTTCTCTGCACTTCCGCCTTGCCTACCCCAAAAATGATAGGATTGTAATCATTGTTTGTGATTTCAAGCTGTTCTAAACCTCCTGATATATTAAGAACCAAGTCATCCGTAATACTGAAGTTGAAAAATCCATTGGCAATCAATTGATTTCTGTAATTTTCCCTAATACTTTCGTTCGCTTCTAAAACAGGGTTAAGTTTAGCAGTTGCAACATTCTTCAAACTGACGAAATTGTAATCTCCATTTTCATCATAAACAGGAGTAGAAGGATCAAAAGTAGCTGCATTTGCAATAGATGCTACCCTCCCGTCTCTTTCTTCACGGCTACCGTACAAGTTTAATCCTAAATCCATTTTCTCATTCATTTTGGCATTTAGGTTAGATCTAAATGAATAACGATTATAATCCTGGGAAATAACTGCACCTTCCTGATTACTAATATTTCCGGAGATATAATAGTTTACATCATCGCTACCTCCACTCAAGGATAATTGATAGTTGGAAAACATAGCATTTTGAAACACTCTATCCTGCCAATCTTCACCGCCATTGGCTCTTAGGTCTGCAATTTCTTCATCTGTAAAAACTTCAAAACCATCTGATGCATTTACTCCCTCAGCAAAATCAGCAGCACTCATTATATCCAATCTTCTGGAAATATTTGATACCCCGTAGAAAGCATCAAAATCCATCTTAACCGGGCCTTTATTCCCATTTTTTGTGGTAATAAGAACAACCCCATTTGCTCCTCTAGACCCATAGATCGCTGTGGCGGAGGCATCTTTCAATACTTCCATCGATTGAATATCATTGATATTCATGGAATTAATACTACCTACAACCATCCCATCAATTACATATAATGGATTATTTGAGCCACTAATTGAATTCACACCTCTGATGCGAATCTTGTAACCAGACCCAGGTGCCCCACTACTCTGAGTAACCTGCACGCCTGCCGTTCGCCCCTGAAGTGCCTGGTCTATCCGTGTGATAGGCTGTTTATCAAAATCATCTCTTGATAATGATACAAGTGAGCCAGTAACATCTGATTTTCTCTGTGTACCATATCCAACAACCACAACTTCTTCCAGTTGCTCCGAATCCACACCTAATTGGACATCTATCACCGATCTATTATTAACTGAGACTTCTCTAGTCTCATATCCAACAAATGAAATAACCAGAATAGCATTTTCAGAAGAATTTAATTGGAATTTTCCATCAAGATCTGTTGTGGTTCCATTTGTTGTCCCCTTTTCCAAAACAGTCGCTCCTGGAAGTGGTTCCCCTTTTTCATCTGTGATCTTTCCAGTTATTTTCAATGCCATCTCAATCTCCTCAACGATTGGCTCTATCCCTTCCTCCTTTTTGGCAATGAAAATGTGATCATTTACTCTTCTGAAGGACAAGTCAGTCTGTTTGGAAATGTTCATCAATAAATCTCCCAATAAGATCTGATTCCTATCAATCTCTATCACAAAAGATGAGGAATTCAGTTGTTCATCCACATATGAAAAATGGAAATCTGTTGATCTCTCAACTTGCTTAAACACTTTCTCTAGTTGAGCCGGGCCTTTAAGGTCCAACTGAACCTGAATAGCATTTACACTCTTATCCTGAGCCACACTGTTTACTGCAAAAGCAAACGTGTAAACGGAGAGCTGTACAATCATGCCATAAATGCAAATTTTTGACATTTTGATTAGTATTTGACGTAGATTTGTATTCATAAAGTCATGTTTTTATTAATTCATTATTAGTGAAAACTTGCAGCCCACGACCTGAAACATTTTGACGAGTGTGCAGGATTGTGGGTTTTTTAATTAAAAAAAGGTATTCATTTCATATAGATTGGTTTAGGGTTTATATTTTATTAAGGGTTACACTGGTCCCTTCTATTTTAAAATCAAATTTGTAAATGAAGGAAAGCCCATTCAGTACCTGAGACAATGTCTCATCTCTGAATTCCCCTGAAAACTTCCCTATTTGCTGGTAATTTCCCTTTGCCGCAATATCTACACCATACCATCTTTCCAGCTCTAATAACACCTGTTCAAAGGTTGCACTCCTGAAATAAATGATATTGTCTTTCCATCCAAATGCCTGTAGTTTGTCTACATGATCTGTTACCAGACTACCTTTTGTTAAATCATGGGTTGCACCCTGATCAGGGTTAAGAATGACAGACTCCCCTGTAGGTATGGTATAGGACACTTTTCCTGTCGCCACAGACACCTGTATCAAGCTATCCTTCGGATATGATCTGATGTTAAATGATGTACCGAGTACTCGAACCTTGTTTCCATTCATGGATACAATAAAAGGCTTTTCAGGATTTGGCTTTACTTCAAAGAAGCCCTCTCCAATCAAGGATACTTCTCTTGAATTATTTATGAACTTTTCAGGGAATATGATTTTGGAACCTGAATTCAATATAACAGTGGATCCATCCGGCAGCCTTGTGGTAATTTTTCTTCCAAAAGGAATTTCCTTTTGAATTGTTGTTATGGAAGCCAGATTGTCATCCTTTTTATCTGATGGACCGTTCAAATACAAATAGATTGAGACCATCAAAATAGCAGCAATCGATGCAGCAATACTTAGTGGTTTCCATAATTGTATCTGTTTCGTTTTTCCATTATCCTTTTGACCATGTACAAATATCTTTTCCAGGATATAATCGTAACCTTCTTCAGGCATTGTCTCCTCAATTTTCTTTTTAGATGATAGAATAAATTGACGGGCTAATTCTACATCCTTCCTTCTCTCCGGATTGGCAGCAATCCATTTTGACCAATAATGATCAGACTCTTCACGTGGTTTTGTCACCCATAGCACAAACTCTTCATTTCTTAAAAGATCAAAAACCATTTCTCCAGATTTCGGGGTTTCCCTCATATTCAAAACCTTATTTACACCCCTAGAGTCTAAATGCCCGAAATTCGTACAGTAAAAATGAATATTTACATTATTTTCATTATTAGTACAGAATCACTGAAAATTACATTATCATATAAATAATTTTTTAGTGAATTTTTAACTAAATCACACCAAAGAAAACTAGAAAGAGGTCATCCTAAGAAAAAAGAATAAAGTATAAAATGAACCGAAATATGGATCAATATGTTTCTGCAGACTAGCCAAAGCCCTGTAAGTAAGGGTTCGTACCGAGTCAATTTTTATTTTGAGGATATCAGCTATTTCTGCATAGCTTAATCCTTCATAAAAATGTAGATAGAGAGCTTCTCTTTGATTAACAGGGAGCAGATTAAGCTTTTCATTGATGATCTTGAGGTCCTGCTCTTTCAGGTGACCTGAGATAGACATTGGAGATTCTGAAAAGGTAAAACTAAATCCATCCTCTTCAAGTATGAACCTTTTATTATTACTCTTTTCTTTAAGGATCCTCCTTTTTAAAGAGGCAAACAGATAGGCTTTCACGGACCTGGCACTTGAGAGGCCTGATCGTTTATCCATCAAATCACAAAAGAGTTCCCCAATACAATCTCTTATCAGTTCAAAATTTTTACTGAATTGCCGGCCATAGGTATAGAGCACATCGACATACTTGTTGTAAATGTAGATCAAACTCTTATTGTCACCTTCAATAAATTGTTGCCATACCAGTCTTTCATCCTTTTCGGAAAACTGGTTAGCCCCCTCAACCTGGAAGTGATTTTTTCCTTTTAAATCAGTTATGTATCGTGATCTCTCCAATATTGAAGATTCATTTTTTAGTGAATCCGAAAGTATTAAAAAAGAGAAGAAAATCAATCAAACAGATTGAAAATGTGTTAATGCCAGGTAATAAGGAGCTATCCTATTTATCAGAATGATAATAAATACAACCTTTTCTCCCAGTCTATTTTTGCTCCTATTAGCAAGACTATTTAATAATTAATTCCACCCTTCCTATTTGCGAATCATCTTTACCATCATTCACTTTCCAGGTGAACTGGTCTTTTCCTCTAAAATTCTTTGTCGGTTGAAATATCCTGTCATTTCCGACTCCGCTTAAGACACCATGTTCAGGACCTTCAATTATAGTGATCTCATAAGGGCCCGGCCCGGCCCCCCATCAGTATCAACAAATCGAAGCTGGATATTGTGAATTGTGTTGCGCTCTATATTGAGGATAATGTCTTCTACAGTTGGTGGGATATTTTCGGTTGATCCTGATAAAACCTGACTATCTGATTGTATATAAGTTTGATTCCTTTCCGGACGCCTGTCAACGCGGTTGATGTAAAGCACTACTTCTTCACCAAACTCTTGAGGTTTCATCCAGGTATGGTTGCTTAACGGACCAACTGATATAGTTTCCAAAATTTTAGTTTCCATAGTTAAGATATCGAACCAGGTCAGGTTGTAGATTCCCTCTTCCAGGTTCTTTAAACCCAAACTTTCTGTCGAATTTGATGAATATAAGATATAATCAAAACCTATATTGCTCAAAACAAACGATGTTTCTCCGTAGGATAGAGAATCATTTGGACTTAACTCATTAAAATTTGTTGATTCAAAAAAACCCTGAATTGCTTTACAATCCTGTAGCCAGGATGGTGGAGCATTGACTCCTGTCAAACCATAAATCATCACGTAAGTTCCAGCCATTGCAGAGGCCCATGACCTTAGGCGGGTTTCTTTTCTATCCCCATTCGGAACGGTGACATTTCCATGGTAATAATCCTCAGCCACAACCAAACTATAATTTCCCATTGGAACCTCATGCGCTTTAAGCAGCCAGTTATGCAGCTCGTTTGGTGTAGCGACATAATCAACATGTGTTTGAATAGCAAATTGCCTGATTACAGGATCATTTCTGTGGAAAAAGACATTTCCCCCTAATTGATGACCAGCGATTATATGTTTATGGTCATCTACCTCTCTAATAGCCTCAGCGATCTTTGAAATATGCTGCTGCCAATCCTTACCTATTTCTTGTCCCTCTTCCATAATGCACCAAATAAGATTTGGGTGATGCTTGAATTGATTGACTAATTCCTGGACAAATTTCTTTTCGTTGGCATGAAGTTCACCTTCCTCATTCAATCCCCATCCAAATTGATCCTCTACTTTGATTGCATCATCGTAGATGAAAAAATAGATCAAAAGATTGTTTTTCTCCATTTCCACAAACCAATCTTCCCATTGATTTAGCAAATCCATATTTAATCCATTTTTTGGATCCTGTCCAAGCCATGGGTTGTGGTAATCATCTGGATAGATTTCAGGTTCGTCTTGTTTACTCTTCCTGGCATCACCACCATGAGTCCTCACGGCCATTAAGTAGATACAGTTACCTCCATGGTCTTTCAAGTTCTGTATAATCTCTTGCTGATCCCCGCTTCGCGTACCATCTTTATTTCTTTTTCCCCTGTACAGGAAACCCTCAGGATCACCCAAACCACACAGAAAAAATGGATCAAGTTGTCCGTCATTGTTTTCATCTTTGTAGTAAGCCAATTTATTGGGATTATACGGATCAGGAATAACCTGGCCAGGCAGATAATCTGATATAGGATCACTTCCAGAAAATTGAGATGCCGCAGGAAATGAGCGGATAATGAGCAAGGATAAAAACAAAGAGAAGTAAAGGTTTCTTTTCATTTTTTTGTAGGATTAATAATTAATAAATAGCTATTGGATTACCAGGTGAACCGGTTGCACCTCTGAGCTTAAGAGGAGCATATGAAA
>MDTD01149048.1_pt1 | contig 14021 bp, 11 predicted proteins | sample 811221 | NCBI WGS metagenome assembly MDTD01 (sample SAMN05326646, study PRJNA326480) | marine metagenome | isolation source: seawater | place: Pacific Ocean: South West | collected 2011
ATTGCTCCAAAGATGAGATTTTGACAATTTTATCAGATGACGCTAACTGGCACTTCACTTCAATCATTTTAGAATTAATTAAAAAATCCTGTTCATGTGCCTTTGGTCCGTTCCATCCAAAAACACATTCTGAAGCGTTAAAATTCGGCAAAAGGATTTCATTTAAAACTAGCAGCTCGCCAATTAACCCCCTTTCAACAGACTCCAAAAATCCCTTTTTCTTGAGCTTAAATAACTCCACCCACCTAACAACAGTTTGCTCCAATATGGTTACTATGGAGGCGGATTCTGGCGAACAATTTTTCTCAACTGTTTCAATCAAATCTTCAGAAAAAAGAAAAAATTGAGATAATTTGTCTTCATCTAACAACAATATAAGGATAGTTTTTTTATCAGGCTGAACACCAATATCAACAATTTCAAAATCCTGGTTCGAGAAAGGTTGAATAAGCTTGTTTTGAAATGTAAGCGCAATCCCCTTTTTTCCATCAGAATTTACTACCCATCGGAAAGGATGTTTTGACTGGCTATTGACAAGTTTCGTAGTAAAATTAGGTGGCTCAGGCCTTTGCATGCTATGCCAAGGATTTAAATTTGGCATAGCTTAAAGACCCTCATTTTCAAGTTGATGCATTTCTTCATCATAATCCTCAGATGCTTCGAAAAGTTCCAGCTGCTGATAAACTTTATTTGTTTGATAGGTAGTTGGAACACTGACCAAAGACGCTCTATTATCAGGAAAATGCATTACAAAAGACACAACACCAGAATTTAAATGTTCAGGCAGCTGGATATCTTTGTCTTTTACTCTTGGCTTAATAAAGTAAATTACAAGGGTCGGCTGAAAACTTTTATGCCCCTTCATATCAGGATTCATAACCGCTTCTATCTTAGATGACATGTTCTCATAATCATGAGCTGATAAACCCGCCTTAGCGTCATCTCCTGAACCTACTTTTCGGTTGTTGCTTATTTTATAGAATTTTTCCTGCTCATCAAAACCTCCCGTTCGATGCCTCAAAAATAATTTTTCGTTGTTAAAAATCTCAGTTGAAAACACTTGTTCATCTCCTGAAGTTTCTTCAACAGATACAACATTGTTAAGATGGATGTTCCAGTTCTCAAGCTCATTACGTTTTTTGATTATGAAGTCACAAACAAAACTTCTATCGTTACCAATTTTGGATAGCCCTACACAACGAACAGGCAATAAGAATTCATCGATAAATTCTAGAACCTTATCAACTTTCACGTCTGCCCATATTCTAGTTTTGGGATTAATCGCAAATTCTTCGCTTCTTGATGGCTCTCCAAGTGAACATAAGAACGTTTTTGTTAATTTGATATTTCGAGCATTAGTTTTAGGGTTCTGGAAGATAGTATGTCCTTCGAGTGTTTTTCCACCATAACCAATATTAATTATCTGAGTTTTGGACGTCCTCATTTTATTTGCTGCTGTAATTCTCAAAGCATGAGGACTTTGTCGGACTTTAAGCCCAAATTCTTTAGGCGTTAATTCAGCACTTTTCATAAATTTGATTTCGTCCCGAAGCTCGTCAATAGCTTCACTAGTTGCTTGATAATGGTCTATAGACTCTTCATTCAAGTAAAGCCGGCATAAGTCCTCATAGTTTGGCCTGTAACCAAACCATCGTCCCATTTGCATTAACGTGTCGTAAGCGGCGGCATTTCGTAGGATATAAGTATTACACAGCCCCTCCAGGGTTAAGCCTCGGGATAGAGCTAGGCCTCCAATAGCGATTACATTCTTTCCAGTATCCGCAAATTCATCGTAGTTTAACTGGGTGCCCCCAGAGTTGATGGTTTGAACCTCAATCTCAAAACTAAAAAGTTTTTCTTTAACCTTATTCCAACTTGGATAGTTAAATGTGGAGTTTTGGACTTTTTCACAAAACTCCGATGAGTATTCTTCACGGAATTCGTGAATTACACTTTTTGAGCTTGGTTTGGTTGCGAGAGCGTTAATCCGGATATCATTTTTAAGCTCTTCAACTAATTCATATATGAGTCCATGAACTCTATTCTGCACAGAATTAAAACGAGACACATTAACCATCATTGTACAGTGCTTTGCCCCATCGTTGCGACATATTCTAATTGTTTTAGCAAGGATGAAATGGATAATTGCAACCCTTAATGAAGGTGGCAATTCATCGATGGGATGTCCGTTTTTATGCTTTAAAGGTAATATGTCCTCATAGTCATTAATAGAGACAACCATTCTTTCAAAAAACTTAGCATTGGGAGAAAAAATTTTATTTGCACCCATATAGTTACTCGGAGCTTCAAGGGTTCTTATGTAATTCGCAGGAAATAAATCATCCTCTGCCATACTGTCATCACTGTCCGGGTCGATGAAAATGTTTGCAAAAGGAGTGGCTGTATAACCAACATAAGACGAGCGAGTGAACTTTTTTAAAATGTTTCTTATACCAGAATTTGTCCTGGTGATTTCTTCGGAGTCTTTTCGGGTATTGATTGACGCATTATCTGCTTCATCATCAATCAAAAGAACCGAATTATTAATTTTTCCTTCCTCTTGATAACTCAAAAAATATTTAAGAAGATTTTCAAGTGTATGAACGTTTTTTTTGCAAACAAAAATAATTGGCTCTTTAAAGTTTCCTAATTGAAAACCCGTAGCCGCTTGAAGAGCGGAAGCACTAAAATCGCCTTCTAAGTAAGTTCCTGCATTTGGAAAACGTTTTGTTTGGTCATTCTCAGGAAGGCCAACTCCAATACGTTTATTCATAAGCGCTTGATGCCCGCTTGCCTGTTTTCCGATAAAAGCCTCATTTATCCGCTCTTGCGTTTGTCTTCTTAGTGAATTTGTTATTCCAGTGAGCAACACAATGATTTGATAACCCGCATCAGCAGCTTTGCATATTACTGCAGAATAATTTTGTGTTTTACCGGATTGAACGTGGCCTATGACCATACCGCGACGACTCCAAACACCCTCTTTATTTGGATTGCCCACTAGGTCAACGATGTCGTCTGTCTCGGAATCAAGCCTAGCAACTATTTCGAGAGGTAATTGCCCCGAGCTTTTGAGAAGGGAAGAAAAACGGTTCCAATAGTGTAAATCATTATTGCCAGCCTTGAATTCTAACCACCAAGGTTCGTGAGTTTCATCATTTATCGTATTTCCATAATCCTGGGTGACTGTTAATTGTTCTTTTAACTCGCCTATTGCTCTTTCCACATACACACCCAATTCATCCTCAGATAGACCTAGATGTGGACCAACCATAGACTGCCATTGTTTCGCCCGTTCATCAATAACCCCTTCTTGAAATGGAGGTTCTGATAAAAGATGTATGTGACCACGGATTTGTAGAAATATATCTTCATAATTTTGCATTAGTTGTTAATCACTCCTTCAGGCAGTCTAATAGATTGAATGCAATCTAAAACGTGTTCTGGAAAATCAGAAAAGGGTTGAACAGAATTAAAATATTCAATTATTTCCTGCTTCGATTTTCCAGATTTTAAATACTCAATTGATTGAGTTTTTATCCAGTCTATCAACTCAGAGGGCAACTCAACGTATCCCTGAAATATTTCTTTTGTTACGTCATCTTCACTACAGCTAAATGAATATCATGAACCGGCAAACACTTTTCGATTAGCTCAATTATCTGCTCAAAGCTCTTCTTGTCTTCCCCGTTTAATTTGAAAGCAAAACCTTCAATCAAAGGATGTTTCTGTGAAATTTTATATTCATCTTTGTCTGCCCTTGATTTTCGCTCCCAAATTGGACCAGCAGTTTTTAATTCTTGATTTGCCTTATGAGTAAAAACTTTTTTTGAACGCTTGACTACACTCTGCTTAACCCATTGGGACAATCTTTTTTTCAAGGCCCCTGGGAGCTGCGCTCCTGATTTATCTACCGTGATTTTCCATTGGTCATCTAGTGCATTCGGGATATCAACCATCACCCTTGATAATTTATACAGCTCACTGTGAGGCACGAGCTTAAACCAAGTACCTCTGATTATAAGGCGACGTTTCCGATAAATGTAAAAACCAGAATTTTTTACTATTCCTTCTTTCCCTCCAATTTTTAATTTCTCAGTACCGGTCAATTTAGAAAAGTAGGGAAGAGTAAATTGGGTAAATTTAATTTCCTTTCCAGCTAATATTTCTTTGTGTGATTTTGGTTTCTGAGTTGCTTTGTTTGTTCGAAAATATGGGTCATGACTAATGATTTTACTTCCATTTAAGGTCAGTTTAATCTTTTCATTTGGCACCTCATCGTCAAGATAACGGTGAAACACTAACCCCAATTCATCTTTCGCAGCGTTAACGGTATCGTTAAAATCTGCCTCTATCGAGTCTTCCTCAGAGCCCGTTTTCAATCTTGTTAAATTTTTCCAGATAACCTCTGTTCCTGGTTGAGTTTTAATTGAAGTTTCAGATAAACTAGTCACCTCTTCAAATCCTTCAAAGAGTGTCATTTCAAAGTTATCGCAATTATTTAGGTCCCATAGCGCGCCGTTAAATTCCCCATTTTGACTGTGTGTTAATACAGTCAATTTATCTGCTTGAGAAAAAGAGGCTGTTTTTAAACCAAGACCAAAACGCCCTAAATCATCTTCTTTGCGTTCATCTCTGGGATTTTGGCTTCCAAGCCTCATAGCTCTAATGAGCTCTGCTTGGGTTATTCCTTTTCCATCATCGACAATTCTAATCTCATCTTTTTCAAACTCAGCGATAATTTCAATATTTCGAGCGCCTGCAGTTATACTATTATCGATTAGGTCTGCTAAAGCCGACGCTAAATCATAGTTTCCAAAACTACGAGCAGTCTCCATAAAGTCTTCAGCAACTGGTATGTTTTGAATTACCTTCGGCATATTTCTCTCAACTCAAAAACAAGAAAAATTATGCCGTTATTGAGCTTCAACCGCAAGCTTTCCAACAAGTTTTTGCAACTGAGTATCGCTCAATGCATCCATAAGTATTCGCCCTCCCTCAACATCGAGAAGATGGAACCATTTCTTATATTGACCTCTATGGTTTTTTCTTTGAAAAAACTCTTCGTTGTTATCATCAATAAGAATTTTCTTTGCGCAACACATTACATAATTCAAAGTACGTGCGCTGCGCATTATAGTTGGATGACCTATAAGTTGTTCTCTGAAATCTGTTTGATGTAACAAAACTTTCAATGCAGTTTTGAATTCTAGGTCTTCTACTTTTGAAGCGATATATGCCGATATCCAGAGCCGAGAAAGAGCGTTATCTCTATCAATTCCTCGCAACTCATTATTCACATGGAAATGAGTTAAAATGGACTTTACGTCTACATCATCAGAATTTACTAGAGGATAGCGGGCTCTTGCGTATTTTAGACCGTGGGTATGTGTCAGGTAAGACCACAATCGCGCTTCCCTAGCAAGACGTGGAGAAATTTTCAGATTTTCCCAAATCAATATTGAGTTTTCATAATCATCTGATGCCTTGTTTGAATTTTTGAGCTCATTTAAGAAACTCAAATCCATGCTTGAATTTATTATGAGCAGCGGCTCAGAACCTAAAACCTCAGAAAACTCACCTCGTCTATAAATTTCTAGATTGTTTTTGATATCGCGCTCAAGCATCTGCAAACTGGAGAGCGAGCGAAACATTTCAAGCGCCATCTACTATTGTCCCCCTGAAAAAAGCAGATTCTGTCTTGAAAGAGGCAAACCTAAATATATTTGAGCCAATCTAAATGCATTTAAACTTGAGTCAAAAACGGAATGTCCGGCTTCTTCCAAACCTTGGTGAATAAGTGCAGACCATGGATATGCCTCAACTTGCTCCTCTAACTCCTCATCGCGCATGGAAGAAATCATTTCAGCGACTATTGGCACGAGAAAAGTATTTTCTATCATCGGGTCAGCGTTGGAAGGAGCAGATTTTATTGAAGAAAGCTGCTCTGGCGATACGTATACGGATGGAAACTCACTTAAAACGTCAAACCACCATTCACCTGTTCTAAGACTTTCATCTGTATTGAACGAAATTAGGCTTTTGCTATCTCTTAATTTTTCTGCATGTATATTTTTTTCTAACGGTACACCTTGAGCGAACACCATCCCTATTGAAAACTTATGGGGTCCACTGCCAAAAAAAGGGTTAATAAATTCAGACCTAAAATCATCAATGGCTTTACGAGCAACTATGTAGCTTTCAAATACCACTCTGCCTTTTAGGACTTCCTTATCACACTTGAATTCAGCTTTATTTTCATTCGAGTAATAAATTTCGCGAAAAAAAGTGTCTCGACAATCAATTATTAGTGCAAATGCTGCAAGTTTTTTGTCAATGAGGTCCTGTATTTCCGGCACACTTAATGAGAAACGACATTTAACAATAACTTCATTATCCCCCGCCCTAACATTTTGAGGGACAACAGTTGGCTGAAACGCTCCGTTGATATAGTCGTCTGACCCCTCACGCAAAACTGGATAACCAAAACTCTTTTGATAGCTGAACTGCATAGGATTAAGAGCTCGATGCTAAAAGAACTAATGCGCCAGAAAAGGGCTCAGACAGAGAAACTTCTATCGAGTTTATTTCTCCAGTTGTGGTTTGTAAAACCAGGCCACCGTCATCAAGGACAGTTCCTTTTGTAGCATCCTTAATCCTAAGCATTGTTTTTAAATCAGACCCTTGCTGTGCTGCCAATAATTTCAAGTTTCCTGTTCTTGCTGCCGAAAATTCCACTTTGAATGTATCTTCTGACAGGTACTTCATTTTTACATGATTTAAATCAACAGGGGACGATTTAAATTTAGACAAATTACTCTCTGAAATTTCTGAGCCTAAGTCTTCTGGTTTAGATTTGCCGCTTCCTGTTTCATTTTCACTGCCTTCATTGTCATTAGTGTTCAGCTTTTCAGTGTCTATATCCGTTCCACCTAATCGATGGGACCATGAACCAGATAGAATTGCAGAAGTTGGACGGGATTGAACGGACGTTCTTTTGCTGGAGAAAACATAACCTCCGGTTGGGTCTGTGGCGTCTGAAATTTGTTCTCCACCTCCATCAATATTGAAAAACTTGTCAAAGACAGAGTGAAATTCTGTATCTGCCACATCAATCTTTAGATGGCGTTCAAGAAGCTCGAGGACGCGACGCCTTAAATTAGACAGGCCATTCTCTGCTTTTTTCCTTTCATTCTCTGAATCAATCCAGCTTGTGTTGAGCCCATCATGAGCTGGTGGCTCCATTGATTTTATTAAAGCTCTGGACGATTGACTAGCAGGTTCAATCAACATGTCAAACCCCACAAATGATGCACCAAATTTTCTTTTTAATCTCGGAATTTCACTTGTTATGAACATATCGTCCCTCAAAAGGCCAATGTTCTGCATATTATCTTCGCGTTCCCTAATGTAAAAATTAAAGAAACCTAGGTTGGTTACCTCGCCCTCTTCCTTATGTTCCGGCGAAACATATGTTGGAAAATACCCTTGAGCGCGTTCAAAATCGCCTCTAGGAATATCGCTCTGTGCTTCCACAAGTTTCAATATTCGTTCGTCTTCAAAGATATCCTCAATGGTTTCAGAACTAATTTCTAGGCCCTGTATATTCACAATTAGCGCACCCTTTTGAATAGCTACGAAAAAATTCATAGCCACTGATGCAGATAATAATTCTTTCCAATTCTCAAAATTTTTAAAGCCAAGAATTATTATGTTTGTCCCAGGCTCTTCCCGCCTTAACCAATCAGGAAAGCGCTTATCAAATACCACAGGCTCAAAGTTAGCGCCCCAATAGCCCACATTGTTGTGAATTTCTTTTTCATTCTTACCATAATGAGAGGATAAAGTAGCACGTCCCATTACAAAATTTTCATTCTGCCAATTAGTACTTAAAAATATTGTATGCAAAGAGGAGCATAAAATCGGCGCAGCTTTTCCTTGCCCGTGAGAGCCACGGGCGCCATCAAAAGATTTACCACCCTGCCCTTTTGCTTTCATATATTTGTAAAGTGGTTTTCCAGGCAGGCATGGACCTTCCATTCCTAAAGTGCCAGTTTCAGAAATTTTTAATATTTCAATTTTATTTTGCTTAAGCACATCTTCTGCTTGATGCAAATTTTCAAGTTTTTCAGGCAAAACAAATGTATCACTTGATTTAATGCACTTATCCAAAGACCTCTTCAATTGTTTGATATCAGGCACACTTCTTTTTGGCACAGACTGTATTTCAAAAGATACAGTTACGGCTGAAGCGTCATCGCTTCTTGGAGCGTCAAGACTATTTTGAATAACCTCACGAGCAAGGTTGTTCAGAGGGTTTCCCCTAAAATTCTTGATGGCTGCATCTTCCCAACCTTCCGAAGAGCCATCTCTGTTTAAATCAAACAGCCAATCGGTTTTCATCAAGATTCTCGCTTAAATAATTATAAATTAATTTTGCTAAAAGCTCTGAAACACGCGGCGATACTGAGTTTCCAATCATCTGATAAATTTTACCTTTCGCCATTTCAGATGCGGGTGGTAATTTAAAAGTTTCGGGGAAACCCTGTAATTTCAAACACTCTGACTCAGTAAGCTTTCTTAAACCTTTTGCATCTAACAAAAATGGCACATTATGACCGCCTGCCCCCATATTGGCGGTTAGAGTCGGACAAAAGCCATATTCTACAGGTCGAACATAGGTTTTGCGCAGTTGACTAAGTGAATAATTGGGTTTTTTAGATAAATCTTCATTTAATTTTGAGCCAAACCTATTATCCTTATCGAGGTAATAATAATCCTCTTTAACTTCTTCAAGCTCAATAAAATTTTGGATATCTTCTTTCTCGACTACATCAAAATTGTAATCAAATGGATTATCTAAAAAATAGTCCTGTGATGTGGCTACAATAAATAACCGCTCGCGTCTTTGAGGAAGACCACAATGTTTATTCGCATCAACCAACAAGCAATTTCGTTTGCTTACCCAATACCCGCATAACTGCAGTTCAGTCAGAATTGTTTCAATCCATTCGCCATCGTCACCAATGAGCAAATTTGGAGCATTTTCCAGGAGCAGCATTTTTGGCTTTTTTTCACCAAATTCTTCAATCAATCTTATAATCTGATGAAAAAGCTTGCCCCGCTCATCTTCAAACCCGAGCCGATTTCCCGCTGCGGAAAAACTTTGACAAGGAAACCCGCCGTGCAACACATCTACCGGCGCAAGGTTATTACCCTCAACTGATAATTCTCTTATATCACCTGCGATTATATTGGAGTTAGGGAAGTTATCTTTATATACCCTGACGCAATCTAAGTTGAATTCATTGGCCCATGCGGTGTTGAACCCAGCCCTTTCCATGCCCATGCACAGCCCTCCAATGCCAGCAAACAACGATGCGCAATTGAACATGGTGTTTTCTACCTTTCATATTAGTCGAGATATTTGTGTGTATATTTATGTTATTACAATGTGGCACTAATACACAATCTGTAGATAGCAAAAAATTACAAATAACAAGATGCAGCTTAAACATGCGTGCATTCTCTGGTTTAAGCTAGAGGCTTTATTTAAACGTCAAGCGAAAAGACACTATTTTTATGATATCCGGCTTTATTAGTTAAGAAATATTGCGGTTACTTTATTAAAGCGGGTACTGGTAACGTTAAAAGCCAAAAAACTCCTCAAAGAAGAAGGTTAGGTTACTGGGACTCGATAATGTCAATAATTTCCCTGAGAACATTTGTACCCACATGTGATAAAGGTTTGTATCCCTTAACCCATGCTTCTCCTCTATGCTGATATACGGAGGAAATATTTTGAAACCGCTTCTCAATTGAACCTTTGCTTCTGTTTTTCAATGAACCGGCAATCAAGCCACGGATAATTTCGGCTTTAACAAATTTTTTACCTGATATCTCCAAATCTCGCATTTGATTGTATGCCTTGACAGCTTCTTTAAGCTCATCTGGAGACCATTTTTGAAACGACATGGCATGCTCCTAAAAAAATGATACAGAAGTTCTACTGCACCTGTAACAATTTAAGCTTATACTTGGAAGTCTTACAAATGTTAGACGAATTTGAATTTGAAAGAAGAAGGAAAAATTGCTTATAAATACACTGAAAATGTGTCCACACCTGAAACAGATACCGCCCAGCAACATCATTTGAATTTTGATGATGCTCTCAGTTTATGGTGTTGAATAGACAATTCGAGTTGAGCAATGAAGATAATCTCGAAAATTCCCGCTATGTCGGACAATGAATTATCTAAGCTATTCACAAACGCGCTTGAACTTATCCATAACAAAAAAATGGTGAAAGACGCTCAAGAAGTACTGAAAGCAATCCAAGCCGAGTGGTCAAAACGGTTAGATGCTTACAATGACGGCAAATATAAAGCCGAGACCCCCGAAAAAGGAGTGCTCAAAACTCTCGGATACAGGGTAGGTAATGATGGTGTTGGTATAGAAAAACGAAGAATACTTATCGACTATCTGCTCAACCAACAATTACCACCCGTGGGCTCACCTGCACATATGGCGGAATGGGGAGAGCCAAGCTCAAAACAGCGTTACCGAAAAGCACACAGAGTAATTCAAGTGTTAAAGTCTAGTGCTTCAACCTTGGGATACATGGATAAAGCTGAAAGAGAATGGGAGGAAGATTTGGCATATATGGAGAAGACTTGGGGTCATTTAAAATAAGTGCGCGTCATGGAACGTTATAAGACCTTACAAACCCAGGCTCGTAATCAATCTTAAAATAGTCATAGAAAAGCTCATCTATACTGGACCAGTGTCGCGTAATGATTTCCTTTTCACCTTCCCCAGAAAGCAATTTTTCTAAATGCTCAATACTTGTCGGTTTCACACCATCAATTGTAAGCACCACTTCCCCTTTTCCAAATCCAATTCTCTGGGCATATGAACCCTTTCTGACAGAATGGAACATATAATGTTTTTCTTGGACAAACCTCTCTGGATAAATGTCCTCTGCTATAAGTCCCCCATCAACCATAAGATACTGTCGCTCAGTTATTTTGGATTTAGGGCTAAACTCTACAGTTCCTTTTATTTTGGTCTCACCCCTTTTAAAGGTAAATTCTGCGTTGCCACTTTTTCCTCTAAGTTCAGTTGCTAGCTCTGTTGGTGAGGAAATCTCAATACCATTGACCGCAATTACCTCATCTCCAATTTGAATGCCTTCCGACAATTTCCCTAATCTATTTCCTGCTACAATAAGATAATTTTCAGCAACATTATCGGATGCAAAACTTAGCGGCAAAAGTGGTGGTGAAGGGTTAAAATTATTCTTCAATAATTCTAAAGATTTACAAACTGGAGCCATTGGCACAGCAAAATTGAGCCCCTCGCTATCTTTTAGACTCATAGCGTTTATCCCAATGATTAAACCAGTATCTAGACTTATTAAGGGGCCTCCAGAGTTTCCTGGATTAATAGCAGCATCAGTTTGCACCCAGTCATGTCCTTCATAAAACCGGACTTTGGACACAATCCCCCTACTCGCAGAAAAATAAAGCGAATGCGGGTGCCCGAATGCTGCCACCTCTAAACCGTTTAATCTTCGAGTTTTGCAGTCCAATTGAGCTACTAATGCACTATCAGGGATGTCCTTAACGGTAAGAATGGAAAAATCAAGTTCTGGGTCGACATAAACAATTTCAGCTTCTTGAAAATCATTATCCTTGAATAGAACTTCCACAGTGCCTGTACCTCGCCCAGACACATGTGCATTGGTAATAATCCAGCCACGGTCTTTATCGACCAAAAACCCGGCACCATTCGATACACCTGCTTCATCCTCAAAAAATGGATAGCTGATGGAAGTCTTTATTCGAACTGCATATTTTGATGCATCTTCGAGAATGCTTGCGGTTGCGCTTGCTAAACTGCCTAGTAAAAACAACAGAACCAGTGAAAATATTTTCAATTGTTGCACCTTATTTAATTATCAGAATGGTCATTATAAAATAAATTTAAAAGCATAACTTAGGCTCGAAGCTCATAGAGCTTAATTGCGGTTTTTTGAAGTTCGTCTTTCCACATTAAATTATCCAAGAAATGTTTTGGTATTCTTTTATAGCCGTAACTTGCTCCTGCTATCATTCCTGCGACAGCTCCAACAGTGTCACTGTCATATCCTCGATTTACCGCGCGAATAATACAATCACTGAAGTTGTTTGTTGTGCAGTATGCCCACATAGCAGCTTGATAAGTCTCAACAATATAGCCCCCTGACATAACCTGTTCTCTGGGGATATCCAGTGGGTGTCTATAGCGTCTATATCTTTGCAATGAGGCACCATGCCAAAGTTCATGGGCAAGAATTCTACTATAATTTAAGCACTTGGCACTGCCATGGGTCAAAATGCTTTGAGCAACAGCGAGCTCCATAGCTCGCTCTGGTGTAGCAGAAACCATTACCACTGGAGCTAAGCGCATCAAACCGCCATTTCCACTTTCCTCGTCATCGCCCGTTCCTTGATACGGTACTTCTTTGTTTTTCAAATATCTATTCAATGCTTTTTGTGTTGTATGGCCTATGTCAAAGCACTTTTCTCGGGGCGAATATTTTCCATTCAGATACCATTCACAAAAGTTATCCATCACTGAATTAGGATTAAATTCACCTTTATTTTCAATAAGCGACTTAGCTAACGCCAAAGCCATTGACGTATCATCTGTCCATTCACCCACAGCTACGCCATGCGCACCACCAGATGCATATTTTGTGATATAATCTTCTGGTTCCCTGGACTTTGTGAACTCAAGGGGCGCCCCCAATGCGTCCCCTATGGCCAGCCCCATAAACATCCCGATAGCTGTATCTAAAGTTATCATTCTTACTTCACCGTTATGATATTAAGTTTTCATAAAACACTATAGCTTAGTTTAAAATCACCTCTGACTTTGCATGCTGGGCAAGTTTTCGTTTTCCATTCTTGTTCTAAATCAGAAAGTGACATATTCACATCAAGATTATGCAAAGCTAAAAGCTCAAAAGCAGCTATTCGGCCTATGCGCTCACATGAATTGCAGTAGCACTCAACCAACCATCCCTCTCGCCTCGCCCGACCGAGCTTGGATTTTAAGGAATGCTCTGAAGAAGGTAGTGTGGGACCGCTTTTATAAATATGACGAACAGCTCCAGCTCGACGAAATCCTCCCTGCTGCCTTGAACTCCAGCCATAGCCTGGTCTTCCACCATGCCGTCTACTCATATCAATCTCTATCACTTAAACAAAAATTTATTTCTGATGATATGTTGCTGTAAAAAACATATTATGGCTAATATTTTGAGAATTTCACTCTGAAAATAAGGCCTTTGAAAATGCGCACAGCAAACTACAAAGAAACTGCCAGAGACATCTTAATAAGCATCAAAAAATCCAGCGCTGAAGAGGCAAAAAATCTTGAGAATAATGAGTTAGAATTCAAATCTTCGTGTATCTCTTCTGTAAAAATGAAGAATGAACTCGTTAAATCAGTTGTTGGATTTTTAAATTCAAATGATGGCGGACTTTTGATGGTGGGTGTCAGCGATGACGCCAATCTCTTGGGTATAGAAAAAACTGAAGAAAAATTTAGCTCTCTTGACGATTATGAACAACTTGTCAATCAACATCTTCGAAGCAATATCCGTGATGGTGCAGAGCGTTTACGTCAACATATCAGAGTATTCAGCTTAAATCAGGAAGGTAAAACAGTCCTTTGTGTGAGGGTCAATCCTTTTGTTCCTAAAAATGGTCAAATTGTGTCTTTTGGCACATATCAGAACCCTGAAAATAGAGGTGACAAGCGTGAGAAATGTTATCTGAGAACAGGAAACCATACCTCTGAGTTAAACGATGTAGAAATTGCAAGTTTTGCAGTAAATCGCATGGAAGGAGAAATCAAAAATCGTTCTGAATTCATCAAAGATACTCAAGGTCAAAATGTTTACACCTCTCCTAACTTTGTATTAACAGAAGTTTTACCAGACAGCACCTCACCTCATGGAAAACCTGCATTAG
>MDTD01068105.1_pt1 | contig 14019 bp, 13 predicted proteins | sample 811221 | NCBI WGS metagenome assembly MDTD01 (sample SAMN05326646, study PRJNA326480) | marine metagenome | isolation source: seawater | place: Pacific Ocean: South West | collected 2011
CAATACGACAGGATATTTTACTAAAAAGAATTTACCGTTTGTACTTAATCATAATCACGACGGAGAAGACGAAATTGCAAGGTTCCTCGAAGGTTCAGCCGAACACGACCACGTCTATACATGTTCGAAACCACGCAAGACTATAAAAAAACAACCTACACCATTTACCACAAGCACATTACAGCAGTCCGCTAGTAATGAATTGCGTATTTCACCCAAAGAAACAATGCGTTTGTGTCAAACATTGTATGAAGAGGGTTATATCACGTATATGAGAACGGATAGCACTACATACAGTAAGGAGTTTCTTGACGAGTCTAAAAAGTTTATAGAAGACACTTATGGGGATACATATGTAAGAGTTGATTTGGATACTCTTTCGACACGTGGGGAGGAAAGCACGAAGAAGAAGATAACCAAGAAAGAGGTTGAAGAAACGAATGCGCAAGAGGCGCATGAGGCAATACGCCCAACGGATATTACTGTGCTTGAAGCAGACGAAGGATTAGGTGCACGTGAATGTAAATTATACCTTTTGATTAGACGTAACACATTAGAAAGCTGTATGGCACAGGCTACATATCGAAGTGTTACTGCTACACTTAGTGCTCCGGATGAATATATATATCGCTACACTTCCGAGCAAGTGGTGTTTCCTGGATGGAAAGTAGTGGCCGGTTATGAGAAGGAATCACCTGATTACGCATTTTTGCAAACAATCAAACAGGGAAATAGTTTGAATTACAAGAACATTGTAGCAAAGGTCACACTGAAAGACCTTAAAACACATTATAGCGAAGCTAGACTGGTTCAATTATTAGAGCATAATGGTATCGGTCGTCCTTCGACATTCTCATCGCTTGTAGATAAAATCCAAGAGAGAAATTATGTTAAAAAAGAAAATGTAAAAGGGAAAAAGGTTAAATGTATCGATTTTGAATTGACCGACACAGAGTTGCTTGAAACAGAAACCGAACGTGAGTTCGGAAACGAAAAAGGGAAACTTGTGCTACAACCATTAGGCATGCTAGTCATAGAATTCTTGATAGCCAACTTCGACGCATTGTTTCAGTATGAATACACCAAAGAGATGGAAGCAATGCTTGATATGATTGCAAAAGGAGAAAAGGTTTGGTATGAGTTGTGTGGTGAATGTCTTAAACAGATTGAAAATTTGTCAGAAGGCTTGGTTGAGGAACGCGTATCAATTCCTATTGATGAATCACATACCTACATAGTGGCCAAATATGGACCGGTCATCAAATGTAATAAAGGAGGTAAGACTACGTTCAAAAAAGTAAAGGAAAGTATTGATCTGAACAAACTACGCTCAGGTGAATACAGAATATGTGATATTGTTGATGAAACTACAAATAAATGCGATGATCTTGGAAAGCACAAAGGAATCTCTGTTATTCTCAAAAATGGACAATATGGACCATATGTCGAGTGGGGAACAACAAAACATTCGATTAAACTGGACAAGCATATTGACGAAATCACATTGAGCGATGTGATTCCCCTGTTAACAGTAAAAAATAACAAGATTGTAAGAGAAATTGACGACCACACTTCTATAAGAACGAGCAAGTACGGAGACTACGTATATCATAAAAAACCATCATGGAAAAAACCCCGCTTTATCAAACTACAAGAGTTCGTGACAGAATATGGTGAAAACAGTTATAAAACTTGCGAACTATCATTGCTTCGCGAATGGTTGAATAATGTTTAATCAGGTGCGTGTTAATCTAAAGTGTATAAAGTGCTGGAACCCTCACGCTGCTTGTATGTTTCATTTCATTTTTTAATTTATGAAGTTCTAATGTGAAATTAATTGGATTGTCGTGAAAGTCTACTAGTCTGCCATCATGATAACGAAAGAGAAATTTCAGTTTGTGTATTCTCTCTAATGGTGGATCAAATATAGTGACATTTTGTAGAAATCCATTCCTCGATTCGAACGTTTCGCCGTGTGGAATCGTAGTCACCGGAATCTTTGCAAACGCGGAATTCACCTTTGTACCAAAGTCGTTTTGTCCGGTTTGAAATGGAGCTTTACGGCGATACAAATCGGTTGTTGCTTCTGAGTATGGTTCTAATTCATCGTAAGAACTATATTTCTCAACCTCCATATAGATTATTTTCTCTCCCATAATGTTGAGGGTATTGGGTGCTTGGACATAATAAACAGGAAATCCCACTGTGGCTGGTGTTATCCATTGCCAAGCCGAATCTGCCTTCAAATAACTAAATTCAACACCTGAAGCGTCTGATGATGTAGTGTATGCTTTTTTTTCAAATCCAATGTATGAAGGTAATCCCCACTTTGTATAATGATACCAAACGTTTGGTTGTTTGCCGTTGGTCAGTACATAGTTTATTTGTTCGTTAAACGTTAAAGTAAAATCATCTTGCGTGTTTCCAAACCAAAACTTTTGAGCAACCTTGTCATAAAATACATCGAATTTGTCATACGTTTCAGAACCACCTTTTTGTTTGTGGTTATCTGTTACCTTCTGGTTCATCTTGTTTTTAATTTCATTAGACAATTCATTGGGCTCATAAAATCCTTCCTGTATTTCAATCTCAAATGATTCGTTGGACACTGAAACGAGGTTTGTGTAGAATGCATCGGTATTATTTTTAGGATCGACCTTAAAGGTTAATTTAGTATTCTGATTATCATTACTGAATGTGTAGTAGTTAACTGGTATAATAATATCGACAAGACGCATAGAATGTATATTTTGATATGCCGCAGGAAGCTGAATCTCAAAATTGTTGGCGTTTGGCCACTTTTTAATATCTCTGTCCTCTGAATGAATAGTTACTAGTTTTCTTTCAAGAACAAAATTATTTTCATTGGGATTTCTATTTTGAGAGTTTAGTATATTCATACTTTAATATACTAAATTTATAATATATATTTGAAAATAACTTTAATCTGCGCAAAATAACTTTAATCTGCGCAAAATTACTTTATGTCATTATATCATATACACAATGAATTTTGAAAAAGCTATATTATATTTAAACTTTTTTATAGCACTATCCGTTGTAGGACTCACAATGACAGTATTTTTGGGAAATTATACTGATGCAGCAACAGTGTCATTGATTGGTTTCAGTATCGTGGCTATCGCCCTACTGACTTCTTTATTAATGCCTGTTGCTTTACGAATGAATATGGAACCTCTATCCAGAATCAATTCATTCAAATTTATTAGACAACTATTTGTCAATAACATACCAATTTTATTATCATCTGCACTTGTGATTTGGAACATAGTGATCAATAGCGTTTATTTTGAACAGATAAACGACGGCAAAGTTGCGTCAGAATACAATAAATTCTGGGGGTTATCGATCTTCATGATGATATTGCAAATTTACATAGCATTTAATTATTTGAGAGCACACATCATTTTGTTACATGATACGCAAAATGTGAATGCTATAAAAACTAAGAAACAAATGAACTCAGTATCGTATTTGGTAACGCCATTGAATATAATTCTGCTCGGTATTATACATGTTATACTCGAATTCTTCTCAACAGACGGCTAATGATCAACTAGATCAACAAATTTATATGTTATTCCATATTCTGTTTCAGTCACCCACACACCTGAAAGTTTTATGATATAATTGTTTGACATTTTCGTTTCTGACAGGTCTGAAAAAAGTTTGATGTTTCCACATTCTAGTTGTTTTTTAATTTTAAATACAGGATTTTTATTTTTAAAGTTTGTTCGTCTCAGTATATTTGTTTCTATTTGTGCTAAGTCATTAATAATGTTTTGGTTTTTGGAAACATTAAAAGAACATTTATATTTATTATAAAACCGTTCTTTAGATTCTGTTTCAATAAATATTTTCAAATTGACTCCATTGAGACTGAAAAGATGATTTGAATATGTAACACGACAAAAATTTGAATTTTCAATTACCGTATTTGGAACAGGTTTATTTAAAAATATATTGTTTTCATTAAATTCATTTAACTCTAAAACGATGTTCATAGATATCTTCTATTGGCGCCATATATTTAAGCGTTAAAATGCTAGCTAACCTTAAACATTATTATTCGTTCTATTTAATGAAAACAGCAAAATGATTGTTTCAAGCGGAATGTCATCATTTGTCTCCATAAGTTCTAACGCTGTTTCACTTTGTTGAATGATTTGAGAGATTCTAATCTTTTTAATGGAGAGAAATATAGTCCATAAATTAACTAATTCCGGATGTGTATCATATTTCACATTGAATTTGTCAATAAGTTCATCGATTTTGTCCATGCAAATAATAATATTATTTAGGATACAAAATAAAGATAAGTTTTAAACTTGTTTCAAATGAAGAACAATAATGCCAGTTTTGATGATTACATAGAGAAAAATGATTCGGTATCACTTCATCCAAATTTATCAAAAATATACAAACGATTTCCCGATTCCATACATGAACTTAAAAACATGATATTCTACGGACCAAAAGGTGTGGGTAAATACACCCAAGTCCTTTCTGCAATAAAAAAATATAGTCCGTCAGGTTTGAAGTACGAAAAAAAGATAAGTGTCACCCTCAACAAAAACATTTATATTTTTAAGATCAGCGATATTCATTTTGAAATTGATATGTCTCTCTTGGGTTGTAATACAAAGTTACTATGGAATGAACTATATAATCATGTGGTTGATGTAATATTAGCAAAGACGGATACTACTGGAATTATTGTGTGCAAATACTTTCACGAAACCCACGCGGAATTGTTAGATTCATTTTACAGTTATATGCAAAGTGCATCTACCGGTGGTGTACATCTAGTATTCATTTTGATTACGGAGGCAGTTAGTTTTATACCAGATAACATTGTAAACTCGTGTTATGTTTTAGACGTCTCACGTCCTTCGCGTGCTAGTTACAACAGATGTTTGGATAAGCCCCTCACAAAAAACGTTACTTTAAGTGAAATTGTAAATATGAAGCATATTACTCATATAAATGAACCTTTAACATCGCCACATCGTATTACTTGTGATATAATCGTAAAGATGATAATCAATATAAAGGAAATTAAATTCATGACATTGCGAGAGCATCTCTATGATATATTTATCTATGATTTAGATGTTAACGAATGTACGTGGTATATTATTAAAAAACTCATCACAGAAGGTCATCTTAAACATGAACACATATCCAACACACTATTACGTGTATACAAATTTTTTCGCTATTATAACAATAACTACAGACCAATTTATCATTTAGAGGGTTTGGTTTTTTATCTTATTAATAAAATTCATGGATTTGACACGTGCGTGCAATACACTCAACATCAAACAACCATTTGATTTTAAAACACTGAAAAAGCATTACTACAAAGCAGCACTTCAATATCACCCCGACAAAAATGTAAATACAAATGTAAATACAAATGTAACAATAGATAACGATAATGGAAGTAAAATAGAAACATTTCAGGAAGTTCACGATGCTTATACTTTTTTATCAATGTGGTTAGAGGAAGATCATTCAAAAGAAGATGATTTAAATTACTCTTTGTTTTTCCAATCATTTATTGAATTTATTGATAACAGAAATCACGAAGAAAAAAACGTGATGAATTATATCATGAACAATCTTATAGATGGATATCGAAATCTTTCGGTCAAGGCATTTGAAAATATTGATAAAGAAGTTGCCATTAAGTTGTTCAGTCATATTGCGAGATTCTCTCAAATATTAGGTCTAGATGAATCAACAATCATCGCAATGAGAGAGATACTTAACAAGAAAATGTGCAACGATGAACTTGTCGTACTAAACCCCTCTATCGATAATTTATTAAAAAAAGATGTATATAAACTTGAACATAATGGAGAATGCTTTTACGTTCCACTTTGGCATGATGAAATTAGTTATGACATATCGGGATCCGACGCAGCTTCCAATTATGTTTTGGTTGTAAAATGTATTCCTGACATTGATAAACACATTCATATTGACGAGTTTAATGTGCTTCATGTAAATGTATCCACACAAATTAGTAAGGTGCTTCAAGATGGTTGTATTAATGTTTACCTTGGAGAAAAAGTTTTTGAAATATTATCACATGAATTAAAAATTCAACAATACCAAACATACACTTTGAAATCGGTTGGTATTCCTATCATTAACACTCACAACATGTATAACGTTGATAAAAAATCTGATATTGTCGTGAATATAACATTAACTAAATAAAAAATACATATTGAATCGTTAATATGTATTTTTTGATTTTTATTCGGTTGTTTATTTAGTTTTTATTCAGTTTTTATTCAGTTTTTATTCAGTTTTTATTCAGTTTTTATTCAGTTTTTATTCAGTTTTTATTCAGAAGCTAGTGCCTTTTTACGAACGACCTTTCGCTTTTTAACTGGTTTCGGGGCAGGCTCAGGTTCTGGCTCTGGCTCTGGCTCTGGCTCTTTGGCCTTGGCAGCAAATGATGGCTGTTCTTCTTCCTCCTCCTCGTCACTATCCTCTGCTACTTCGACAGCGACTTCATCATCATTATCAGTCTCTCCATCGTCCTGTCCATTCAACTTAATCTCATCTTCATCCGACAACTTGATTAGACAGCGCCCCTTGAGGCTCTCTTTTGGCTTTACAAGTGCTTGTACAAGTCGCCACGTGCAACCAAATTTTCCATTGGCAAACCATAGACCACCGCATCTAATTACAAGAGCCACGTTAGTTGCCTTAGGAATAAGATCCATTGGCGAGACATTGTTCTCAGCGCACGGAAAGAGCGGCTTGTGTTTCATGTCGTAGATTTCACAATTGAATGCATCGTCCCAATAATCCAGCTTGATTTTAAGTGTTGGTGCTCGTGTCAGATCTGGCTCACCCGTATTCTGGTCCTTGGGGTATCGTAGCATTGGATGAAAGAGCGCATCGACTACTTCAGGAGTAATCTTTGCCTTATTAAGCCACTCCTTAGAGTTTTCGACTGCATCTGCCTTTACTTTATCTTGAAATTCAACCATTGCTGCAAGGAACTTCTTGGTATTCTCCGTCTCATATTCCTCCTTTGGAAACTGTAGTGACATATCGTATGACTTGCGACCACTCTGATCATCAGTGAACTCCTGCACTCCCCACGTCAACATAAGAGGTGTGCTCAAGTAAAGAGCCTTGTTCGTGTTGGTATTGAGAATGCCAACACTTTTGCCTCCTGACTTGTTGATTTTAGCCTTGATATACTTGTAGTCATTCGACGGTTCGAAAGCGTGAGCATCAATCATCATGTTCGTTACTTGGCTCATGATTATTGTCTAATATACAAGGAATCTTTCTAAATCAATTTTTTGAAAAATTCTATAACAAAATCTAACTTAAATGTTTTGTTACTGCTTTTAGCGTAATAATTTGCTTTTGTTTTGTATAAGTTTTTGAATAATTTACTGATAAATGATAATCAAATGATTTAATTATCATTTTGTTTGTTTGTTTGTTTGTTTGTTTGTTTGTTTGTTTGTTTGTTTGTTTTTAGATTTTTCTAATTTTTCATTTCTTCACTATTGATGTATCATTATGCGATACAGAATAACTTAAGCCGAAACTTCACCAGCCTTGGCAAAGTGCGGGCTCATGTACTTCTGGAGATTGAAGTAAGTAAGCTCATCCTCACCCTTGAGCTTGAGAAGCTTTGAGAGCTTGTTGTCGGCATTGATCTTGCGACCATTATTCTTATCCTGCAGATTGTTGGCACGGATGTAGCTGTTGATCTCACGGGTGACCTCAGTGCGCGCCATCTCGGTGCCAACAGGCTTGCTAAGGAAGGCAGCAAGTTCGTTGCTAATCAGAGTCGGCTTAACAAAACCACTTGGAGAACGGTTTCCTTGCTTACGCTTGCGCTTGGCGCTAGCCTTGTTTGCATTACGGAGCTCACGGTTTGCCTTCTTCTCAAGAGCACGGAACTCAGTGCGAAGACTTGACATAAGCTGGGTAACCTGCTGTAGCTTAGTCATAAACTCAGCAAAATCTTGGCTCATCTGCGGAACAGCATCAACATCAGCGGCAGGTGCAGGCGCAGGCGCAACAACGTTTGCGTCTACTACTGGCTTGGTCTCTACCACCGATTCTGGCTTAGCAACCTTCTTCGGAACCGACTTCTTGGCGGCAACCTTCTTCTCTTTCGGTGCAGGCTTGTTAGCATTGTCTGTGGTGGGCTTCTTTCCTCTTGGCATTCTATACTCTAGATAAATAATTCTTTTTAAGTGTTTTAACGCATTATTGTTTTTATTTAATTCAATTTACACGTTAAATCCAGTCAATATTCCTAAATACTCCCTCTAAATCGGGGCAACAGATTGAAATAGCCACGGTAAACTTGCGGCAGCCTCGGCACTCACTAAAGTTAAGGCACAAAGAACATAATTAGCACCTAAAGCACGACTGGATATCGTCAAACCGCGTTTAATCATGTTTTCGATTATATTTAGCGCAATGTTTTTCAATGCTTCAATATGAAGCACCGGCAAAGAACGGAGATTCAAAGAGCGGAATGGATCGCCTACAGGCGGACAGATTTCTCTCTTCACCTCGTACGAAAGTTGCGCCCGATACCCCCAAATATCGGCTAACTCGCGCAAAAATCGGATTAGCATGTTTCTATCAAGATTATTAAACCAACTTGTATCAGTGTAATTACCTAAATTGTCAATCTCCTGAAATAATTCGGTGGTTCTAAGCTGCAATTGTATCCCCATCGGTATAGGCTTGGGCTCCTCGATAACAACATCAACTTTTTCTCCAAATACCTTAGACAACCTTAATAGCCGCTTCAAATCATCTCTTACATGAACCGGAAATGGTTCTCTATTGTATGGATTTGTTGTATTATTTGAACCTTTCTTAAAGAGATTGTAGAGAGATAAAATATCAAACCCGTACACTTGTCCTTCTTTATCTTTGTATGTATATATTTGAGAAAGTGGAATTGTTGATATCTCGTCCATAGAATAAAAATCGGTTTCATTTACACACAGTCTACGGTTAAAACGACCTGGTCCTCTCATGTCATTGTAAACGTGTAATATATACTTTCTCCATAGACGCTGTATCTTTACGACTGATGATGAAAGGCGCAGATGATTATACATCCTAACTACAAGTTCATGCTTATTTCCTGATATTTTCTGCTTATAATGCCTACATATTTCCTTCAAAAACTTTACCTTGTAATTACACTGTTTCAGTTTCATATATTCGTGGAATTTTGGTATTTCAAACTCCTCTTCCGTAACTGCATTGCGTTTTATTTTTGGCAGTCTTGCTTTTCGCGTATTGTTGTCTCTACTCAATACAGCATTTCTTTTTGCCACATTCGTTCCTTTCAAGGCATCTATGAGTGAAATATTGTTTTGAATATTAATGCTTGGCGTGTCGTCTGAATTCATAATATATATTATACACATTAATCTTTTAATGTGTTTTGCTGTAATAATAAAAAATTTGCTGTTTATCGTTTTAAACTAATATGCTTTGTCATGCCCTATGTATTACAAACTATGCGAACGCAAAATTAAATCCCCAAAGAAATCTCTTCAACTCTTCACGATTCACTTCCTTGTTCAAAATTGGTTCCGCATCATATTCCGCAAGACTCATCATTCGGGTGTCAAATTGTAAATCAGTATTATAAAGCTGACATGCGTCACTTTTATATCTATCATTGTTTTCCAACCAATCGTAGAAACCGATCAATGGTTTATCACTGTTTCCCTTGTTTCTTTTAGTTACTTCACGCGAATTATTTGTTTCATATTCACTTTTAAACTTTTCAAAACTTTTAATGGCGTCGTATAGATTAAACTTGTCTGACCTTACAATGTTGTAATCCGTTCCAGAAACCACACAAATCTCGCGAAACTCCTTCATTGTCAAATTTAATGATTGTAATATTGCATCCGTCTCATAGAGCAGACATGTTCCTCGAAACAAGTTAAAGTATCGCAGCACACGAGGACACCCATAGACAAACATATCTGTGTCTTCGCTAATACACGCCCATACACGCTTCTTAATGACTAGCCTTGCACATAATTCATCTGCTTCTCCTGTTGCTTGGTAACATGTGACCCCGCAAAGTGATAAAACGCGTTTTACATTTTCGATGTCATATTTACTAAGTCGCACGCATTTTCGTTTGCACTCCACTAATTCGGAATACGTACTTTTATTTTCTTCTACACGTTTTTTTATAACTGCCAATTCACTTTCAGCTTTTCTTTTTTCACTTTGTCGCTGTTTCAACAATGACATTTTTGACTGTGGTGGTTTACCATCAAATACAAATACTGGTGTAATATTACACTTTCGCATTATCATGGCCATCTGATACATCCCATCAATCAAATACTCCTCGCTCTCAAAACGATACATATATATACTGGCATCAACTGCTACTTTTTTCCCATTTAAATCCGCAAGGCTTATCTCTCTGATTGCTGATGAACACTTACGCTGAATGTAACGATTAAGATGTCTAATACCCATATGTTATTACACATCTTTCATAGCGTTTATTTCTTAATCAATTTTCTATAATGAATAAATTAGTATTTAATAGTTTAATTCACTGAGAGAACATATTGCATTTAATGGGTAAATCTTTAATAACAAATCGTGATAAATGGAATTATTACACTATGACAGATAAAAATAATATGATTAAATTACCAATTACACATAAAGGTCGCAGTTGCACTAATTAATATGGATGTGATAGTATGTATAATGGTGATAGCGTATATGTAGGAAGGTTATGAAGACGCTTTTAAAGTATCATTTTATGATAATAATGTAATGAAATATATACCATAATTATAATTAAAATTAATATCTATATAAATGTATATAAATGAATATATTAATAATAATATTTATACTTATACTTATACTTATTTTATATTTTACTTATGAAGGAAAATACAATACAAAATATAAACCATCATTAAAACATGATGGTTTTATATTTTTAAACTCGCAAAACAAAGATAATGTTTTAAAACATCTTCCAAAAGGATATCAATTTATTAATTATAAATATACCATACATGGTTGTACGTTATCTACTTTTCATAGAGATGTTACTTCCAGTCAATATATATATAAAACTAAGTATCCAACATATACTTTTATTACTTACAAACATCAAGGGTCTGGTCTAAGTGTATGTCCTGGTAGTCATAAAACAACACCATTACTTTTTACACATCCAATAAATGTAAATTATAAAAATATTTTATTTAATTGTGATTTAGTTCATGCTGGAAGTTTAAATTTAAATAATCTACCTAGAACAGCAATACAATATAAAATAGTACATAAAGAAGATTTAAAAAAAATGAAACATTTAAACGGTATAAATAAAGTAAAAAAAGGCGATTGTAATAAAAGAAATTATATTCTATTAGATATTTTTTATAGAAAATTATCTTTATTATTCTGCTATTTTATTAATCATCTATTAACACCTTATTTACAGTCTAGAAAAGCTAATATACTATGTAAATTAATTGGTGAAGAAAGGTGTTTCTATAATAAATAGTTTTTATGTATACTAATATTATTATCTTAAGTAATATTATTTTAATGCTTTGCTATTAAATGATGTGCCACAACCACATTTAGATTGCGCCATGGAAGAATCATTTTTTCTCAAAACCACAAGAAACGTAAAATAAAAACAAGCACACATAGAGGCAACCTATAATATGTTTAATATCATAAACAAAAGGCTTGATGATATTGAAATGAAAATAGAAATGAATAAATAAGAATTACATTCATTTAAATTAATAGTAATCCGTTATTGTGCGTAATTTATAAAATTGAAAATATTTTTAACTCAACATGAGATTAATATTAATATGTTGGAACTTCATATTGATTTCGATTATGCGTCCAAAATGTGGAGATCAAATAAGATGAGCATTGGTTCCGGTTCATTTAAATACATTTGTGGTGCAGTAAGAAAGGATGGCGGTAAGTGTAAAAATAAGCCATTAAAAGGACATCATTGTTGCTATCTTCACGTTAATAAGAAACTTCAATAGCGGACATTCGTGTTGTTGTTCTGAAAAAACGTTCGTGACTACCAGTTTCAATCACTCCCTTTGGAATACCACATTGTTCCAAATCACGACACTTTTTTATCAGATCTACGAACTTACCAGAATTTTCTCGTGTTCCACTAAATTTGAAGAGAGATAAATTTGTCGACGAACACCAAATCAAAAAATCATAGTAACAATTCATCAATAATCCAGTAAGAATGTAATATCCAAATACATTTGTGTTTGGATCCTCCTTGTATAGCATAAGCTGTTGAATTTTACTATTTTTCTTTATGTTTTGATTTCTAGATTTCATAAACACAAGATAATTCATGTCCATAAACATGAGGATCTTATTCAGTTGTACAAGTGAATACATACGCTCAATTTGGAGAGAAAAATCTAAATATAACATAAACTCCTTACGTCCTTCATCTTTCACTTTCATCGATCGATAACTTGAAAACGCAGCGTTCATAATACGAGCCCATGTCTCTGTATATGCCTCGGAGACACTGAAATTGCTATTGACTGAAAACTCACTCAGCAACATATTGTTCATTGCAGTATCAAAGTGTGCATCAACATCCAAACCAAATGTATGAAACGTCTCATGGATGAACACTTTCATCCACTCTTCCTGACGGTAAATAATAATCTCGCCGTTGTGTTTACACCTTGTTGTCAGAGCAGTATTTACATTTTCTACACTTATCACTTCTGTTTTACGTGCTGGAAGCACTTTTTTTAATGGTGTTGGATATAAATATATGGACAACGTCTTTGAACATTTGTTTGTAGAATATTGTCCACAAATATGTAGCCATATACAGACAAAGGAAATATATTCCTCATACTTGTGCAAATTCATCAAGTCATCTTTGTTAAACAACATTATTCTCACGTTTATCTCTCTTTGTCCTACATTGAAACGGTATTCAAGTTGTTGTAATCCTTGCTCTTCAATGTAATTCCTGATTGTATGGGGAACAAAATAATGATTCAATAATTCGGGGCGTTTAATTTTATCTTTAACATGTACTTTTGCCTTTATTGGAACAATACTATTATAGTATTTCTCTCCGTTAACAATATCATCGTATATGTGTTCGTATATTTTGTTCAAACTATTTTTATAACGGCTCTGTTTTATATGTTTGGGTTTACATGTCAAAAAAAATGGCAATAACTTTTTCACGATTAAACCAGAATCATTTGCAAACTGCATATCTATATAAATTAATAACTACTATTTTTTACATTATTTTAAGTAAATGGTAAATATGTTATGTTCGTTTTCATTGTTTATAAATAACACCATCAAGACGTAACTTATAAACGGGTTAAACTGGTTAAACTGATTTATTTTTTGTCAAGCGTTTGCATTGCTTCATTAAGGGTGTCTTTAAATGCCTTCATTCCATTTATTTTCGTTATTGTGGCACTTGCACTTTTTGGATCCTTTGCTACCTCTTCCGCACTATTAATGACTTCTGATAAAATTGCTGTGTTTATACTATCTTCTAGTTCTATGATTGTATCTTCATAAGACTTTCGATACTTGCTGACAAGGAGTCTATCTTCTGCTTCATCAGTGTAATTTTTAATCTGTGCTGGTGTCTTGCTGCGATCATTTGGACCGGATACAAGCGTCTCAATAACCTTTGTTTGAACCCTAAAACTACAAATGACAATATATATACTAAATAGCACAACAATAGCCAATCCTAAACTCTTATAAAACCCATCTAAAACCATTATATTATATATAATGCGACAATTTAATATATTTATTTGTTTTCGTATATCCTTAATATGATGTTTTTATTCGGTTGCTATTCGGTTGCTATATTTATTTCACTTTTCTCTCCAGCTACAAGATAGTCATATATGTTTTGACATGATG
>MDTD01131299.1_pt1 | contig 14018 bp, 9 predicted proteins | sample 811221 | NCBI WGS metagenome assembly MDTD01 (sample SAMN05326646, study PRJNA326480) | marine metagenome | isolation source: seawater | place: Pacific Ocean: South West | collected 2011
ACAATGTAGTTTAAAGAACCTATCAAAGAAGAGGCAATAAAAATACCCATTGAAAATAGCCACAGAGTCATACCCAAACCTGATCCCTGTTCTGCATTAGGCAGTCCGGACAGAGGGGGATAAATCGTCCACCCAGACATTGCGGGTCCTGAACCATCCCAAACCGTGTGATCTGCAAGACCAGCAGTTGCATCTCCCAGTTGTATGCCAAAAACAGCACCATCATAAACAAATAAAGAGGCAAACATTAAAAGCGTTGAGAGAAAGAAAAACCAATAAGATAACATGTTCATGAAGCCGGATGCCATGTCCCTTGCCCCTAATTGAAGCGGAATTAGTAGATTGGAAAAAGTCCCAGAAAGCCCACCGGTTAGGAGGAAAAACACCATGATTGTACCATGAATGGTTACCAAGCCTAAATACATGTTCTCTTTTAAAATACCTTCAGGAGCCCAATTATCCCCTAAGAACAGGTTCAAAAAATCTGACTCTTCGCCAGGCCAAGCCAATTGAATACGAAAGAATATTGATAGCATCATGGCCACCAATCCCATAAAAACAGCCGTCATCAAAAACTGCTTGCCAATCATCTTATGATCATGGCTGAAAATATACTTTGATACAAAAGATTCTTCATGATGATGGTCATCATGATGATTATTATCGTGTGCTACTTCTGACATTCTCTTTCATTTAATTTTTTAACTATTCCGAATCTGAATTTTCATCTTCAGTACCCGTAGAATAGGTGTCTCGAAATGTTTTTTCTTTTTTGGTGTTTTTCCACGCTTTATATTCCTTGTCATTCAATACGACCACCATCAATTTCATTTTATAATGAGCCGATCCACATATTTTATTACACATCAAGATAAAATTAAAATTGGGATCACCCTTCTTGATCTGCATTTCTGCAGTGGTTAAAGATGGAGTAAACTTTGTTCTTGTAGGTAAACCAGGAACAACATTCATCTGCGCTCTAAAATGAGGGAAATAAGCCGAATGTATAATGTCTTTAGATCGAAAGGCAAACTCATATTCTTTTCCCTTTTGAAGGTATAGTGTATCTGTTTGTATAAAATCATCCCAAGTATGCTTATCCCAATCAGAATTATGGTTTTGTCTCATCTGCTCAATGGATCTCAAAATCCGTCCCTTCGTAATGAGTTTATCCTCTATACGTTCAATGATTTTTTCGGTTTCTCCGTTAGGTTCATTTATGTAAATCTCATCATGGCTTCCAAGACTTTTTTCTTCAATAAGAATATTTTTGAACGCCTCTTCTGCTTCAACCAAATTAAAATAACTGGAGGAAGTAATCTTTTCATAGGCTTCTTGAATATTTTTCTTGAAAGCAATTGATTTGGATTTATTTCGATATTCCGAAGCGAGGTGATCTAACTGCACTTTCTTCAATTCGGTTTCCATTGATAAGATTGCTTTTTTTATTTCTACATAAGCATTCTCAATGGTTTCAGTAGTCATTAGTGCCAAAGGATTGTTTCCTTCGTTCGTAAGCTTGTAATCGTATTTACCCAATTTGTTATCTTCACCTGAATAACGGACTGTCCAATCGAATTGCTTTGCAAATAATTCTATTCGCTCAGCCTCTTTAGAAGGTCCAGAGGTTAATTCACCCCATGTCTGCAAACCAAGAATAATAATAACTGCAAGAACGACAGCAGGAACAACTGTCCAAATTGCTTCTAACTTATTATTGTGTGAGTAGTAATAAGCTTTTACTCCGGGCTTTCTCACATATTTGAAAGAGAAAAAGAAAAGTAGAAAATTGGTTAAAAAGAAGACCATAATAATTATAACAAAATTAAGGTTCAATAACCAATCTGTTTCCTGTCCTTGCAAAGACGCCGCCTCGCCCCGACCAGTCCATCCATACTCTAACATTAAATATATGAAACCTAAAAACTGAAAGGCCATAAATGCAAGCATCATTTTAGCGTTCAGGTTGTTATCACGGTCTGTAATTTCGTGCTCCCCCCTTTTCTTTAATTTGGAAGTAAGCTCATAAACCCGCACAAGCTGTGCAAGAGCAATGACTCCGGTAACAAGTACTATAAGAATTATTAATTTTTCCATTTCTTTATTCTACTGTTTCCTATATTTCATGATGAAAGCTTTCATCTAAAAACGGATGATTTACTGGGGTTAGCGGTGATTTCGTCAAGTTGTGCAATACAACCCATATGAACCCCCCCATCACCAATAGAGCCATTCCAATTTCTAAAGCCCCAATTTTGCCTGTAGGACCTAATGAACCTCCAGCTACCATTATAAAAACATCCACCCAATGACCTCCAAGAATTACCAAACCAACAAATGTCAATATACCTCCGTGACGTTTCGCGTCTCGTGACATTAATATCAACATAGGAAAAGAGAAATTGATCACGAACATTCCAAAATAAAGTAATTTATAGTTTTCTATTCGCATCAGATAATAGGTTGCTTCTTCTCCAATATTTGCATACCAAATCAGCATAAATTGAGAAAACCACAAATAAGACCATAGAAAAGATGTAGCAAATGTCCATTTACCAAGATCGTGAATGTGGGATTCATTCACCTTTTTGAGGTAATCATGTTTTTTTAGATGAAGAGTAACAAGAATGAGTACGACCATCGTTGTACACCACATACCGGCAAAAGTGTACCAACCAAATAAAGTGGAGAACCAGTGTACATCAATAGACATCAACCAGTCCCAAGCTGAAGTGGAACTAAAAACGGCGAAGTAAACCAAGAACAAGGCTCCTCTTTTGTAATTCTTGAAATGGAGCTCTGTTCCTCCAATTCGATCTTCTTCAAGGGAACGTTTTCGAAATCCACGTAAAAAAATCAAATACACAGAAAAATAAACGAGAGTCCTAATCCAAAAAAATGGTTTATTCAAATATGCTGACTTGCCTTGTATGATTTCATCGTGAGCTACTGTCTCCGGATTCATCCAAGCATAAACATGTGCACCATCTAAAATTGTTATTGTTAATAATACAATTCCTAACAGGCCAATTCCATACGGTAAAAACCCTGCAACAGCCTCAATAACTCTTTTGACAGCAGCGTACCAAGCTGTTTCTGTCGCGTAAGCAAGAGCAAGAAAAAACAAGGCTCCAAGCCCCATGGCAAAAAAGAAAAAGCTATTAAATAAACCGCTTACCATAAATCGTGTCACGAAATGATGATCATCAATTCCATTAATAATTCCAATAGTTGTCAAAACCAACCCTGCTATCGCAATGATTAAGGTGTTTCTTTTGGCTTTCTTTGTAATTTCAAATTCCATCTTCAACTATTTATTTCATTGTTTTCTCTTCAACAGGTTCAGATTCATCAGGGTCGTCTTGATTATCTTCATCAAATTTTCCGTAATCTTCAAATTGGAATTGCCTGACATAATGTACCAAAGTCCAAATTTCTTTTTTATCCAATATAGAACCATGAGCCCCCATGTATCCTTTTCCATAATAGATGCTATAGAAAAGCTGTCCATTTGACAAAGCCGTCAGCCCGTCATAAGCAGGAACAACACCAGCGCTTCCATATGCACCACTCTTGATCATAGGGCCATTTCCATCGCCTTTTTCTCCATGACAGTGAGAACACATAGAAGTGTAAAGTCGTTTACCTTCTTCCAATATGCTCTTGGCATTATCTGCATTCATTGTATAAGGATTGATACTGTCCATTGCAGCTTTCTCATAACCGCTTGTGCTATCGAGATCCCAACCATATAATCCGTGAGACTCCTGCCATACTATTCCAGCCTTTATTTTATTCGGCATCATCATTTTCACATGGTCAATGTCAGTTCCGACATAAGGAATCGTGTACTTCGGTGTTTGTCTTGCCGATAATTTACTTTTAACTTCTTTATTTTCTCTTCCTCTAATTTCACCATAATCCACATAGGGCTCCAAAGCCGGTGATCTATACATGTCAGGCATGTATTCCGTTCCTGGAGCATCTGGATCCGACGAGCATGATGACAGAGAACCTACGAGAAAAATCATACAGCAGGCTATAACCACAATGTTAAAATATCTATTCATTCTATTTATCAACTGTTTTTTCATCGATTTCTACGTATCCCGTATCTTTTATTAGTTTATTCAAATCCTTGTCACTCATCGAATTTTCAGCGGTTCTTATTTCTATGACAAACATATCATCGGTAGTTCTTGGATCAGGATTATGGGCCGGCATTCCAGGAAGCGTTTTATTTCTAAGAAAATAAGTAATCGCCATACCATGTGCTGCACACAAGACCGTAAACTCAAAAGAAATTGGGACAAATGACAATACATTGTCTAAGTAGCTAAAGTTCGGTTTACCTCCAATATTCATCGGCCAATCCACAATCATAAAGTAACGCATGCCTATCGTTGCAAGAGTTAGCCCGGTCAGTCCGTAAATAAAGGCCATAATTCCTAATCTCGTATGTTTAACACCAATAATAGGATCAATACCATGAATAGGAAAAGGAGAGAAAGTGTCTGCAATTTTTACTCCTTTAGCCACAAGCTTCTTCGCTCCTTCTTTCAGGATTCCATCATCATCATACATTACATAAATTACTTTATCAGACATGCAATTTTCATTAATGGGTTTTATAATAATCCGGTGACTCTTTGTATGACTGTCCAGAACTTTTCAATATAGACTTCACCTCATTTAATGCTAAAACAGGGAAAAACCTAGCGAAAAGAAGGAAGAAGACAAAGAATAAACCTATAGTTCCTACATATACTCCAATATCAATAGGACTAGGATAATGCATACTCCAGGAAGAAGGCAAGTAATCCCTGTGAATTGATGTAACAATAATCACATATCGCTCAAACCACATACCTATATTCACAACAATAGATATAAAAAATGTAAACAATAGACTTCTTCTAAGCTTTCTAAACCACATGAGCTGAGGGGATACAACATTACAGGTCATCATTGAAAAATAGGCCCACCAATAAGGTCCTGTCGCCCTATTCAAAAACGCATAGGCCTCATATTCAACACCAGAATACCAGGCGATGAACAATTCAGTGATGTAGGCGGTACCGACAATAGATCCCGTAACCATAATAACGATATTCATATATTCAACATGCTTCGTATGAATGTATGCCTCCAGTGCCATTGCCTTTCTCATAATAAGCATCAAGGTTTGTACCATTGCAAAACCTGAGAATACGGCCCCAGCGACAAAGTAAGGTGGAAATATCGTAGTATGCCATCCAGGAATTACTGAGGTGGCAAAGTCAAAAGATACAATCGAGTGTACGGAGAATACCAAAGGCGTTGCTAGACCGGCAAGAACCAACGAAACCAATTCGAAACGATTCCATTGTTTAGCACCACCTGACCAACCAAAAGCAAGGATAGTATACATTTTTTTTGGAATTGGTTTTTTTGCTCTATCCCTAATCGTTGCAAAATCGGGAATGAGTCCTATATACCAAAACACAAGACCCACGGATAAATACGTAGAAATGGCAAAAACATCCCATAAAAGAGGTGAGTTGAAATTGACCCAAAGAGATCCAAATTGGTTTGGAATTGGCATTACCCAATAACCTGCCCATAAACGTCCCATATGGATTAAGGGAAATAGACCCGCCATAAATACAGCAAAAATAGTCATGGCCTCTGCTGATCGGTTAATTGCCATTCGCCACTTTTGTCGAAATAGTAGCAATACAGCAGATATCAAAGTTCCAGCGTGACCGATACCCACCCACCAGACGAAATTGGTAATATCCCACGCCCATCCAATAGTCTTGTTCAAACCCCAGACACCTACACCAGTTCCGAGCAGATATAAAATACAACCCACACCGTAAAGACCTATAACCAAAGCAATACCAAAAAGAATGTACCACATTCTCGGAGCTTTGTCCTCAATGGGCTTACAGACATCTTCAGTGATGTCATGATAGGTCTTATGACCAAGTATGAGGGGTTCTCTTATTTCAGCTTCCTTTTGCATACTCTTTTTTCTTAATGATGTTCGTTATTATGAGACCCATGATGAGATTTTTTCTCAGACTGAAGTTTGTTCAGTGTTGGATTTTCTTCATTACGAACTTTTACTTTATACCACACATTTGGTTTCACACCAATTTCTTCTAGCGCGTGGTATGACCTTTTGTCTTCTGAACTCTTTCTTACTTTCGAATTCACATCGTTCCAATCCCCAAAAGTAATCGCTCCAGCAGGACAAGAATCTCCACATATAGAGCTTACATCTCCATCTACCACTGCTCTATTTTCTTTTTTAGCTACAAGTTTTGCAGCCTGAACATTTTGAACACACATGGAGCATTTTTCCATTACTCCTCGAGTCCGAACAGTAACGTCAGGGTTCAATACCATCCTGCCTAAATCATCCTGGGCAGGATTAATCTCTGTAAACTTTTTATAAGAGGGGTAATTAAACCAATTGAATCTTCTCACTTTGTAAGGACAGTTATTTGCACAATATCGTGTTCCAATACAACGATTATAAGTCATCTGGTTGAAGCCTTCATTACTATGAGTGGTTGCAGCAACAGGACAAACAGTTTCACATGGAGCATGGTTACAATGCTGACACATCATCGGCATATGGACCACTTTAGGATTCAAGGAAGCCAATTCGGCTTCTGAATAAGAAAAGTCATTCTTATCCTTTTTTGTTCCAATAACCGCCTCTTCATCACTAGAATAATAACGATCGAGACGTAACCAATGCATTTCTCTACCTCTTCGGACCTCATCTTTCCCAACAACAGGAACATTATTTTCAGCTTGACAAGCTATCAAACATGATCCACATCCAAAACAAGAATTTAAATCAATTGTCATTGCCCATCGATGACCAACATTTTCGACAGGATGCTGATCCCATAAATCAAATTCCTCTACTGGTTTCTCAACATGATGAAGGTCGTCGTCAATAGTCTGTAAGGTATGTGATGGGTTATAACTTTCTTTTCCTTCCTTATCGTATATACTCTTTGTGGTTTCTCTTACAATCGAATGACGCCCCATCACAGTATGATGTATTTGGGTGGCTGCGATGATATACTCCCCGTCTACCTTAGACATCGAAGCATTATTGGCTAAAAGAAATTCTTCACCATTAGATGACATAAAAGGAAAGGCATTTTCACCAATTGGTTTTGGGTTTCCTTTTTCATCTACTTTATAACCTCCGTATTCTGTAGTTTCGTATGCTGCTTTACCAATTTTTTCACCATTTGCACCACGACCATAACCCAAGGCAACACCAACCGTTCCTATCGCTTGACCTGGAGAAGGATATACCGGCAAAGTGAATTGTTTACCATTGGCTGATATTTTAGCCATAGACACTCCATTCTCTTGGTCGTATGTTGTTCTGAATCCTTTTTTTGTCATTTCAACAGGATTCATCGTAATGTAATTGTCCCAAGTTACCTTAGATATAGGATCAGGCATCTCCTGAAGCCATGGATTACTAGCAAACTTACCATCTCCAATACCTGTCTTTAAGTAAGTAATAACTTCAAGCCCCTTTTTGAAAGATGGGAATCCATATGGGGCAACTGAGTTAAAGGAGAATGAATCTTCAAGTGTTGGCGTTGGAAGTGTAATACAGCTATTGTGAACAACCATATTAAAGTCTTCACCAGTAAGGCTGGAACAAGTCTCTTGAATTGTTTTATATGAAAACTCTGAGGTTTTACCTTCCCTAACTGTCTTACCAGACCAAACCCCGAAAGACTCTATAGCGCAAGCTGTATCGTGTAGGGGTGTTATGGTAGGTTGTGATAAAGCATAATGGTTGGACTTAGGGTGATGATCACCCCATGACTCTAAAGAATGGTGGTCTGGACAACAATATGTGCTTAAGGATCCTGTTTCATCCTCATGTGAATTCAACGAAATAGAGGCCTTTACATTTTTCAAGCCTTTTCTAAAGACTTCGGCATTAGGAAGAGTGTAGGCAGGATTTGTATTGTAAAACATAACGACCGAGTCTTTATGTTGACCACTCGACATTTCATCCACAAAACGCATCATTTTAGCTTCCTCGGATTTAAACAGATTGACCTCATTGTATAGGTCAATAGTGGTTCCATAAGCACCTAATAATTCATTGATCTCATTGACTAGTAGCTGTAAACCAAGGTTATTTGTACCACAGATAACCAAAGACTGATTCTTGCTTTTTCTAAGAGCCTTCACGGCCAAGTCAGCTGTCTTCTTCAAGCCAGATGGTAAAGTTCCCGACATTCCTTTAAGGCTTGCTAAAATATATTTTAATACTGCTTCCTCCTCAGATGGTTTGGTCATGGCACGATAATCGGCGTTTGAGCCAGTCATGCTCATTACTGCTTCAAACTGGAAGTGCTTTGACATCCCCCAGTCATCATCAGGATTTCTTCTTTGTCCGTATTGACATGAAAATTCCGTAGGCATAATCCACGTATTCAGGAAGTCTGCATTGATCGAAACAATGCTTTTAGCCTCCAAAAAGTCATAATTAGGAATAATACGTTTTCCAAAATTTAGCTCATTCGCTTTACGAATAGCGGAATAGGATATTGCATCATACTGAATATGATCAAATTCAAAAGATCCTGAATCCCCAAATGAATCTATTACACCCAGCAAGGAAGGACTGATAATTGTGCTAGAAATTAAGACTACTTTTTTTGCTTTCTTTAAAGATGTATTGATTTTTTTATCAACATCAAGCCATGTTGACTTTTTTCCTTTTACTAGAGGATACTGTAATCTTTCACTATCATACAATCCAAGAACCGAGGCAATAATCTGAGCATTAACAACTCCATGAGAAAAACCAAAATCTGCATTCCCTTTAATGAAGATAGGTCGAGCCTCTCTTGTCTTTACTAGAATACTTGCATATGAAGACCCGTCATAATAAGTCGAGGCATACCAAGTTGGCATACCAGGAGTTACGTTTTCTGGCTTCATCACATATGGAACAGCTTTTATAACAGGGGCCTCACACGCAGCTACCGTCGCTGCAGCTACAGAAAAACCAAGAAATTTTAGAAAATCTCTTCTCCCAGTACTAGACTCGTTCAATTGATCGTCAGCTAAAAGCCCTTCTACTGATGAATTTGATTGAGGGAATTCAGATTCCAAAGATTCTTGAAAAGAGGCCGTTTGATTGAGCTCTTCAATTCCTTTCCAATATTTTCTTTCGTTTGACATACTTTAAAATCTTAACAATATCACTTCTGCCATTTAATAGTGACATTTTGCGCATTCCCATCCACCGAGTTCCCCTACGGTGACCTTACCGTCATCTGTATATTTATTCAATAAATTGTAATTGTTCTTTTTCAACCTATTATGAATCTCTTCATAATATCCGCTTTTTCCATCAGTTATGTTAACGCTATACTGTCCATGACACTCAATACACCAGCCCATGGTTAAGGTTGGTTTTGTGAACTCAACTCCAGCAGCTATGTTCTCCTCTATTAAATTCAATGCCTGATGAGGCTGTACTTTCGCCAAATCCTCTAATTTGGCCATGTCACCATGACATTGCTTGCAGTCAAGGCCGCCAACAACAACGTGTTGAGCGTGATTAAAGTAAACATGATCGGGTAAATTATGAACTTTATTCCAGACTATGGGATCAGTATCACCGGTATACTCACCAGCAGGACCTTTGTTAGGGTTCCATCCAGCTGCTGCGTATATTTTATTGATTTCACCTTGCCATTCTTTACCTTCACCATTGATTTTTTTATGACAATTCATACAGACATTCACTGAAGGAATACCAGCTGATTTTGATTTTGTCACTGAATTGTGACAGTACTTACAATCAATACCATTTATTCCTGCATGAACGCTATGAGGAAAGGCAATGGGCTGAGATGGTTGATAATTTTCCATCACATTTACGCCGTATAGGGTTTGAAACAAAGTAACTACTACAGACAAAACCAACACCAATGTGGCTAAACCAACATATAGTCTGTACTTCCAGGCCCAGATTTTGAATTCATCAACGTATGTTAAGGAAGTCGAAGCAGGTTCTGATTCTTTGGTTGCAATTTTCAGTTGACGACGAACACCACTTACGGCCATGATGATTATCACAAACATCACACCCAAAATAATCCAAGTCCAAGGAATTCCCTCCTCTTCATCTTCTTCACCACCAATATCTGCGGCAGCTAAATTTCCACCACCACCACCACCAGCATCTGGATCTTGCGCATCTACCCAATCAAAAATAGATTTGATTTGATCATCAGTAAGGTCCGCAAAAACGGTCATGACACTACCTTTGTATTCGGCAAACACCTCAGCCGCTCTTTTGGATTTACCACTAGCTCTTAGTGCCGCATTATTTCTAACCCATTCATAAATGAGATCTCCCTCACCGGCATCCTCCCAGCGTTGCACGGCACCATAAAGCTTCGGACCCGTTCCGTTTTGAAAAACAGCATGACAAGTAGCGCACTTTGCCTTGAAAAGGCCTTCACCTTGAGAAAAATAGGAGGGCGATAAATAAAGAAAGGCAAGCAAAAACAATCCTACAAGAACAGGCTTTTTGCCCTTAAACCTTTGATAGTCAGCTTTTTTCATTTAACTCAAACTCAAAATAATGCGCAACATTCTAATTGCATATTTTTTATCGTTCCAAAATTACGGAGTTTCCTTGTCTTCATGACACTTTTATGACAAAAAGAAAGCGATTAATATTAATTTAAAACCATTCTAAATAAGGGCCTGAAGTGAAATGAAACTATTTTGATTATTTTCGTAATAACTAATAACGACTCGATAAAAAAATCAAAATGACAAAGAACCTCTTGTTTCTTTTTGGTTTTCTGCTTAGCTATTTTGGACATGGCCAAACTGAAAAAACCGAAAACCACATTGCAATACATTGTGATGAGCGGGTTGACGATCTTCTTGAGGTGGAAAAAAGAACTGACAAAATAATAGGGTACCGATTACAAATATGCCTTGATTCTGACAAAGAAATTGTTGATCAAGCAAGGGATAAGTATTTAAAACTTTACCCCTTAACTGATACTTATGTTAATTTCGAAAATCCTCATTTCAATCTTAAGGTTGGAGACTTTAGAAGTCGAGTTGAAGCAGAAAAAATAAAACGAGAAGTCTTTGGCGAATTTGTAATTTGCATCATACACGAAGAATTGATTAACCTCCCTCGAATAGATTGATTAGAAATGCCTCCAGCCTTGGGCATTTAAAGTCACTGCAGTATCATTTTTATCGATTAACAAATTTGCGTTTGAAGGATCTGAGGCAAATCCAATAATGGTGAAATTAGGATTGTTTTTTAATTTATCATGGTCCTCTTGACGGGCCGTAAACAATAGCTCATAGTCTTCCCCTCCATTTAAAGCACAAACAAAAGGATCTAGGCCAAGCTCTTCAGCAGTTAAAATGCTTTTCTCTGTAATGGGCAGTTTATCAGAATAAACAGAAAAAGAACATTTACTTGCTTTGGACAGATGCATGACCTCAGAGGCCAATCCGTCCGAAACATCAATCATGGATGTGGGAACAAAAGACATCTCACAAAAAAGAGAAATGACATCTTGTCGAGCAATTGGTTGCAATTGCTTTTTGATCAGTTCATCATAACCATCTAATTTTGGCTGAATATTAGGATTTTCATTAAACACCCCTTTTTCTCTTTCTAAAATTTGAAGCCCCAGATATGACGACCCTAAATCCCCTGTAACCAAAAGCAAATCGTTTTCTTTGGCTCCATCTCTGTAGGCTACCTTTTCTCGATCTGTTTTTCCTAAAACGGATATCGAAATAATTAAACCAGAGTAGGACGAGGTTGTGTCTCCTCCTACGAGATCAACTTGATAAAACTCACATGCCGCATGGATCCCCTTGTATAATTCCTTCAGTGCCTCAACTGGAAATTTACTTGACACCCCCAATGATACCGTGACCTGTTCAGGTTCTCCATTCATGGCAATAACATCAGATACATTGACTGATATAGCCTTAAATCCTAAAGACTTTAATGGCATGTAAGATAGGTTAAAATGAACGCCTTCGACCAACATATCAGCCGACAGAAGGCTGAGTGTATTTTCATTTACCGAAATGACCGCGGCATCATCCCCAACCCCTTTATGGCTCGACTCATTTCTTAGCTCTACATCATTAGTCAAGAGGTCAATAAGCCCAAACTCTCCTAATGATTCTATTTCTTGTTTATCCTCGTTTTCACTCATAATTACTGCTTAAAAAAAAGAGTGAATGCGGGTGCATTCACTCTAAGAATTGTGTTGACCCACTAGGGCTCGAACCTAGACTCTTCTGGACCAAAACCAGACGTGTTGCCAGTTACACCATGGGTCAAGATGCGATTAAAGTATTTAATCCGGCGGGCAAATTTAAGAACTTAATTTTATTATTCATTCAGTAAATGAAAAATTTATTGCTTATTCATTCTTAATTTGTCCACTTCAATTCTTTTAACTCAACACTAATATTCGTAAATTCGCAAACTCTTTAACGAATCAAAAAGAACATGAATTATAATTTCATTAATAAAATAAATGGCTGGGTTGTCTTCGCTATAGCAACAATCGTATATCTATTGACCATAGAAGACACAGCCAGCTTATGGGATTGCGGAGAATACATTACTGCGGCATACAAACTTGAAGTTGGCCACCCTCCAGGAGCCCCTCTATATATGATATTGGGCAGGGTTTTTTCATTCTTCGCAGCGCCCGAAAATGTCGCTTTCTACATCAATGCACTTTCTGCACTTTCTAGCTCGTTTACCATCCTATTTATGTTCTGGTCTATTACACTTCTTCTAAAGAAATTAATTCTTCAAAGTAAAAAATCACTTGAAAACCATGACCAAATTGGAATTTTTATTTCGGCCTCGATTGGAGCTCTAGCTTATACTTTCACGGATTCATTTTGGTTCTCGGCAGTTGAAGGAGAGGTGTATGCCATGGCATCATTGTTTACAGCTGTCATCTTCTGGGCCATCTTAAAATGGGATGAAGAAATATCCCAGCTTCAATCAAATAGTCTTGCCAATGATATTAGTCCCAACCGCTGGCTGCTTCTCATTCTCTTTCTTTTAGGACTTGCTATTGGAGTACACCTCCTTGGCATTCTTGTGATTCCTGCAATTGGATACGTTATTTATTTTAGGATTAAAGAAACCACGAATAAGGGGTTTTTTATTACTGGTGTTGTCTCAATTTTAATTCTTGGCTTCATTCAAGAAGGAATTATTCCTGGCACTATTTCTCTTGCTTCAAGCTTTGAAATCGCATTTGTAAATTCCTTGGGACTTCCATTTTATTCGGGGTCTATGTTCTTCTTTGCCTTGCTTGTGGCAATTTGTGTCTTAGGAGTTCGGTATGCGCGTAAAAACAACATGCACCTTTTATCTAATTCACTCATGGGGCTTGTTTTCCTTTTGATTGGTTACGGATCCTTTGCTGTTATTGTGATCAGGTCAAATGCAAACACCCCTCTTGACGAAAATGACCCTGAAAACCTGGTTACATTACACTCATATCTTAAAAGAGACCAATACGGTAAATCGCCTCTAATAAGCGGTCCACATTGGAATTCGAAAGAAAGCGGAGGTGAGTTTGAAAAAGATCGATATGGCGAATTCATCGTGGATGCAAACGGAAAAAAAAGATGGAATCGGAGCAGTGATCCTTCCAACTGGGATGACAGCAACCCCATACATTTGAGAAAATGGGTGGTTGGCGACGGAGAAGTTGACCTAAAAGGATTTGAAGAAGAAGCAGACGCAGAAAAATGGCTGAATCAACAATCCAATAATAGCGAACTCGAATTAGAAGAGAAATATTTTGTAACCAATGCTGATTTAAGAAAAAATCAAATCCCGACTTATGAAGGAGAACAAAGTGTGTTTTTCCCAAGAATGTACATGGCCGATGCAAAAAAAATCCCGGGGTACATATACTGGTCCGGTTATGACT
>MDTD01199778.1_pt1 | contig 14018 bp, 11 predicted proteins | sample 811221 | NCBI WGS metagenome assembly MDTD01 (sample SAMN05326646, study PRJNA326480) | marine metagenome | isolation source: seawater | place: Pacific Ocean: South West | collected 2011
CCCCAGCTAATATTCCCAGACTCGCTACAGAAAATCCGCGCAATGTCATCGTGTCGTCCCCCTTATCCAAAAGGTCATCTCATAAAATATGGTCGTTCATTTTGGTTCTGCCGAAACAGAACCATGATGTGCAGAAAATTTAAAGCCTACTTTTCACGTATTTCGCTTCGTTCTAGCGTGTTTTCTGTGTGGTGAAAACCCCTCTGCGACGGCCTGTCGCAAAGGCGGCATAAAACAGCGTTTTATGGATTGTGTCAGAACGCAAGCCTGTCTGATTTCGCCCTTGAAAAGCGCCATTCAACGCACCATTATTGATTCGGCGCAGGGCGTTCCTCTGCCAGGGCACGCAAATGTGAGCAAAGCGTTCAGACAACACTATAATTCAAGAGACAGCAGTATGGATTTACTTCAGCAGACAGATAATGTGTTTTTCACCTCCACAGGCCTTGACCGGGACCGGACCATGAAGATGGTGGCCAGCTGCCTTGACGGGGCAGATGACGGTGATCTGTTCTTAGAGATGAAACATGCTGAGATGCTGTCTTTTGATGACGGCCGGCTGAAAACAGCAACCTATGATCAGAGCGCAGGTTTTGGTTTGCGTGCGATTGTCGGTGAAGCAGATGCCTTTGCCCATGCCGGAGAATTAAGCGAAGCCGCCCTGAAGCGCGCAGCAGAAACAGTCTCTGCGGTGGCCTCTGGCCATTCAGGGCAGCTGGCCATCGCCCCGGAAGCAGGCCGCAATCAGTCTTTATATTCAGATGCCAACCCGCTGAATCAGACAGCCTTTGAGGACAAAGTCGAATTGCTGCAGAAAATTGATGCCTATGCGCGTGAAAAGGACCCGCGGGTCAAGCAGGTCAGCGCCTCAATTGCCGGGTCCTGGCAGGCGGTGCAAATCATCCGTCCTGACGGCACACGTTATGCAGATATCCGCCCTCTGGTCAGGCTGAATGTGGCTGTTGTTGCCGAAAAGGACGGTCGGATGGAAAGCGGCTCCAGCGGCACGGGCGGCCGGTTTATGTTTGAGCGCTATCTGCAAGCTGATGTCTGGCAGGCAGAGGTCGATGAAGCGCTGCGAATCGCGATGCTGAACCTTGAGTCCGTCGGCGCGCCTGCTGGCGAGATGGAAATTGTGCTGGGATCAGGCTGGCCCGGGGTGATGCTGCATGAGGCTGTTGGCCATGGCCTGGAAGGTGATTTCAACCGAAAGGGCACATCTGTGTTTTCTGGCCGCATTGGCGAGCAGGTCTCCGCTAAAGGGGTCACTGTGGTTGATGATGGCACCATTCAGGACAGGCGCGGGTCAATCACTATCGATGATGAAGGCACCCAGTCAGCCCGTAATGTGCTCATCGAAGACGGTATTTTGAAAGGCTATATGCAGGACCGCCAAAATGCCCGCCTGATGGGGGTCAATGCCACCGGCAACGGGCGCAGACAATCTTATGCGCATCTGCCGATGCCGCGGATGACAAACACCTTTATGGAAAACGGATCTTATGACGCAGATGAAATTGTCGCCTCTATGAAAAAAGGCATTTATGCGGTTAATTTCGGCGGCGGCCAGGTCGATATCACCTCTGGCAAGTTCGTGTTTTCAGCTTCTGAAGCTTATCTGGTCGAAAATGGAAAAATCGGCGCGCCGGTGAAAGGGGCAACCTTGATCGGCAGCGGGCCTGACGCAATGTCAAAGATCACCATGATCGGCAATGATCTGGCCCTCGACAGAGGGGTGGGCACCTGTGGCAAGGCTGGCCAGTCTGTTCCTGTTGGGGTGGGCCAGCCAACCCTGAAAATGGGTGGTATCACCGTCGGCGGCACAGAAGCGGCGTAACTTTTTTAACCGCCTCAAAGCGGCGGGAAATCAGTCCTGCTGGTGATCAGGCAGGTTTAGGCTGTCTGCTGATCGCCAGGATAATCAGCAGCAACACAACAGTAATGCCGCCACCAAAACCAAATGAGGCAACACCGCCGCCAATGCTGTAAAACGGGCCTGCAGAGACAAGTCCTAAAACCTGGCCAATTGACCCGCAGCCCTGCACAAATCCGAGCGAGCCGCCCATATCCTCAGCCCTGGCCGCCTTTGATGCAGAAGAGGTCAATGTCGGGTTGGTAAAGGCAAAACCAACACAGACAAGCGTGGTGGAAAGCAGAACAAGACCAAGACCAACCGGCACGCCAGCCAGGAAATTATAGGCCAGCGCGACAGTAACAAACTGGCCGACCGCCAGCAAAGCAACCCCTGATGCGATTGTCTTCATCTCTCCAAAGATACCAACAACACGCGCGATCAGCCCGCCCTGAACGATAATGATCAAAACCCCGATATAGGTGAACAGCCAGCCGGTCTGCCTGGCCCCGAATCCCAGCAAATCACGCACCAGAAGAACATATGAGGCTTCCACCTGAGCAAAAGCCAGGTTGAGGCAGAAAAAGGCCGCTGCATAGCCGCCAATATGACCAGAGAATAGGGTACGGATATAGACAGAGAGTGAGGCCCGTTGTGAGGGTGAAGCTGATGTCTTGCCAGTCTCTGTCAGGCGGAAGGCCAGACCAAAGGACAAAGCTGAGAACAAGCCTGCGATCAGGAACGGTACCTGATGAACAGGACCAGAACCAATACCGCCTAAAACCCCGCCCAAAGCCGGGCCAAGCACAAAACCTGAACCAATAGCCGCGCCGAGAAGCCCCATTGTTCTGGCGCGGTCTTCAGGGCTGGTCTTGTCTGCGATAATCGCCTGAATCACACCGATATTCCCGGCCGCCAGTCCGGCCACAATGCGGGCCGCAAACATCTGTGTGATATCATTTGTCAGCGCAAACCAGAAATGTGCCACTGTGCCGACAAACAAAGAGAACAATAGCACAGGACGCCGCCCTAACCGGTCCGACAGCCGCCCCAGAACAGGGTTGGCAACAAACATGGCAAAAGCAAAGCTGGCCAAAAGGGCCGTCATCACAATTTCTGAATGGCCCAGCCCGTCAATGACGGTAAAGGGCAGTATGGGGATCAGCGCGCCGATACCGACAAAATTTATAAATACAATCAGAAGCAGATTTGCCATGAGCGCAGATACAGTCTTGGAAGATGTGCCGCTTTCGCTGGCCGTTTTAAGAAGAATTAATAATGATACAGTTTGAACAGATGACGCACATCTTCTGACCAGTCGCTGTAATAATGCTCCAGCATAATGTCGGCGTTGGTTTTACCGCTTTCAACGATGTGCTTCAGCGGCGCAAGATACTGTGTCTCATCTCTGCCCTTTTTGTCGGCAATCTGCCGTCTGACCAACCCCGCTTCAGCCAGGCTCACCACTGACCGGGCCATCTCCAGCATAGAGATATCCCCAAACTGGCCTTGAAGACCATGCTGAATTGCAGACAGACGGGCTGCTTCCACCTGCTCAGCTGTTATCCCGGAGATCAGGGCTTCAGCCTCAGCAAGGGCTGTCTCATCATATAAAAGCCCTACCCACAATGCTGGCAAGGCACAAATCGAATCCCAACTGCCGCTGTCTGCCCCGCGCATTTCAAGATAGCCTTTCAGCCGCACCTCAGGAAAGGCGGTGGTCATATGATCTGTGAAATCTTCCAGGCTGGGGACCTCACCTTCAAAACCAGGTAATTTGCCTTCCATAAAGGCACGAAAAGACTGGCCGGAGACATCTATATAATCATCGCCCCGATGCAGGAAATACATCGGCACATCCAGGATATAGTCTATCCAGGCGTCATAACCGAACTCATCTGCAAACACGACCGGCGGGATACCACATCTGTCGGGATCTGTATCTGTCCAGGCCTGAGCCCGTGTCGATTTGACACCTGACGGCTGGCCATCTTTGAAAGGTGAGTTGGCAAACAGGGCTGTGGCGACAGGCTGCAGGGCAAGGGACGTGCGGAATTTGCGCACCATATCAGCCTCGCTGGCGTAATCCAGATTGACCTGAACCGTGCAGGACCGCAACATCATATCCAGGCCCAGATTGCCGCGTTTGGGCATATATTCACGCATAATCTTATACCGGCCCTTCGGCATCCAGGATATATCCTGTCTGGACCAGAGCGGCTGGAAACCGGCCCCCAACATGCACAAGCCAAGCTCTGCGGTGATATCTTTCATCTGCGCCAGATGCCGGCCAGTCTCGCAACAGGTCTGATGCAGCGTTTCAAGAGGCGCGCCGGACAATTCAAACTGGCCACCAGGTTCCAGAGTAATCGAGCCGCCCTGCCCGTCTTTCAGCGCAATCAGCTGTCCTTTTTCTGTGACAGGGGTCATATCATGCCGGTCAGCAAGGCGGCTGAGAAGCTCACCAATCCCTGCCTCTCCTTCATAGCGCACAGGATGGAAGCTGCCTTTTTTGAACAGAAATTTTTCATGCTCAGTGCCAATGCGCCACTCATCTTTAGGCGTCTCTTGGCTTTTCAGCCAGTCAACTAGCTGTGCTTTATCTGTGACATTTATGTTTTCTGATGTGTCAGACATGAACGACCTGCCGGAGGTTAGAGAAAGGATAAACAGATAATAACAAACCCGATGATTATTCTACTTATTTACTTCAAAAACAGACCAGTCACCACAAACAGCCTGAAACAGACTGAGCGCGGCAAGCGCGGCGGTATCACTGCGCAAAATACGGGGGCCCAGGCTGAGCGGACGCAGCAGAGGTACTTGCTTTATCATCTGCCGTTCTGCATCTGAAAACCCGCCTTCAGGGCCAATCAGAAGACCTGCTTTTTGAAGAGGTGTGGCCGATAGCTGTTGAACAGGATTAAAGCCCGTGTCACCGGCAAGAGCTTCATCACAAAACAGAAGATGCCGGTCAGATGGCCAATCTGCCAGAACTGCGCTAAGTGAGGCAAACGGACCGATTTCCGGAATATCCAGACGGCCGGTCTGTTCAGCAGCTTCTATGGCATTTGCGGTCAGGCGATCCAGATTGACCCGGCTGACCTGACAAAATTCTGTATCCACCGGCTGAATTTTTCTGGCTCCTAATTCTGTTGCTTTCTGGGCCATAAAATCAAGCCGGGTCCGCTTTACTGGCGCAAACAGAAACCAAATATCCGGGCTCTGCTGAAAAAAATTGCAGGTCCGCATGACCTGAAGGCTGGCTGATTTCCGGCCAATTTCGGTAATTTCAGCCACCATACTGTCTGTCCGGCCATTAAAAATTTCCACCCGGTCACCAGCAGATCGCCGCATCACATGGCCCAGATAATGAGCCTGCTCTTTATCCAGCGTTACTGTTGTCCCTGTGGTCACTTCTGCATCCACAAACAGGCGTATAGGCGGGGTGTATCCGGTCATGAGGAAGTCTTAAGCGCATTAAACAATAGTGGCAAGTCTTTTGAGACTTGCTATAAATCCAGCTATAGACATGCTTATTTTAACCTAAACAAACCACCTGATGAGTGATGCCTGCAGACCCAGATGAGATGACCGGCCGCACCGAAACAGCATCCGGACACAGTGATATCCAGCTGGCCGGGCTATGGGCGCGGCTGCCTGTGTCCACCCACCCCTATATCACGCTTGCCAGGCTGGACAGACCTATAGGCTGGTGGTTGTTGGTTCTGCCGGGCTGGTGGATTTTCGCTGCCTTCAGCCCGGGCTGGCAGACCGCAATCTGGTATATGGCTTTGTTCACGGTCGGGGCGGTGGCCATGCGGGCTGTGGGCTGTGTTATAAATGATCTCTGGGACAGAGATATTGATGCCCAGATTGAACGTACCAGAGCCCGCCCGCTGGCGTCAGGACAGCTATCTGTGGCTGCTGCGTTCATCTTTCTGATGTGTCTAAGCGGTCTTGGTCTTCTGGTTCTGCTGCAGCTGCCTGTGATCTGTTGGGGGGTCGGTGTTGCCGCGCTGCCTCTGGTGATTTTATATCCCTTGGCCAAACGCTTTACAGACTGGCCGCAGATTGTGTTGGGATTCACCTTCAGCTGGGCTATTCCAATGGCGGTGGCGGTGCTCTGGCAGAGCTGGCCGCCGGCCGGTCTCTGGCTTATCTATGCAGGATGTGTGTGCTGGGTGGTTGGTTATGATACGATTTATGCGGTTCAGGATATGCCAGATGACCGCTTAACCGGGGTCAGATCCTCAGCCCTTGCGCTTGGCAGATATATTCGGTGGGGGGTGAGCCTGTTTTACCTGGCCGCTATCGCGTTCTGGACAGCTGGATTTTGGGGCGTGCTGGGCCCGGGTCTCTGGCTGGGCGGTCTTGGCCTGATGGGCTGTCATCTTGTCTGGCAGATATATCAGCTGAAGACAGATGATCCCGCATCCGCGCTTCAGGTCTTCAAATCAAACCGTAATGCCGGCCTTATTTTGAGCGCGGGGCTTTTCCTCAACACATTTCTTTAAAGAAAAACCAGATATCACACAACAGCGGGCCGCCAGGGGGGTTTTTCTGCAACAAGCCCGTCTTGGTGCACACCAGCAGCAACGTCAGCCCGTAATGCCTCGCTGGTCTGCAGCTGGCTGATCCAGTCTTCAAGAGAGGTTGCATCAGTGCAGAACCGGCGATAAATCATCTCTTGCATCTGCAGCTGGCTTTTCTGCGCAAACTGCCTGTTTTGTGCAGGAATGCGGGCCAGGCCAAAAGGTCCCTCACCGGCAACGCTCATCGCGCCGGTCAGCGCCGCATAACCGAACAGCTGGTCAAGAGGCGAGTTAAATCTGTGTTCAATCACAGACAGGTCCCATTCAACCCAGTCATAGGCGATGCCCAGTGATTCTGTCTGATGCATGATCTGCAGCTGTGCAGGGGTCAGCCAGGCGATATTCAGATCAACAGATGTCCCATGACAAGGAAAAGCAGAACAGGGCACCGCGCCATAGGGGGCCAAATTCGCCACATGTACCACATCACAATCATGAACCCTAACAGGTGTTACAGCCACTTCTGCACGATCACCAAATTTTCTGTTCAATTGCACCGGTGCCCGATTTGAGCCGACGGAGAGAACCGGTGTCCGGCCGGCAAAATCATAGCCAGGTGGCAGGGCCAGACTGTGCCCGTCCTTGATAAGATAGGCATCGGAAGGCGCATCATAAGGATAGTCAAGGGCGCGCTGCAGGTCAGATAATCTGGCAATCTTATTCATTTATCTGGTCACACCATTAAGCCTGTTCACAGATGAAGCCCGGCCAGCGGATCAAGCCCCAGCATGATGTTCATGTTCTGCACCGCTGCCCCGGCCGCCCCTTTGCCCAGATTATCCAGCCGTGCGGTCAGCACAAACTGGCTGTGATCAGGACGGGCGAAGACAAATAATTCCAGCCGGTCTGTCCCCGCTAACGGATCTGCAGATAAAAAACCGTTGTCGGTGAGCTGTGCGTCTGTTCCAACCGAAACAAGAGCCGTGTTCTGATAATGGTCAGCCAGGACAGCCCGAAGTTCGTCAGCCTGAACAGGACATGAAAACTGGTCCTGATGAAGCGGAATATTGACCAGCATGCCTTGGGCAAAATCACCAACAGATGGCAGGAACACAGGGGCGTGGTCCAACCCGGCATGCTGTTTCATTTCCGGCAGATGTTTATGGGACAGGCTGAGCCCGTAGGCAGCAAAAGCTGGTTCGCCCTCTCCTTCATATCTGGCGATCATGTCTTTGCCGCCGCCGCTGTACCCGCTGACGCAGACAGCCGATAATTGTGCTGAAGAGGGAAGCAGCCCGGCCTGTCTTAACGGCGCGACAAGTCCCAAAAATCCGGTCGGATAACAGCCAGGATTGCTGACAAACTGTGCCTGGTGAATAGCGGCGTGCTGGCCAGATGACAGTTCGGCAAACCCATAGGTGAATTCAGGGTCAATTCGGTGCGCTGTAGAGGCATCAATCAGGCGTGAGCCAGAGGCCTTTGCCATCTCTGCTGCCTGTCGTGCGGCATCATCAGGAAGGCACAGGATTGTTACATCCGCGCTGGCCATAGCCTCTGCCCGGGCGTCGATATCTTTGCGCTGCCCATCGTCAAGCACACGCACAGACAGCTCCGCGCGCGTCTGCAAACGGTCATGCACCTGCAGGCCGGTCGTGCCCGCCGCACCATCTATAAATACTGAATAGCTCATTATGCTTTTCTAGATAAACTGACACTTTCTCAATTGCAAGCTGTTGCATCAGCCCTGGTGACGTACTATGTCATGATGTATGTCAAAACAAGATCAAGATATTATCGAAAAAGCCCTCAGCGCGGCGAAACAGGCCGGTGCGGACGGCGCAGATGTCAGCTTCATCAAAGGAGGCGGGCTGGATGTTCAGGTTCGCCTGGGCAAAGTTGAATCAGCAGAACGTGCCGAAGATTATCAGATGGGCATGCGCGTATTTGTTGGCCAGAAAAGCGCCACTATTTCATCTGGCCAGCTTGATGATGAAAATATTACAGAGCTTGCCGAGCGGGCGGTGGCTATGGCCAAACATGCCCCGGAAGACCCCTATGCCCGGCTGGCCACAGCTGAAGAGCAGGCGAAATCCTTCCCCGATATTGAGCTTTTTGACGACACCAGCTTCAGCACAGAAAAGCTGACCGAAATCGCCCTTGCTTGTGAAGAAGCCGCCCTCAGTCAGGCGGGGATCAGCAATTCTGACGGTGCGTCTGCTTCTTCAGGCTCCAGCGAGGTTTTGATCGGCACAAGCACAGGCTTTAACGCCTCATATAAACGCTCCAGCTTTGGTTTCTCAGCTGTGGTTCTGGCTGAACAGGATGGCCAGATGGAGCGAGACTATGATTACAGCTCAGCGGTATTTGCTGAAGATCTGAAGCAGCCAGAAGCGGTTGGCCGCAGCGCCGCAACACGTACCTTGGCCCGCCTGGGTGGTCGCAAACCGCAGACTGGCACCTTTCCGGTAATTTATGACAAACGTGTCTCGCGATCTCTGGCCGGCCATGTGGCAAGTGCGATTAATGGCGCAGCAATTGCCCGCGGGACCAGCTTTTTAAAAGAGAAGATGGGCCAGCAAATCGCCAATTCCTCTATCAACCTGCTGGATAACCCGTTATTGCCGCGGGGCATGGGCTCTCGCCTGTTTGACGGTGAAACATTGCCGGTCCAGAAACGCTATCTGGTGCAGCAAGGCTGCCTTCAGGGCTGGCTGCTTGATCTGGCCACAGCTGCGCAGCTGGGACTCAGCCCGACCGGGAATGCCAGCCGGTCTCTATCCGGGCCGCCCAGCCCGTCTGTATCCAACTTCATTATGGAACAGGGCAGGACCACGCTGGATGAGATGATCGCCGATATCGAACAGGGCTTTTATATCACTGAACTGATGGGCAGTTCTGTGAGCCTGACAACAGGTGATTACAGCCGCGGGGCTACTGGTTTCTGGATTGAAAACGGCAAGATTACCTGGCCAGCAACCGAAGCCACAATTGCCGGCAATCTGAAAGATATTTTCAATGATATGATGCCTGCAGATGATCTGGAACTGACCCAGTCTATTGCTGCCCCGTCTGTGTTTGTGAAACAGATGATGGTTGCCGGTAGCTGAGCCATGACATCTTCATCTCGTCCCTCAACATTCACGCCTGCGCATGGCCGGCGGGGTATGCGTGACTGGGTAGAGCTGATGGCAAAGGACCACGGGGTTTTGCGGCTGTGGTGGCATAATCTGCATCAGATAGATGAGGATATGTGGCGCAGCAACCAGCCAACCCCCGGCCGTGTTGAGCAGGCAGCAAGGCTGGGCATCCGTACCATTATTAATCTGCGCGGGGCCCGTTCAGACGGCGGCTGGCGGCTGGAGGCTGAAGCCTGTGCACGCCATGGCCTGCAGCTAATCGATTTCACCGCCCGGTCGCGGGCCGCACCAGATAAACAGATGCTGCATGACACAAAAGCCCTGTTAGACAGTCTGGACGGTCCTGCTTTGCTGCATTGCAAGTCAGGGGCTGACCGGGCCGGGCTGATGGCAGCTTTGTATCTTTTGATCAAAAAAGGCCGGCCTGTGGCAGAAGCAGCCGAACAGCTTTCGTTTCGCTATCTTCATGTCAAGCAGGCAAAGACAGGCTTGCTGGATGCCTTTCTGACGGCTTATGCCCCCTATGAGGCAGAGGGGATGGGGTTTTTTGATTGGGTTGATAATGTCTATGACCCAGAGCAGTTACAGGCAGAGTTTCTGTCTTCTTCCTGGGCGGACCGGCTGACAGACCAAATTTTACGACGTGAATAGGCTGGCTTGTCAGGAAAACGACTGTAACGCGCATAGATGAGCATAGAGCCCGTTTTTTTCCAGCAATGACCGGTGCGTGCCGGTTTCAACAATCTGGCCCTTATCAAGAACCAAGATCATATCAGCTTTCTGAATTGTGGCCAGGCGATGTGCCACCACGATTGTGGTGCGGCCAGCTGACAGCCTGTCAAGCGCCTCCTGAACCAGCTGTTCAGACTGAGCATCAAGCGCGCTTGTTGCCTCATCCAACAGCAAGATAGGTGCGTCTTTCAGCATCGCCCGAGCAATGGCAATACGCTGACGCTGACCACCGGACAGCTTGTTTCCGGTTGCCCCGACATAAGTGTCATAGCCTTGCGGCAATTGCTGAATAAACTCATCTGCGGCGGCAACCCTGGCGGCGGTAATCACGTCATCATCTGTTGCGTCTTTCTGGCCAAAGCGGATATTCGCCGCGACCGTGTCATCAAACAATACAGCTTCCTGAGACACCAGCGCGATATGGCGGCGCAGACCGGACAGAGACAAGTGAGAAATCGGCGTGCCGTCAATGGTTATCTGTCCGGCTGTGGGATCATAAAAGCGAGGCAAAAGGTTGATGATTGTTGATTTGCCGCTGCCGCTCGGCCCGACCAGCGCAACGGTCTGACCTGGGGCAACGGTAAAGGCAATTTCTGTCAGAATGGCCGCATCCTGATAGGCAAAGCTGATGTCGTTAAAGGCAATTTCACCTTTGATCTGGGCCAGCGTTTTGGGCGAGGCCGGGTCTGTGATACGGGCTTTTTGATCCAGCAGCGCAAACACGCGGCTGGTGGCCGCCAGACCTTCTTGGGTGACCGCGTTCAGCGTGCCAATCGCCCGCACCGGCTGGACCAGCATCAGCAAGGCCGTGATAAAGCCCGCCACATCGCCAACCTGCAGCTGGCCATTGGCAACCTGCCAGGCCGCAACACCAATGACACCGGCCACAGCAAACCCGCCCAACACTTCAAGGATCGGGTCAATCCGGGCCCGTCCGGCCAACAGATGCACCAGCCGGTTATATAAACCATCAAACGCAGTTGCGCTTCTAGTTTTCTCTGCTGCTTCCAGCTGATAGGCCTTTACCATACGCACCCCTTGCAGAATTTCAGCAAGAAGTGAGGTCACTGTTTCCATATGTTCCTGCAGCTCGCCAGAGGCTTTGCGCTGACGATTGCCGATCCGGATAATTGGCCGCATCGCCAGAGGGTAAACCGCCAGAACAAGAACAGATAACAGCCAGCTGAACCAGAACATCACCCCGACCATAACAAAAATAGTCAGCACATCCCTGACCAGATTATTCGCCAGCCTGACAAAGGCTTCCCTGACCAAGTTCAAGTCATTCATGATACGAGAGATGAACGCGCCAGCAGGTTCTGCCGTCACTGTCGCCAGGTCAGCATCGATCAGACGATGCGCCATAGCTTTCTGAATATCGGTGGTGATCTTCAAGGCCAGGCTGTTCACCGTCAGCACCTGAAAATACATCGCTGTGGCTTTGACAGAAGACAGCAGAATAATTGCAAGCGGGATCAGCACAAACGGATCATCTAAACGAATAAACCCTGTTGAGTAGGCAGCCTGATCGGCGCCGACGGCCAGAACATCAAACACATGTCTGATTAAAGCTGGATAGGCCCCGCTGGTAGCCGCAACAAGAACCATCAGGACAAAAATCAAAACCAGCCGTGATCTGTAGTGCAGAACCCAGTCACGCCAGAACCGCCTTACAATGACTTTGTCATCACTGCTGAACAAAACAGGCGTCCTTCTTGCGCGTTAAAATCGGCAAAGCTGTCTTCATATTGTCTGTCTAGCATGCAGGCCGTCTGGCTGTATAGACATAAAGCTCTGTTATGTTTAGGCTATAGCGTGAAACCGGCGCGGTAGCCAGCCTTTCAGTTATGGGTTTGTTCTGGTGAAGCGTGTCGTTTTTCCTCTCTTGCCCAAAGGCCGAATTCCTGAACGCCATGTTAAAACGTTTGATCCGATCCTCTGCTGGTTCTTTTTTGCTCAGCGTGACTCTGGCAGCGATTATGGGTGGTCTGGTGGCCAGTTTGAGATGGCATCACAACGGCCGCACCGAACTGAAGCAACGCCTGAAGAGCGGCAAACCCGAAATCATTGTGTTCTGGCATGAACATCTGTTTGTGATGAGCCCGGTTCTGCCAGCAGGCTGCTCTGCTCTGCAGTCGCCACATCCGGACGGGCGGGTTCTGGCCGGGGCATCACGCCTGTTTGGGCTGAGGCCAATCTGGGGCAGCAGCAACAGAAATGCCCTGTCAGGCCTGCGCCAGATGGCCGGACAGATCAAAGCCGGCCGGTCAGCGGTAATAACGCCAGACGGGCCGCGTGGCCCGGCAAGACAGATGTCAATGGGACCGGTCAGCCTGGCCCAGCTGACTGGCGCACAGATTACCTTGGTCGCCTGGTCAGCACAGCGCTGCTGGCGGGCAAAAAGCTGGGATAAAATGCGCTTTCCCAAACCCTTCAGCCCGATTATCTGCAGCTGGTCAGACCCGATTGACCTGCCGCGCACAAAATCAAAGGCTGAGCTAGAACAGCAGCGCATGATGATCGAAAGCCGGTTAAATGAACTGGTGAAGACAATTGATCAGCAGACAAATCAGGGGCAGGCCACATGATCAACAGCCTGGACAGCTATAACCGGCTCTGGGCATGTCTGCGGCCTGTTTTGCCGCTGTATCTTGGCTGGCGCAGCCTGCGCGGCAAGGAAGACAGCACCAAGCGCGGACAAAGGCTGGCGAAAAACTGGCAACAGCAACGGCCGGAAGGAGTGCTGATTTGGCTGCATGCTGTGTCTGTCGGCGAAACCGTGGCTGCGATAAGCCTGGCTGAGGCCTGTCTTGACCAGCATCCCTCTTCTCATATTCTGATCACGACAAACACATTGGCTGCGCTGAACAGGCTTGAGCAGATACAGCCTGACCGCTGTTTCAGCTGTTATCAACCTCTTGATGATCCTGCCTGTGTGGCCCGGTTTCTGGCGTTTTGGCAGCCAGATGCGGCAGTGTTCCTGGAATCTGACTTCTGGCCAAATCTGATCATTCAGACAGCACAGACGGGCATTCCGGTGACTTTTGCGTCGTCTCAGCTGTCTGACAAAGCCTTTGTGAACTGGCAGAAACGCCCGAAACTGGCGGCCCAGCTGTTTGGGGCGGCACATCTTATTTGTGCAGTTGATACAGCACAGCAGCTGAAATTTGAACGGCTGTGCACGGCCCATGAAGGGCGCCAGCCGCATATCATGACGCTTGGGTCATTAAAGCTGAGCACGGCCAGCCTGGCTGTTGACCCAGTGTTTGTCGCTGAGCTGAAAGCTGCTGCGGCCGGCCGGCCAGTGCTGCTGGCCGCGTCAACACATGACCCGGAAGAAGAGTTGATTGTGGCGGCAAGTCAGCAACTGACAGCAGCTGGCTATGCGCATCTGCTGGTGATTGCGCCCCGACACCGTGAACGCGGGGATGATGTTGCCCGGCTAATCCTTACAGCCAGGCGGCGCAGCAACAAAGAGACCCCGCAACCAGATGACAGCCTGTTTCTGGCTGACAGCCTTGGTGAGATGGGCAGCCTGATCACAGCAGCAGATATCGTCATCTTAGGCGGGTCTTTTACCCCAAAGGGCGGGCATAACCCGCTGGAAATCGCCGCCCTTGGCAAGCCTGTGATTACAGGCCCGTCACAGTTTAAAAATCAGGCAGAATTTGATACACTTCATACGATTGGCCAGTCTGTGACAGCAGCAGACAGAGAGGAGCTCTGCCAGCTTCTGACGCAGTGGCTGGATAGTCTCCAGAC
>MDTD01202457.1_pt1 | contig 14018 bp, 13 predicted proteins | sample 811221 | NCBI WGS metagenome assembly MDTD01 (sample SAMN05326646, study PRJNA326480) | marine metagenome | isolation source: seawater | place: Pacific Ocean: South West | collected 2011
GCGATGGCATCGCCGCCGCCGTTAGTGCCGATCGGCGGACCTCGGATCCCTGGCTTTCGCGACGCGCGCGACCTCTTGGCGCACCTGCACGGCGCAGCGATGGAGCGCCTGCCGGCGCACGAAGCGCCATGACCTCGATCGCGGTGGCCGACTATCCCGACCTCGACCTGCGGCATCTCCAGGTCACGCTTCCCGAGCGGTTGGCGAAGCTGGCTACCCCAACCTGCACGGTCGATCTGTTGGCTCCGGATGTCGCGGCGCCTTTGTCCGCACCCGCGTGGGTTAAGCCGACGGTGCGCGACCTGTTGCGACACCGTGGCTACCGTCCGACCGGCCGAGGCAAGCCGTCATCCGAATATCTCGCCGCCGCTGCCGCCAAGGGCACCCTCGGTCCAATCAACGCTGCTGTTGACTGCGGCAACGCGGTGTCACTGCACAGCGGGATCCCAATCAGCGTGGTTGACGTCGAGCGGACCTCCGGTGGGCTGAGCGTCGACGTGCCTGGTCCTGGCAGCTCATACGTGTTCAATCGGAGCGGCCAGACCATCGACGTCGCGGGGCTGCTGTGCCTGTTCGACGGCGTTGGCCCATGCGCAAATGCGGTCAAAGACGCGCAGCGCACGAAGACTGACGAACAGACCTCGCGGCTGCTCGTCGTCCTCTGGGCGCCTAGATGTCCCGAGCCCGACTACGTGGACCGGGTCCTAGATTGGCTTAGCGAACAGATGAGTGCGCTCGGCGCCTCGGTCGAGTAGTAGCGGGCGCTACTGGGCCATCCAAGCCGCCTGGGCCGCGGCGCCCTGCTCGCGATAGTCGTCCGACATGCGGTCCTTCAGGAAGACGCCGTAGAGCGACTGAACAATTTCGTAGAGCGCGAGCCAGTTCGCGGCGCGGTCGTCGGTGCGGTCGCCCTCCGACTCGCACTCCTCGGCGTCGTCCGGCAGCTTAACTCCGCTGAGGGTAAGCGTCGGCGCGTCGAGCGTCGCGGTCCACTGACGGTCTCCTTCTGCGATCAACAACCTCGCCTTGCGCAGGCGGTGGCCTTGTCGGAGCGCCGTGCGCGCCTCCGCCGTGCGCGTCGGCAAGCCACGGCGCAGCGTTTGCTCCGTCTCGTCTTCGGTCAGCGCGGCGAAGGTGAGGAAATCGTCGAGCGCGACGCCCACGACCCTGCCGCCGCCCAGCGTGAACTCACCTCCCTGGGTTTCCCAGCGGAACCAGATCCACGTCAGGAACTCTTCGCCGAGGAAGCCGTGGCTCTCTGCGCCTTGGTCGGTCGTGCTCATTGGTCAGCCTCCATGCCCTGCTCGTCGACTAGGCTCTGCTCGTCGTCAACCTCCTTCAGCGCTGCGGCGGGGGCGGCCCCGCGGGCGTCCACGCCGCCGCTGCGGTTCGGCCAGCGGATGGGCTCCAGCCGCTCTAGCGATTGACGCTGGTCCGGGCTCAAGTCTGCGCGCAGACCGCTTTGTAGCGGGTCCGCCGGGACGAGTTGGAGCGTGAATGTCTCGAAGAACAGTTTGCTAAAGGCTTCTCTCGCGGTCTTGCTGGTCGCGAACAGCAGGACTGTCTTGCGCGCGTGGAACAAGAGCGCGTCCACCAGCGTGATCGTCGGCAAGACGCGCGGCAGCAGCTGGTCCATCAGGTCCTCTTTAAGATCCTTTCGCTCTTTGGCTGAGAGCTTCTTGCCGCGCGCCTTCTCCGCGGCGTCCCTGTGGATCTGTAGCCACTTCATCGGCATGGACTTCTTGTCGATGCGGAAGCGCAACCAAGTGCCGACGCCGCCGTCCAAGTCTTCGATCGCGAAGCTATCACCCGTGGGGTCCGCGGGCGTCACCCAGCCGACCGAGACCTCTTCGCTGGCGGCGTTCTCGATTGTGCGGAACCTGTGCGGAGACAGCGCCTCCGCGAACCCGTCGTCGCGCGGGTCCAGGATGTTCCCTTGCCAGAAGAAGGGCGCCACGCCCCCGCTCTTTCGAATGGCTGCCAACGGATTAGTTCCCGCCGCCTGACTTCTTGTTGCCGACGGCGCTCTTACGCGTCCGCTTGATCGGGGGCGCGGATTCGACCGCGCCGTCCACCTGGTCGGCAGCGGCTTTCGCGTCGGCTTCCTTGCGCTCTTGCTTGATCATCGCTTTCTGCTTGGTCTTGATCTTCGCGATCTGCTCGCGCAGCTTGTTGGCCTCCGCACTCGCTCCTTCACCGGCGGCGATGAGCTTCTGCATGCTCGCTTGCAGCGTGCGCAACTCTGAATTCATCTGCTCTTGAAGGGCGGATTTCTGCGGCGTGGGCCGATATAGCGCTGGCAGCTTATCGAAGACGCTGCGGTCGCGGACGAGCACTTCAGCTTGTCCAGACGTCACGCTGTAGAGCGCCTGCTGCATTTCGTCGTCGTCGTCTGTGAACTTGAATAGGGCGACGCTGCACTGGACCTTGTCGAGCATAGGTTGTTCGCCCTTCTGGTACTCTTCGACCTTGAGCACCACCCAGCCTCGCGGGGACAAGAAGGGGCGTGAGACCTCGCCGACCTCAGTGTTGAACGCGACGAACTCGAACAGCGGACCCTGAACAGAGTTCCTCGTGACGGTGAGCTCGCCTTTCTCGTTGGCGCCCTTGACGGTGGCGTAGTTCTCCGCGGCGTAGGCGAAGGTCATGTCGCCGTTCTGCAGGCTCGCGAGAGCTTCGCCAAGCATCACCTTGCCGTTGTCGTCGACGAACGTGCCGGAGACCCCCTCAATACGGATCAGGTCGTAGAGCACGCGCTGCGTCGCTAGGTCGGCCTTTGGTTCGGGGCTGTAGCTGTTGAGATACTTGACCACGTCGTTGACCAGCTGCTCACCGATGCCGCGCTTGTTGACGACAACCATCGCAGCGCCGCCGCCGACCTTCATCTGATCGGGTGTCCCTACCGTCGCCGTCCGCCGTTGGACGCGATTGGTGCTCAACTGCCGCATGGTCGCTGGCTTGCCGGCGTCGATGGAGCCGAAGTTCGGCTTGCCGCGACGCATCTTGTTCGCGAGCCGGCTGCTGGCGCTGCGAACTTGTTTCTTGGCGTGTTCGATCTCCTGCTGCAGGCGCGTTTTGTCGTTTTGCAGCTTCTTGATCTGTTGTTCTGTGGTCGCCCCTGGGCTCGTCGGGGTTTCCTGGGCGTTGAGGACGGCGGCCAGTGCGAGTGGCGCCACGAGAACGATTCGGGGGTTCATGGTCTGACGAGCGCGGGGTATCCGCAGCAGCCCATCAAAAAGGCAGCCTGCGCGACGTTCAAGAACTGCTGAAGCTCCCGCATTGCGGTAGGCCGGGGGAGGGCCGCCGTGCCGCCTCGGCACGCCCGCCGAGGCGAGACCGCTGGGCCGGGGCAGCGGCGGTCGCATCACCGATGGGTCGTCTGAGAGGTCGATCGACGCGCTTCCTTTGCGGGCTGGTCATCGCCTGCTCGCGCTTCACAAGGGGGTGTCGCGCCGCTGCCCCTTGAGGAGCAGGCGTCCGCCCGTCAGCGCAGCGTCAAGCTGCGGGTTGTGGCGCGCTCAGAACGTGTGGACTGCGTAGAGGACGATTCCGGGAGATCCATCCATCGAGGACTCGAATAGGGAGTAGCGGGACGATGAAGCCAGGAAGTCCATGTTATCACCGGCCGCGACGTGCACGCTGACCCGTGGGGAGGGGCGATAGATTAAGTCAGCGCGCAGCGCGGCGGCGCCGGTTTCGTATTCTGTGCGCGCACGCAGCGCGAAGTGTAGTCGATCGGTCAAGTCGAGGTTCAGCGCGAGCTTCGCGCGGCTGCGGTTAGAGCCGACGCGCACACCGAGCGGGTGGATGTAGACGATCTCGGCTGGGTCGTTGAGCGCGCGCACGTCTAGGCGGACCGAGAGCCGGCCTAGCTCGCGGCCGTCGGCTTTTGAAGGGTCACGCGATTTGATCCATGGCGCGTGGCTGGCGCTCAGCTCTTGCAGCGCGAGGTCGACCTCATGGGCCGCAGGCATTCGACTGGCCAACAAACGCAGCGGCTGTTTGAGCAGGTTTACGCCTAACTCTTGGCTCCAACGCTCTTGGTCCGCTCGCATCCTGCGTTCGCTTGTGAGCAGCGGAGTGTCGCTGGGGTCATCCCGTTGGAAGTCGAAGAAGGGGATCCCGACTTCTCGTCGCACCCTCCTGCGGTCGGCTGCGATCAGGTCGCTGCAGAAGTGCAGCGTCTCGCGCGCGACCGGATCTTCGATGGACGCGATGTCTAGCCGCGAAAGGTCTCGCGCGGCCTTCTGCTCTCGAGCGCGGAGGGCGACGGGGTGAACGGCCCGCTGCTCTGCCCTGATTCGGCGTGGGCTCTTCGTCGGCGCCGGCGCTAGCACAGGCTCCGGCGCCGGGAAGCGCTCGTCCGGGGGCAAGAACTCGAGGCTAATCCGGAGCGTCCCGGCGTCGCACGCGGGGCGTATCGGTGCCGCGGTGAGCGCAGCACCAACGGTTCCCGAGGTCGGCTGCGTAGCGCAGCCGGCCAGCAGGCACATCATCACGCCGAACTGGGTCCGCAAGCCGTCGTCCTCCTGTGGGTCAAAGAGCGCCCGACTCGTGCTGGGCGCACGGGGAACATCGGCGCGTGGGCGCGGCTTCAGGAGCCCGAAAAGAGAGGCGCGAATCTAGATAGCCCATGACCCTCGTATGGTTTCGAGAAGTATTTCCTGGGGCGCTAGGCGCCCGCTGACGTCGCCGTGCGGGGCGCCCTGGCACTGGGCCTTCGGGGCGCGAGCGCGTTGGTGTCGCTGGCGGTCACCTTCGCTCGTCGTGATCCTCGGGGCGAGCGCGCGCTTCCAGGGCGTCTAACCTTGGGACGTTCTTCTTTGAACCAGGTGGCGACAGGCCTCCTCTGCGGAGGACGGCCTCGCTGCGCGCCCCCGCCCAGCTGCCGTGGCCGACCAGGCGGAGCTCGTCAGCCTCTGGTCACAAGCGCAGTTCGCGGGAGTGCCCCCTTGCAGACAGGCGACCACCCCTGCACCTTGGGCCGTGACCGATGAAGCGTTCGAACGTCATTGTCCTCGCCGTGATCGCGGCTGGCGCCGGTGCCGGCCTGTGGCGGTGGCTGAGGCCCGATCCTCCGACCCAAGTAGTGGTCGCCAAGGCCGAGCGGGTTCCGTTGCTGCGATCGGTCGTGTCTGCGACCGGAGAGATCAAGGCTAAGGAGTTCGTGGATATCCAGGCCGAGGTCGCAGGTGTCATCGTTGACCTGCTGGTGCGAGAGGGCGACGAGGTCGAGGCGGGACAAGTTTTGCTGAAGCTCGACGGCCTGCAGCTGCAGGCAGAGGTCGATGTCGCCCGCGCCCAACTCGGCGCCGCCGAGGCCGACGCGCGCTCGGCTGAGGTCGGCGTCGCGACTGCAGAGGCGAACCTCGCCACGGAGCAGCTCGCGTTGGCGAACGCGAAGGTCGAGTCTGGGCAGTCGCAAACGTCGAAAGAGCGGGCGCAGTCATCGTTTCAGCGCAAGCAAGTGATGTTCGAGAGCGGCTTGATCGGCCGTGAGGAGTTCGAGATCAGCAAGGCCGAGGCGCGGCTCGCTGAGCAGCGGCTCGACTTCGCGACCGCCCGGATCAAGCAGGCTGAGGCGAACGTGCGCGCGGCGGTCACCCGCGTGGCCGCCGCCGAAGCAGTACGGGACGCGTCGAGCCGGCGTCACGAGGCGCAGCGTGCCGCCGTCGCGCGCGCCGTCGACATGGCCAGCAAGACCGTCATTCGGGCGCCTTTGTCCGGGCTGATCACGGCGTGCAACGTCGAGAAGGGCGAGCGGGCCGTGCCGGGATTTCAGTCCAACCCCGTCGCGACGCTGATGACGATCGCGGACATGTCCGTCATCGAGGCCGAGATCGAAGTGGACGAGGCGGACATCGTCTCCGTGTGCCTGGGCGCCAAGGCTGAGGTGGAGCTGGACGCGATCCGCGACCTCGTCCTGAGCGGCTCCGTCACCGAGATCGGCCAGAGTCCGATTCAGGCCATCGAAGGGCACGCGGGCAAAGAGTTCAAAGTCGTCGTCCGACTCGATTCGCCGCCGGCGATGCTCCGCCCTGGCTTTACCGCGACAGCCGAGATCGAGACCGCGACGCGGACGGACTGCCTCGTGATCCCGCTGCAGGCGTTGACCGTGCGTGAGCGGAAGCTCGGTGCGGACGGCGCGCCCATCGCGCCGCCTGAGCCGACCAGCGGTGACCACGTCCACGCCGCGGCCAGCGCCGTTGCGCGCCGGGACCTAGAAGAGGTCGAAGGCGTGTTCTTGATCGATGACGGGGTGGCGCGGTTCCGGCGGGTGCGAACAGGCATCACCGGAGACATGGACATCGAGGTCCTCGAGGGGCTGCAGCCTGGCGAGGAGGTCGTCATCGGGCCCTATCAGAAGCTGCGCAAGCTTGCTGAGTGGGACCGCACTGAGGTCGACACAAAGCGGCAGCAGTCGGTTGTCTCTGTGCGACAACCCTGAGCACCATGAGCGAAGCCGTCATCCGCACCGAAGGGCTGACGCGGTCGTTCGAGATGGGCGCGACGACCGTACAGGCGCTGCGCGGCATCGACCTGACGATCGAGCGAGGCGAGTATGTCGCCATCATGGGCCCGTCGGGTTCGGGGAAGTCGACCCTGATGAACCTGATCGGGTGTTTGGACACGCCCAGCAGCGGCGACTACTGGCTTAACGGGACGTCGGTGGCGCAGCTCGCCGAAGACGAGCTTGCGCGGATCCGGAACAAGGAGATCGGCTTCGTCTTTCAGTCGTTCAACCTGTTGGCGCGGGCGACGTCCCTGCGCAACGTCGAGTTGCCGCTGATCTACGGTGGGATATCGCCGCAGGATCGTCGCGAGCGCGCCGCTGAGGCGCTGCGAGAGGTCGACCTGGAGGATCGCATGGACCACCGGCCGAACCAGCTCTCCGGCGGTCAGCGCCAGCGGGTGTCGATCGCGCGGGCGCTCGTCACCCGTCCGGCGCTGCTGCTCGCGGATGAGCCAACCGGGAACCTCGACACCACGACTTCGCGCGAGATCATGGCGCTGTTCCAGCGGCTCTACGAGGCGGGGAACACCATCGTGCTGGTCACGCACGAGCGCGACATCGCTGACCACGCGCAGCGCGTCGTCACGATCCGTGACGGCGTCATCGCCAGCGACGAGCGCAACACCGCGCCGGGGTTATCTGAGGCGTGAAGTTCGCCGAGGCCACGCGCTTGGCGGTCGAGTCGATCTGGGCAAACCGCTTGCGATCGTTCTTGACCTTGCTCGGAGTGATCATCGGCATCGCCGCGATCGTCGCGACCACGGCGGTCATCGAAGGCCTCAACAAGTATGTCGCCGAGAAGCTCTCGGATCTGGGCACGGGGACCTTCACGGTGCGGCGCTTTGGCCTGATCACCAACCGCCAGCAGTTCCTGGACGCTGCCCGCCGCAACCGTCGCCTGCGGCTCGAGGACGCTCTTGCTGTCCAAGATTTGTGCACGACCGCGAAGTCGGTGGCGTGGCAGGTGACGCTGAAAGACGACGTCCACCGCGGCGACGCGCAGCTGAAAAGCTGCGACGTGGGGGGGGTCAAACCAGAGATCCTCGAGATCGAGCCTTTCGACGTCGCCGACGGCCGCGTGATCCTGCCGTTTGAGGACGAGCGCGCGGTGCCGGTCGCGTTCGTCGGTCACGACGTCGTCGAGCAGCTCTTCCCGGACGTCGACCCCGTCGGAAAGCATCTGCGCGTCGAAGGCAAGCCCGTCCGGATCGTTGGGGTCGCAGCCAAGAAGGGGAGCTTCCTCGGCTTCTCGCAGGACAACTTCGTGAAGATCCCTTTCAGCCTGCATCGCAAGCTCTATGGGACGAAGCGCTCTGTCCGTATCAGCGTACAGGTCGACGATTCTGCGCGCATGGAGGAGTGCATGGACGAAGTGCGCGCGATCCTGCGTGCGCGTCACCATCTTCGCCCGAGCGACGACGACGACTTCGACATGTTGAGTGCCGCGGGCATCAACGACCTGTGGCGGAGCCTGACGACTGCGATCTTTAGCATCGCGCTGTTCGTCGTCGGCATCTCGCTCGTCGTCGGCGGGATCGTGATCATGAACATCATGTTGGTCTCCGTGATCGAGCGGACGCGAGAGATCGGCGTCCGCAAGGCGGTCGGGGCGCGGCAGCGCGACATCGTCCAGCAGTTCCTGATCGAGTCGACGTTGCTGTCGTGTATCGGCGGCGTCTTCGGCGTCGCCTTGGCCTTCGCCGTGTCCAGGCTGCTGGCTGCCTACACGCCGCTGCCAGCGGCGTTCCCTCCGTGGGCGCCGCCGGTGGCCTTCTTCGTCTGCGCTGGTATCGGCGTGTTCTTCGGAATCAGCCCGGCGCGCCGAGCGGCGCGGCTTGATCCGATCGAGGCGTTGAGGACCGAGTAGCCATGCGTCGCTTCTGGCTTTCTGTTTGGGAGAACACGCGGCTCGCCCTTGAGACGCTGCAGGCCAACCGTTTCCGCTCGTTCTTGACCGTGCTCGGGATCTTCATCGGGGTCCTCTTGGTCGTGACCGTGGCGTCGATTTTGAACGGGTTCCGGCAGTCGGTGGTCGACCAAGTCGAGCAGTTCGGGACCAACAACCTCTACGTCTTCCGGTTGCCGCTCGTGCAGATCGGCGAGCTTGATCGAGACCTGCGCATGCGCAAGAAGTTCACGGTCGAGGACGCGCTAGCTGTCCGTGACCGGTGCCCCTCGGTCAGGCTCCTTACGCCGGTCCTCGACGCGCCGACGATGGGGAGCCTCGCCAGCTACCGAGACGAGCAGGTCGATACACCGCGCTTGCGCGGGGTCTACGCGAACGACCTCGAGCTCGCGCACCGCGTCCTCAAGGAAGGTCGTTTCTTCACTGAGCAGGAGAACCGTCACCGCAGCGCCGTCGTGGTCTTGGGCTTTGCGGCCGACGAGGCGCTGTTCCCCAACGGCGGCGCGGTCGGCAAGCGCGTGTTGATCGACGGCCGCCGCTACACCGTCATCGGCACGCTCGAGAAGCGCAAGGACGGCCCGTTCGGGGGCGAGAACGAAGACGATGGAGTCTTTCTCACCCCGTTCGACACGGTGCGCCGGCACTATCCAAGCGCCGATGAGGTGTTCATGGCGATCCAGGCAAAGTCTGGCCAGCTAGAGCGCTGCAAGGACGAGGTGATCCAGATCCTCCGTCGGCGCCGTAAGGTTCGCTGGGACGAGGAAAACAACTTCGACTTCGCGACGGCCGATAGCCTGATTCAGAGCTTTGACGACATCGTCTTCGCTGTGCTCGGGGTGATGTTCCTGCTGTCGACGGTGGGCTTTATGGTCGGCGGTGTCGGGGTGATGAACATCATGCTCGTCTCGGTGCGCGAGCGGACGCGTGAGATTGGGTTGCGCAAGGCGGTCGGCGCTCGCCGGCGCGATATTCTCGGGCAGTTTCTGATCGAGGCGGTGGTGCTCTGCAGCATCGGCGGGGCGCTCGGATTGGTGGTCGCCGAGGGTGTCCTCGAGCTGGTCGGCCTGGCGCTGCCTGACCTCGCCGCGGAGACGCCGAGCTGGGCGCGCGCCTTTGCGTTCGCTGGCTCAGGCGGGATCGGCCTCTTCTTCGGTCTCTGGCCCGCGTGGAAGGCGGCGAGCTTGGACCCCGTTGAGGCGCTGCGCTACGAGTGACGGCGCGCGGCGCGCTGGGCGCGCCCTGGGTTGCGCTCGATCCCGATGGATGCCAGCCCGTGAGCGGCGGCCGCGTCAAGCGCGGCGCCGGTGCCGCAGAACGGGGCGACGATGATCTCTGCGCCAGCGTGATCCCGGAGCCAGCGCACGGCGTTATCAGCGACGGCCGCGCCCATCCCCCGAGGCCAGTCTTGAACGCCGATGTGCTCAAGGATGTCCGGGGTCGCGTTTTGGCGTCGATGTCGGGCGGTGCGTGAGAAGCACAGCAGGTGGGCGTAGCCAGGGCGGTCAAAGGTGTTGGTGCCAAGTGGCGCCCGCAGCGCCACCTTGTGCCAGACGAGCGGGACGCCGACGCGCGCGGCGGCGAGCTGGACGAGGAACGACTTGTCAATCCAGACTCCCGCGTGCTTCACGTCCGTCTGGAAGAACGCGCAGGCGCGGTCGTCCGGCGTGCAGCGGATGATGAGCTCCGCGGTGTCGACGAACCACGCGCGCCACTCGTCGACGTCGCGACCCGGGAACTCGTCAAAGTTGGGCAGCGAGGTGACCACGCCGGCGTCCGGCGGCAGCGGGTTCGCGCGCAGCCACTCGATCGCGCAGCAGGCGTGGACGACGCGATCGCTCACGAGCCGAGCCGATCGGCGTGGTCTCGGTGGTTCTGAGCGATCCCTTGGTAGGTGGCGGCCAACTCCAGCGCGCGGTGGACCTCGTTGTTCCAGCTCTCGTAGGCCGCTCGCTTGGTCAACTGCAGCGCGTCTGCCGGAAGCTGCGCGAGCTCGTTCGCTAGAGCGCAGCAGCGCTCGAATACATCGGCGTCGTCTACGACCTCGTGCACGAGTCCGATACGCAGCGCTTCGTCGGCGTCGATGACCCGGCCCCGGAGCATGAGCTCGAGCGCGCGCGGAAATCCGACGATGCGGGCGAGGAAGAACGCGCCGCCGTCCCCTGGCACGAGCCCGACCTTGACGAACGTCGAGCCGAGCTTCGCCGATCGCGCGGCCACGCGCAGGTCGCACATGCACGCGAGGTCTAGACCGGCGCCGATCGCGGCGCCATTGACCGCGCAGATCAGCGGTTTGCGGAACGCTGCGATGCGGCGCGGCACGGCTTGGATCCCGTCGAGGTAGCGTCGCCGCAGCTCCGCGGGGTCGCCGGCGAACATCCCCGCGCGGGCCTTCATTGCCTTGATGTCGCCGCCAGAATGGAAGCAATCGCCGGCGCCGGTCAGTACGACCGCGCGCACTTCCGGGTCTCGCTCACAACGATCCAGAGACTCACAGAGCTGCGCGCACATCTCTTCGCTGTAGGCGTTCTTCGCCTCGGGGCGGTCGAGCGTGAGCGTTGCGACAGGTCCGTCGACGGCGACGCGGGCGTGGGTAGGGGAGTCGGCCATGGTCCGGTTGTAGCAGGACCGGGCGGGGCCTCGGCACAGGATCGCCGCGCCGCGCGCAGTTCGTGCGGTGCGTTCGCCGCGGCCGAGGTCCGCTCAGACCTTGTCGTTGTTCGCAGCGAGGTGGCGAATCTGGCGGTTGCGACGAACCAGCGCTGTCATGATGCCGGCCAGCGCGCCGGCGAGGCCGGCGATCCAGAGGTTGCCGACGCTGGGCGGCGGCTCGGCGCCGCCGTCGAAGGTCCCGATCAGCTGTTCGAACGCGTCACCAGCCTCTCCGTCCGCTTCGTCCCACGTGCACTCGAAGTATTGCAGCATCTGACCCGCCGGGAAGATGTAGTGGTCGTGCCTCAAGCTGCCGGCGTCGCCCTGCAGGCGGAAGGAGAGCCGCGCGCCGCCAGCTGTCGAGAGGTCGCTCCGCGTGGCCTCAAGGAACGTCACCTCCCGCTCACCTGCCGCCAGCTCTGTTTCGAGCACGTCCCGGACCCCGTCGACCGCGGCTGTCGTCAACAGCTCGTCTGTTGTGGCGCCGCCCTCGGCGTAGAAGGCGTGCAAGAGCCGCAGCGAGCCCGGCGCGTGCCCAGGGCTGTGCAGGACCGCGTGCTGATCTGTCACGTTTGCTTGCTTGAGCTCGTCGATCAGCGCGAGGAGTTGCGCGCGTGCCGGTTGGACTGTTGGGTCCGTCGGCCGTGAGGCCGCGTCCAGTTCGTCCTTGTTCAGCGTTGTCCAGGCAGCGTCTGGTTCGATGCTACCCCTGTTTCCGGGGAGCATGACCCGTTGGGCGGGGCAGGCGTAGACGGCCAGGGAGATCACGAGCAGGCGCGCTGCAGCGGACGGCTTCATGTTGGTAAGGGCGTGTTTGTGGAGGTGTCCCGGCGCCGGCCGGGGATCTCGCACCATATAGGCGGCCGGATCGAGATTCTCCAGGCGCAGATCAAACGGATCACGCCGTCACTGCAGGTCGACGAACCACGGCAGCGTCACCGTGGTCACGAGCCACGTCAGCACGGCGAACGGTCCGCCTAAGATCACGTAGTCGCGGAATCGGTAACGGCCTGGCCCCATGACTAGGATCGTCGACTCGTGCGCGACCGGCGTGACGAAGGCTGATGAGACGCAGATGGCGACGCCGAGGAGGAACGGCGCCGGCCTGCAGCCCGCAGCGGTTGCCAGTTCGAAGGCGATCGGCGCCAACACCACGGCCACGGCGGCGTTTTCGATCAGCTGCGTCATCATCACAGCCAGCAAGAGCAGGGCGCCGAGCAGCATCTGCGGCGACATACCTTCGAACCAAGAAGCCATGGTGGTGGCGACCAGCTGCGCGGTCTCTGTCACCTGAAGGGCCTCTCCGAACGGGATCATCGCGCCGACGATGACGAGCGCTTGCAGGTCGATGGTCTCGTAGGCGCGTCGCATCCCGACCGTGCCCGTGAGCACCGCGAGCATCGCGGCGAATGGGATCGCGACGGCAGGCGTGAGCAGGCCCGTCGCGCTGCACAAGACCATGGCCGCCATGATGCCGATCACGATCGCGGCTTTGCCTTTGCCCGCTGTGGGCAGCAGCTGCGACTCCAGCAGCAACAGGTTGGGGTTGCGGCGGAGCCGCTGGAGCTCGGCTTCATGTCCGACCAGCAAGAGCGAGTCGCCGCTCTTCAGCGACACCGCGAGCGGTCGGTCGCGCAGGGAGCGCCCGCGCCGGCTGATGGCCAGCGGGCTGACGCCGTAGCGTCGGTGGAAGTCGAGGTCCCGGAGGCTCTGTCCGATCACTTCGCTGTCGGGTGGCAAGATCGCCTCGACCATGCGCAGGTCAGCTGAGCGCAGCGTCTTGTCGTCGACGCGGAGCTCTTCTTTGACGCTGAGTCCACGGTGCAGGGCGTCGGTGATCGCCGTGATCCGTCCTTGGATCACCAGCACGTCTTTTGGCTGGATCTTCAGCCATGCGTTGGGCGGGAGGAACTCGCTGCCGCGGATCACCTGTAGGACCGTGACGTCGCGCCCAGGCAGGTCGAGCTCGCCCAGCGTTCGGCCGACGATGTCCGAGTCCGGCTCCGCCATCGTCTCGGTCAAGAACTCGGCGACCTCGTAGCGGCTCTCAAGCGAGGGGCGGGACTGCGCCTGCGGGAGGAAGCGCCTGCCGACGAGCAGAAACCAGGTCACGCAGGTGAAGAACACCGCGGCCCCGATCGGGGCGAAGGCGAAGAAGGCCAGCCCAGCTTCGCCTCGCTCCACGAGGTAGTCGCTGAGGATGACGTTGCTGCGCGTACCGATCAGCGTCCACTTGCCGCCGAGCAGCGACGCGAACGCGAGCAGGATCAGGATACGCGAGGGCGCATAGCCGCGTTTCTGGCAGATGGCCATCACCGGCGGCATCCAGACCAGCACGGTCGTGGTGTCGTTGACGATCGCGCTGAAGCCTGTCACCAGCACCAATACGGTCAACTGGAACGACAGTTCGCTGCCCGCGCCGGCCTCGAGAAGACGTCCTCCCAACATCTGCGCTGCGCCTGTCCGCACCATGGCGGCGGACAGTACGAACATCGAGGTGACCATCAGCAGCGCGGGGCTGCCGAACCCGTGGAACGCCTGACCAGGGGTCAAGATAGACTGCAAGCCAGCGTCGGTCGGCTGCCAGGGGACCAGCAGCGAGAGCATGACCAGCAGCGCCGTGACATCGGGCCGTAGGCGCTGTGTATAGAAGCTGATCAGCGCCAGCAGCAGCACGACGGCGAGGTAGATCGATGCAGGGGTCATCTCAGGCGCAAACGCTCGCGGGCAGGGCCATATTGGCATCCCTGAGCCCTCGCTCGTAGCGAGCGTTGGCCGCGGGCGAAGTCGTCGTCACTGTGGTTGGAGTGGCTGTCACCTGTTCGCGTCATGATACACTGTCGCACGGCACCCCCCTTCAGGCTCTTAAACCGCCATAGGATTTCCATGCTGAGAACCCTTTCCCGCAGCGCCGTGCTGGCCTGCGCTGTCGCTGTTTCGTTGTCCGCA
>MDTD01040873.1_pt1 | contig 14017 bp, 9 predicted proteins | sample 811221 | NCBI WGS metagenome assembly MDTD01 (sample SAMN05326646, study PRJNA326480) | marine metagenome | isolation source: seawater | place: Pacific Ocean: South West | collected 2011
CGTATTCACAAAAAAATTATAACTTAACTTTATTGTCTTAATGTTAGATAAACCATATTTTTTTAAGGATGCATAAAATAGCGATTACACTAATTTTATTTTTAGGATTATTAAAGATAAGTAAAGCTCAAATGAGTATTGAAGAACAAGTTGCTGACACAGCTTGTTTATGCTTAAGTAGTTTAGACACTATTCAGATTAAGTCCAATGCGAACGTGATAAAAATGCAATGTTTGAATGAAGCAATTTTAAAGAATCAATCTGCTATCCAAAAAAATTACGCTACGCAAAAAAGAAGAGAGGAGGACTCGGATAAAATGGGTATTCAAGGTAGTTTATATATAACCGTTCAGCAGAGTTTAACAATTAATTGTCCGATTTATGCTTTGTTTGAAAAGGAAATTCAAACATACAGAGAGGCTAGTAAGGCAGGAGATTTAATGGAAAAGAAAAATGGAGGACAAAAATAGGACAGAGTTAAATGAACTAGGTGAGTTTGGTTTAATTGAACGAATTAAAAATAAAGTTCAAATCAGAAATACTTCGACAGAAGTAGGTATAGGAGATGATGCTGCTATCATCAAATATGATAATGATTCAAAAACGGTAATTTCGACAGATCTTTTAGTCGAAGGTGTTCATTTCGATCTGAGTTATGTTCCCTTAAAACATCTTGGTTATAAATCAGTAATGGTAAATATCTCTGATATTATTGCAATGAATGCTGTCCCTCGCCAAATAACAGTTTCTATTTCCTTATCAAATCGATTTTCGTTAGAAGCTGTTGAGGAAATATATGAAGGTATATTTTTGGCTTGCCAATTATATAATGTTGATTTGATTGGAGGAGACACCACCTCATCTATCTCTGGTCTTACAATAAGCGTAACAGCAATTGGAGAAGGTAAAGAAGGTAAAATTGTATACAGAAATGGCGCTAAAGAGTCTAACTTACTCGTCGTTTCGGGTGATTTAGGAGGAGCCTATATGGGGCTGCAGATTCTGGAAAGAGAAAAGCAAATATACAAAGAGAGCCCAGAAGTCCAGCCAGACTTGTCAGACTGTGATTATATTTTGGAGCGTCAATTAAAGCCTGAAGCCCGTTTAGATGTAATAAGAGAGTTCGAATCATTAGAAATAATACCAAAAGCTATGATGGATATTTCTGATGGGCTTTCCTCAGAAGTAATGCATTTATGTAAATCTTCTAAAGTTGGGGTTTCTATCTATGAGGACAAGCTTCCTATTGACCAGCAAACTTTTGATAGAGCTAGAGATAATCATCTTGATCCAACAATGTGTGCTTTAAATGGAGGAGAAGATTATGAATTGGTCTTCGCTATTGATTTGTCTGACTATGAAAAGATAAAAAATCATCCTATGTTTACAGTTGTAGGTCATTTTTTAAATGAGTCTGAAGGTAAAACTTTAACAGCAAAAGATGGGTCAACTCATCCTCTAGAAGCTCAGGGCTGGAATGCACTAAAAGACGATTCAGAATAAATTACATAATCAGAAAACACATATTTCTTACCAATAATCCTTAATGTTTACTTAAAAAGTATTTTTTTAATTAAATATCAGTTTAAATGGTTCAAAGAATTGCAGATTAGCTTTTACTTATGAACCAAGAAACTTTATATAGGATAGCTCTTATTCAAATCCCAGGTATTGGAAGCCTTTACGCTAAATTATTAACTGAATATTTTGGGAGTGCTAAACAGCTGTTTGATTCTTCAAAAGCAGAGCTTTCTGGAATACCAGGAGTAGGTAAAGTCCTACTTTCAAAATTATGCAGTGAAAAGGTCAAAAGAGACGCCTTGAAAAGGTCGGAGATCGAAATTAAATTTGCAAATCGGCATGGAATTTTAATTTTTAGTTACGATGATACAAACTACCCTTCAAAGCTAAAAGAATGTAATGACGCCCCATATATTTTATACTACAAGGGGGCTAATGTTCTAAATAATGTAAAGGTTTTGGCAATTGTCGGGTCTCGTAAAGCCACAGTTTATGGAGAGGATTTAACTCGAAAAATTATTGAAGATCTCCAAGATCAAAGTATTCTTGTTGTTAGTGGATTGGCTTATGGAATTGACTCGTATGCCCATAAATTTTCATTGCAGAACAATATTCCTACCATTGGGGTTTTAGGACACGGATTGGATAAGATATACCCTCAAAAAAATAGAGAAATGGCAAAACAAATGCTCTACAAGGGCGGACTTTTATCCGAATTTATGAGTCAAACCAACCCCGAAAGAGAAAATTTTCCTAAACGAAATAGAATAATAGCAGGAATGGCTGATGCAACTTTGTTGATTGAGGCCACTGCAAAAGGTGGATCACTCATTACAGCAAATCTTGCTAATTCATACGGAAGAGACGTTTTTGCTGCTCCTGGAAGAAGTATTGATAATTATTCATCTGGTTGCAATGCATTAATTAAATCAAATATAGCTGCTTTGGTTGAATCAGGAGAAGATATTCTTAAAGAGATGAACTGGATTCAGGAAACTAAGAGTAAGACTCAAAAGTGTAATGATTTATTTGATGATTTGACTGTAGAGGCTAAACAAATTATAGATTTATTACAAAAAAAAGGATTTTCTTCCAAGGAGGAAATAGCTGTTAATTTAAATAAGAGCGTCCAAATGATTTCTCATACGTTATTTAATCTAGAATTAAATGATGCAATTATTGCTACTCCAGGAAATCAATATCAAATAAAAGTATAAAATGGCGTTTCACAATAAACTTGGTCAAGAAGGTGAGAAAATAGCAGCTCAATATTTAAAAAGTAAAGGTTATATAATTCATCATACTAATTGGCGAATGAGCCACCTAGAAATAGACATTATAGCTGAACATAATGATGAACTTATTTTTGTTGAGGTTAAAACACGTTCCTCTGATGAATTCGGAGAACCAGAGGAGGCTGTCGATTATCAAAAGGAAAAAGATTTGATTCGATTAGCTAATACTTACCTTGAAAATCTTCACCTAGAAGTTTTGTCAAGATTCGATATTATTGCGATAATATTAAATGACTCAGAGACCAATCTGACGCATTTTGAAGATGCATTTTCACCAATGACTTTTGGAATGTAAAATGAAAGAGTGTTTCCATTTTAACAAAATGTAACATTTATAATTAGTGTTTTTTCTTAGGGAAAGGATATATTGTTTGGATTAATTCAAAGATTTCGAATTAAATTAGCTTGATTAATTAAATTTTATGAAGAAAATATTATTCATATTGACTTTGTTGTCTTTAATTAAAGTTTCAGCTCAGGTTGATTATTCTTTTACTACCTCGGGAGAATACTTTAGTAAAGCATATGAGTATTTAGAAGTAAAGGATTATTTAAATGCCTTTAAATTTTTTGATAGGATAGATAAAAGTGACACTTTATACGAATTAGCCCAGTTTAACAAGTTAATTGCTCAATATACCAGCAAATTTTATAAAGAATCCTTGAAAACAGCTGAAAAACTAATTAGTAGCGAGTCTGGATACTCACCGGAAGCATATTTCTACATGATAAAATCACAAATTGATTTGAAAAATTATGATGATGCACTAAAAAATATTTTAAGAGGGTCAGAATGTTTTCCACTTCAAAGTTTTCGCTTTGAGCAATTAAAAGCAATGATGTTGAAGAATCAAGGTAGATATGAAGACGCTAAAAAATTGTTACAGTCTATATTGAGAAAGCATCCATATCATTCTGCATCTCACCTAACGTTAGCTCAAATAATGGGTGAAGAGGGTGGGGCAGTTCAAGCTATTTTAGGTTTCCAAATGGCGATAATTTCCAATAGAGCATCAACATCTTTAATGTCTTCTTTCAGTGGCATGACTGATTTAATCCATGGTAATTTCGAGAGAAAAAGAGAAAAAGATAATCCTGACTTTTATACGCTAGTTAACAGTTTAATAGAGTCGGGTTTAGCTTTAAAAGAAGATTATAAACCATCATTATCATTAAAATATGTCACAAATAATGTTACAGACTTAATTTTTAATCAACTTTCATATCAGGCAAAATCCAAAGATTTCACTATGAGTTATTATGTTAAATTTCTGGATGAAGTCAAACGAGCTGGACTTGAAAATGGATATATATTGTATGTCATGAGTGTAATTAATCATAAATCTGTGAAAAAAGTCTTGTCCAATTATAAATCTGAACTAGAATCTTTTGAAAAATTTTGTTTTGAATACTGGAATGAAGAGATAAATAAAAATAAATTCGAGGTCAATGGTATTATAGATGAGAGAGATTATATCATGGATAATCAGGGAACACTTACTGCTTTTGGAAAACGAAATAAAGAAAATGTTAAAATAGGTAAATGGACATTTTTATATCCCTCCGGAAAAATAGCAGCTCAAACGGAATATAATGAAAATGGAAATTTAACTGGAGAAAATATTTGGTATTCTGAAGAAGGATATATTAAAGAATCTGGTATTTATGAAGATGGAGAGATTAATGGGAGGGCCTATTTTACCAGAAAAAATGGCTGTTCTAACTATGATGGAGAATTTAAGGACGGAGAGCTTAATGGTGAGGTCAAAATATATAACAATCAAGGAATTTTACATACGACTAAATCTTTCAAGGATAATGAGGTCAATGGTTTGGTTAAAGAATTTTATAAAAATGGTAAAATTCTTTCTGAGGTTAATTTTGTAAACGGAGTTAATGATGGGGATTTATTTGTTTTTAGTCCAGAGGGTGACACACTTAAAAGAAAATCTTTTTCAAAAGGTAAAGCTACCGGAAAACATATTGAGTATCATGAAAATGGTAAAGTAAAACGAATTGGGCAATATAAATTAGGTCGTCGATATGGAGAATGGAAAGACTACTATTATGGAGGAACTTTATCGTATAAATATCATTACAAAAACGGCTACCTGCATGGCGATTATTTACATTTTAAATCTGATGGGGACACCGTTTTTTATAAGGTATATAGTAATGGCTTATTGAATGGAATTGATAAAGACTTTATCGAGAACAATAAGGTTCTTTGGGAGCATGTTTTTAAAAAAGGAAAATTAAAAAACTATTATAATTATGCCCCTGATGGTCGTTTAATCTCAAAAGGGAAAAAGGAATATTTGCTCCATGATCGTTTTGGTTTCAAGTATATTGAAGCAAAAAAGAAGGGTAATCATTTTCATGGAGAATATTTTGTTTTTTGGAAAAATGGGAACATCAAAGAGAGAAGAAATTATGACAAAGGTGTTTTAACTGGGGAGTTTAAAGAGTATTTTTCATGGGGAGCTATTGATGAACAAAAGTATTATTTAAATGATAATTTACATGGTAATTATAAATCTTATTATGACAATGGCGAACTTTATTTAACAGGTCAATATGTTCATGGAAATAAAACAGGTCTTTGGAGGTACTATCACCCAAACGGTAAATTGTATAAAGAAATTTATTTTATAAATGGAAAAAGTGAGGGTCACACAACTTTCTATTCTGTGACAGGAGAAAAAAAAGCTAATTATTTTTATAAAGATGGTGTGCTTTATAAATCTGATGTTTTTGATCAAGAAGGCAATCTTATTTGTGAAATTAAAACCCCTCAGGGTAATGGAGATTATTATTTCAAGAGTACATTAGGTCATTTGTATTTGAAATCTCAACTCAAAGGAGGAGAGTATCACGGTAAAAAAACGTTTTACTATCCAAATGGTCAGATTATTGAGCAGGTCCAAAAAATTTACGGTGAAAGTCACGGTCTTTTCAAATCTTATTATCCGGATGGAGCTTTAAAAGAACAAGGCAATTACATTTATGGGAAGAAAAATGGTGAATGGAAAGTCTATTCTCATAATGGAAAGCTTTCTTTCAAGGCATTTTATGAAAATGATTTGGTTATAGACTCTTTGATAAAGTATTATATAACGGGGGAGAAAAAGGAGATTGTTTTTTATGATAAAAACGGGAACGATTTAGGCGTAAAATACTTTCATCCAAGCGGAGAACTGAATTCTTTTGCCCCTAAGGACTATGGTTTTACTCATGGGAAGTTTAATAATTACGATGCTTTTGGAGAACTTGTGATTCATCGAGATTACAATGGTGGTGAATGCTTAAGTTATTCCTACTTAAAAGATGGCGAGCTTATTGATCCAATTTTTATTAACGGTAATGGAGTCGTAAAATCTTTTTACAATAACGGAAAAGTTGCCTCTGAATATGTCGAGAGAGACGGTTTATATGAAGGCCCCTATAAGCGATATTTCAGTAATGGAAAGCCATGGATAGAAACAACATATTTGCATGATAACATTCATGGGAATTATAAGTCTTATTTTAGCGATGGAAAATTGAGATATGAGGCAAAATATGATTTTGGAAGACTTAATGGGGTACAAAAAAAGTATAATCATCATGGAAATATACTTTCTGAAATCACCTTTAATCAAGGAATAAAAGATGGTACAAGTAAATTTTATAATGACAATGGAAACCTCATGTATATTTTGTTGTATAAAGATGATATTGTCGTCAAGATAGATAGACCTTTTGAGTATTAGTAAATGTTAATAAATGAAAATAAATTACATTTTTTTGTTTCTCTGCCTTTTTCTTATCCTTCAAAATAAATCGATTGCTGGAAGCAAAGACATGAGTCTGGCTAAATTACAGGAAAAATTTAAAGACGAGCATGCTATATATCTATCTGAAAAAGAGCATGTTTTCATAAAAACAAGTGGTAATGAGTTCAGAGTGTATAGTGATGTAAGTTGGGAAATATTATACCTTACTGATAAAGGTAGAGCTTATGGAGACCAAAACATTCAATTTTCAAAATTTTCTGAAATTCAAAACATAAATGCCTACTCCTGCATACCAAAGAATGGTGATCCGAAAAAGCTGAAAAAAATAAAAGTGACAGATTTTAAAACTGAAGATGTTTATAATGGTAGTTACTTTTTCCACGATAATAAGCAGATTGCATTTAAGTTTCAAGGTAATGAGCCTGGAACAAAAATCAATTTATCTTATAGAGAGGAGATAAAAAAACCTCAATTTATAGGCAGCACATTTCTAATTAACCACCTGCCAACCTTGCAGTCGGAATATAGTATATCTTTTCCTTCAAATGTTGATGTTAATTACAGGCTTTTTAACACAGAAAAAATTGAAATAAAGCAATCAAAAGTTGAAAATAAAGGGATTACCACCATTACATGGAAAGTTGAAAATCAAGATCCTTATGAGTCTTCCCCTGGAGCTCCAAATTTGCGTTATTACACGCCACATATTGTAACTTATATTGGTGATATTAGATTGAAAGATACAACTGTTACTGTTTTGCCAAATCTTGAAGGTTTGTATAATTGGTACTATTCTTTAGTGAAAGATTTAAATGTGGTAGAGGATTCTGTTTTAAAGAGTGTTACTTTAAATCTCACAAAAAATCATAATGGAAAGGACGACAAAGCAAGAGCTATATTTAACTGGGTTCAAGACAACATTAAATATGTTGCTTTTGAGGATGGCATGGGTGGATTTGTCCCTAGATCGGCTGGTAGCGTTTGTCGTAAAAGATATGGTGATTGTAAGGACATGACGAGTATTATCACAGAAATGATGAAATATGCTGGTATAGAGGCTAATATTACATGGATCGGAAGTAATGATCTGCCTTATGATTATACAGATATAGCAACTCCTGTAGTTGATAACCACATGATTGCGTCTTACAGGAATGAAGAAAATAAGATTATTATTTTAGATGCTGTTGGTACCTATACTCCTTATGGATATCCAACAGAGTTTATTCAAGGTAAACAGGCCTTAATTTCAAGAGGCAAAAATAATTATGAGTTATTTAGAGTACCAGTAGTAAATAAAGAAAAAAACATGGAGTACGATTATGTTTCGATGAAGTTAGTAGAAAATAAGCTGGTAGGCATTGGAAAGATTGAAGCTAAAGGATACAAAAAAATAGACTACGTTCAAAAACTTCTAAACATGAATAGCGCAGAGGATCAAAGAAACTATATTGAATCCTATTTAGAAAAAGGCAACAATAAATTTAAAGTAGATAATTCAAATTTTATAGGGCTCAAAAATAGAGATACTTCTTTAACGATTAATTACAAGTTTAATCTTGCTGATTACAGCAAAACTGTTAAAGATGAAACGTATGTAAATCTTAATCTTGATAGAGATTACAAAAACAGCAAACTGGATATAGAAAAGAGAAAAGGGATACCAAGACAATTTAACCATAAAGTTGATTTAAAGTATGAAGTTGTATTTGAATATCCACAAGATGCGAGCCTTGCATATATTCCCAAAAACACTGATTTTAAAGGCCTTAATTTTGGATTTAATATTCTCTACGAGAAACAAGAGGGTAGGATAGTATTGAAAAAGCATATTTATATTGATACTCTATTGTTAGAGGAATCTCAATTTAAAGAATGGAACACGATGATTAATGAACTAAAAAAAGCCTATAAGGATGTTGTTATAATTAAGAATAAATAATGAAAAAATATTTTAGGGATATATGTATTTGAGATTAATATTTACGGTATTATTATTTAGTTTTTCCGATTATTTTTTTGGACAGGTAAAAGGAAAGGCAGACTCCTTTAATGGAAGTTTTTGGGAAGAAAAACCTCTTCTCTCCAAACTAAATGATCAGGAAAAGAGAAGTAATGCTGTCTACCTTGCTGATGTAAATATCTGCACCTATGGATATGGGTCGTTTTTAGATTCAAGGACAGGTACATTTTATGAAGATATTTTGATTGAGGAAAATCTTTACTACAAAAGAATTAGACTAAACACTGATAAATCTGTAGAAACCTTTAATAAGGTCTATATTTCAATGTCTAATTCTCGAAAAATAGTCAATTTAAAAGCACGTGCAATCAACAAAAATGGAGATGTGATTGAATTTGATGATAGTAATAAGAAAGAAGTTGATAATTATGAGAATTATGGCCCCTTCACAATTTTTGCCTTGGAAGGAATAGAGGTAGGTAGTGAAATAGAGTATACTTACACTATAAAAGAACCCGGAAGTGTCAATGACTTTTACTTTGATATAAGGGTTGAAGATGAGTTACCAAAAAGACTTTTCCATTATGAGGTAGTCGTTCCTGAAAATTTTGTTTTAAAGACAAAATCATACAATGGCTTAAAAGAAATGATTCATGACACCTCCTCAAATAATGTAAATAGGTATGTCCTACATTTAGTTGATATTGCGAAATTTAAAGAGGAAGATTACTCAAGGGGAAAAGCTTTAATTAAAAGAGCAGAGATAAAACTTTTTGAATTACAAAATCTAAATAAAAGGAACTTTTTTGATTATACCAAAGCAACAAAGTCTTTTTCAAAGAGAATTTATGAGGGCAATAGCGAGAAAGATGTTAAAAAAGAAACAAAAGAAATCAGACGTTTAATTAAGCAAGAAAAATGGAATCAAATAAGTGATGAGAAAGAAAAAATAATTGCAATTGAACACTATATTAAGGCAAATTTAAAACGAGCTAGTACAGGTAAGTATTATATCCACGAGCCTATTAAGCAAAAGACGTATAGTGAGCAGAATGCAATGAGAATTTACGCTAGAATTTTTGATTTGTTAAATATTGATCATCAAGTTGTGATTACTTGCAATCGTTTTGAAAAGCAGTTTGATGAGGATTTTGAAACCTATAGTTTTTTGGATGCCTCATTATTTTATTTTCCAAAATATAATCAATACATGGCCCCGACTAATGATTTTATGCGGTTTGGTTTAATTCCAAGTGTTTATGCATACCATAAAGGATTATTTTTAAAGCCAATAAAAGCTGGCGGAATTCGATCATTTTATCCTGAGATAAGAGATATTGCTGGAACAAATAGTGATGTTAATTATGATAATATCATTTTGGATATTGAATTTGAGGAAGGTTTTGAAAAGGTGAAGGCTCATGTTAAGCATGTTTCAAGTGGTTATAGCGCTGTTTACACGAGACCATATATGACTGTAGCAACAGAGGAGCAAAAAGAAGAGATTTTGAAAGCGAATTTAAAATCATTTGCTGAAGATGCTGAAATCACCAACATAACCACTAAAAATGAGGAGATGGAGGGATATATGTTATCTAAACCATATATATATGAAGGTGATGCGGAATCATCTGCACTTATTGAGCAGGCGGGAAAAAAGTATCTTTTTAAAATGGGATTGGTAATTGGCGCTCAAGTTGAAATGTATCAGGATACTGCAAGAAAGTTTGATGTAGAAAACACCTATAATCACGGTTATAAAAGAATATTAAACATTAAAATTCCTGAAGGGTATAAAATAACTAATTTGAGTGATTTAAATATGGACTTTTCTTCCTCAAAAGACGGTAAAAATACTATGGAATTCAGCAGTAAGTATGAAGTTAATGGTAATAACCTAATGGTTACATGTAATGAATATTATGATGAAATTTCTGTTCCCGTTGAGCGTTATGAAGAGTTTCGAACAGTAATTAATGCAGCAGCTGACTTTAATAAAATCACATTAGTTTTTGAAGAAGAGTAGAGGTCTCGAGTTCTATTATATAAAGTGTTAACATTGTAGACTCTCTTTTTGTTTATTTAGAGAAACAGCGTTAATCCAAATCAAGGAGAGAATAATTGCCGATTTTTGCATGATTGGCCAACTAAACTCAAGTATATCAAGGTAAAATGTTAAGTTGTAGAATATCAAAAAAGTAAGACTAATTAGACCTAGAACAGGAGCTTTTTTAGAACTATTTTTAAGGATGTCTAAAGCCACAAAAGTTACGGGAAAAATACCAATTATAGAGGCTGTTAATATAAATTGATCATGGTATTTTGTAAATATGAAAGCTGTTAAAGAAGCAGAAAGTCCACCACTTATACTTGTGAATATTTTTTTATTTTTTGACCAACTTGAGTTACTGGAGAACCAAATAAAGAAGACCGTTATAACTACTGAAATACTTAATAAAGCTGCTATTGCAAAGAGAAAACTTAGATTTGAATGATCTTGGGTTCCGACTTGACCTTTCATTAAATCACAAAAAAACAGCTTGGCCGGGTTAAAAAAATGAGGATAGAAAAGCGCTGCCGTGATATAGAAAACCACAAAACTAATGGAGCTTATTTGTATTATCTTTCTCAATTTATAATATTCTGGTGAAATATTTATAAAACCACATTTACAATTTTCCCTGGAACTATAATTACTTTTTTAGGTGTTTGTCCACCTAGCCATTTTTGAGCATCCTTGTGCTTGAGAACATGTTTTTCAATTTCAGTTTTGTCAATGTCTAGTGGAAATTCAAGTTTAAAGCGCATTTTCCCATTAAAAGAGACAGGATATACATGTGATTTCTCAATTAAATATGAGGCATTATATCTTGGGTAGGAAGATTTAAATATGCTTCCTTTTTCACCAAGCCTTTCCCATAGCTCTTCTGTAATGAATGGCGCATACGGAGAAATTATAATAGCCAATTCTCTAAGCACTTCTTTTTTGTTACATTTTAATCGCTGAAGTTCGTTGACGCAAACCATAAAAGCACTTACCGAGGTGTTAAAAGAAAAGTTTTCAATGTCCTCTTGAACCTTTTTAATCAAAGTGTGAAGGGCTTTAAGTTCTTCTTTAGAACCTTTTTCTGCAGAGACAGAGAAATTACCATCTGTATCGTGATATAAATTCCATAACTTTCTAATAAACCTACTTACACCGTCAATTCCCTTGGTGCTCCATGGTTTTGCTTGCTCTAGTGGGCCCAAAAACATTTCATATAATCTGAGAACATCTGCACCGTGTTCCAATACGATATCGTCCGGGTTTACTACATTAAACCACCGTTTTGACATTTTTTCCACCTCTTCATCACAGAGGAATTTTCCATTCTCTAATTCAAATTCAGCATCAACAAATTCCGGCCTCAATGTTTTGAATGCCTCCATGTCTAATTCATTATTTTTCACAATGTTGACGTCAACGTGAATAGGGGTCGTCTCGTATTTATCTTTTAAGCCTTTAGATACTAGCTTCTTAGTTTCGTTAACTCTGTGGGCTATGGCAGATGTACCCAATATCATCCCTTGATTAATTAATTTTTTGAAAGGTTCATCAAAGCCAATATGTCCCAAATCACACAAAATTTTACACCAGAACCTTGAGTATAACAAATGTCCTGTAGCATGTTCGGTTCCACCAATGTAAAGGTCAACCTGATTCCAGTAATCCGTTGCTTCTCTTGAGGCAAATGTTTCATCGTTTTGAGGGTCCATATAACGCAGATAATACCAAGAAGATCCTGCCCATCCTGGCATTGTGCTTAATTCGTAATGATCTCCATTTTCTGGCTTCCAATTTTTTGCTCTTCCTAAAGGAGGTTCGCCGTCCTCAGTGGGCAAGTATTCGTCAACATCCGGAAGGGTTAACGGATAATATGATTCATCCAGTAACTTCGGAATTCCATTTTTGAAAATCATAGGTATAGGCTCTCCCCAGTATCTTTGTCTTCCAAAAATCGCATCTCTTAAACGATAATTTGTCTTTCCTTTTCCTAAACCTTCACTCTCAATTTGACAGATGGCTGTTTTCATAGCCTGCTTTACATTTAAACCATTTAAGAAATCAGAGTTAATTACCTTTCCAGATTTAGCTTCGTATGCCTCCTCTTGAATGTTTCCTCCTTCAATTACTGGAAGGATTGATAGATTGAATTGTTTAGCAAAAGCATAATCACGTGAATCGTGAGCTGCAACCGCCATTACTGCACCTGTTCCGTATCCTGCTAATACGTAATCTCCAATCCAAATAGGAATCTTTTGACCTGTAAATGGGTGAATGGCATAGGCCCCAGAAAAAACACCGGTAACGTTTTTTACGTCCGCCATTCTTTCACGTTCACTTTTATTTTTGGCAGCAGACACATACTTTTCGACAGTTGATTTTTGCTCAGATGAGGTTAATTCATCAACATAGTCATGTTCTGGTGCAATAACCATAAACGAAACCCCAAAGATTGTATCAGGACGAGTTGTAAAAACTTCAATTGATTTTTTAGAATCAGCTATTTTAAAGTTGACAGAAGCTCCTGTGGATTTACCAATCCAGTTTCGCTGCATTTCTTTTAAAGAATCTGTCCAGTCGATTTTTTCTAAACCTTCCAACAATCGTTCAGCATAAGCAGATATTCTTAAACTCCACTGAAGCATTAGTTTACGCTCTACAGGGTAACCGCCTCTTTCCGAAAATCCATTAATTACCTCGTCGTTAGCTAAAACTGTTCCTAATGCAGGGCACCAATTTACCATTGATTCACTTAGGTAAGCTAAACGGTAATTTAATAGAACCTCTGATTGTTCTTTTTCTGATTTTGTGGCCCATTCTTGAGCAGTAAAAACAGACTTTTCTTCGCACGCAGCATTAATTGCTCCATTACCTTCGTTTTCAAAGGTTTTGATTAAGTTATCGATACTCTCTGCTTTTTGACTTTGATTATTAAACCAAGATTTGAAAAGTTGTCCAAAAATCCATTGAGTCCACTTATAATATTTAGGATCGCAAGTTCTAATTTCTCTGTCCCAATCATATGAAAATCCAATTTTATCTAGTTGTTTTCGATACTGAGATAAGTTTTTCTCGGTAGTTGTTTTTGGGTGCTGTCCAGTCTGAATAGCATACTGTTCTGCAGGTAAACCAAAGGCATCATAGCCCATTGGATGAAGTACATTGAAGCCTTTTAGCTTTTTGAATCGTGCATAGATATCCGAAGCTATATAGCCGAGAGGGTGTCCAACATGCAAGCCAGCACCAGAGGGATAAGGAAACATATCTAGCACATAGCATTTTGGCTTGTCTGATTTGTTTTCTGTTAAGTAGGTCTTATTTTTTGCCCACCTATTTCTCCACTTTTCTTCGACTTCGTTGAAGTTATAATCCATGATAATTGTACTTATGCTGCGCAAAAATACAAATTACTTAGGTC
>MDTD01095255.1_pt1 | contig 14014 bp, 9 predicted proteins | sample 811221 | NCBI WGS metagenome assembly MDTD01 (sample SAMN05326646, study PRJNA326480) | marine metagenome | isolation source: seawater | place: Pacific Ocean: South West | collected 2011
AATTTTTGTATTAAATTATCTTTTTTAGAAGAATCTCTATCATTAATAAACGTCGTTAATTCTTGCTGTGTAGGTATTCTTCCTACAACTGTGAGGTATAGTCTCCTTACATAAGTATAATCATCAATTGGTTTTGTTTTCTGAAGTCTTTTACTTCTAAGATTGTTATCTATAAGTTGATCTATGTAGCTAACATAGTTTTTTAAAGTTCTTTCGTCTAGAGGTACTTTAGAAGGAGGGATTGAGCTATACCTATCTTTAGAGTGATAAAGCTCAATTTGTTTTTGAGTATCTATTGTAAGGGCATCAATTTTAAATCTAAACTGCTGAAGATCTTCGCTTCTAGCTATTCTTACATGAGTTCCATTTGCATCTAGTATTTTAGCCTCAAGAGAGTTGCCATCCTTGAAATAAAGGGTGGAGCCAAAACAAGAAGTAGTGGCAAAAATGAATAATAATAACGATCTCATAACAATATTATACACTTTTTTTGAAAAAAATGGTGGAGGTGGCGGGAGTTGAACCCGCGTCCTGATGGCCTTCAAGCAGACACATCTACAAGTTTAGTTAGTTTCTTTTTAAGTTGTTGATACTAACATCGAACTACTTGTTTCAATTATTTGCAGTTTGTGATACAAGTAAACTTTTTCTGTTTTGCAGATGGATGACCCCTTATCTCTTTTATCTGCGTCAAAGAGTAAGAGGTAGCAGGTTAAGCTGCTAGAGCAAGCTCAGGCTTTTTAAAGCCGAAAGCTTTGATACGTGACTTATTGCCATGTACAAGGTTGCACCTTTATAACGAAGCCAAGTGCATCTCCGACTTGCAGTGTAAGAATCCGTCCTCAGTCGAATCCAGAACACCCCCATAAAATTTTCAAAGATCTAATATAATATACACAAAAAAACTACTGTCCCTCGACAATTTCTCCGTCACCTGATTGAGGCACGATTTTGGTCTGTCTAGCAGCTTCATATAAAGCGTTATAATTATTGGTAACTTTTTCGTATCGACCTCTAGTCAATTTCCTGAGAGCTTCTTCAGAAATCCTGCTAGCTTCATCTTCGTCGAACAACTTAAGTATAGCAATATCTTTATCTGTAACATCAACTTCCCACTTGATTTGATATCCAAAGTCAGGAATCGGAAGAGATAATTCTTTAGCATGAGACCTAGGTTTTTCTGGGCTTGCAGATTCAGTCCAAGTGAAGACAGGAACGACTCCAGACCAAGTTTCGTGAAACGCACCAATGTTAATTTGTTGTTCAACAATGGAATTATCAATCTTAGAAGGATTTAAAGCATCGAATAGATTATTGTAAGCAAGAGGAAAACCGAAATCATGTTCCTCGTAACAATAAACATGCAAATATTTGAACAAATTAAACGCGGACCATGAGCCTCCGTCTGCATTTTTTAATACCAATCTTTTTTGGGAAGATGGAGAGAGCCTTTTAAAGTTTTCATAAAACCTATCAGCAAAATTGCAATAAGAATCATGATCTTCTTTATTTGGTTGAGAATTTAAATGAAGGCTTACAGGCGCAGAAAGATTCTCAGGCATTCCGATGTTATCTAAAAACCAAGAGTAGAAATCAATTTCTTTTATAGATTTCTCTACAACATCTTCGTCATCATCAATCAATTTACAAAACTTATCAGGTTGAATTGATAGAGAAACGCCCTTAGTTATAGAAGTTCGCCCGATTTCCCTAATGACACTCATTAACTCGTCTTTGTCTGGCAAGTCTTGAAAAGATATGCCAAAACTAGGATCAGCGAGAAGACCAAATATAGATGTATTCAATCTATAATGGTCAATCCCGCTATCCCTGCAGAAATCAATGATTTTTACGGTCAACTTAAGGTTGTGAAGTATCTCTTCCTTAAGTTTGTTAAGTGCAGCTTCGTCACCTTGTTGGGAAGAAAGATCTGTGTATGCCTTCCTGCTGATACCAACAAAAGAGTTATCTTGATCCTCTTCTTGGAGGATTTTAGATACGCAAACTAAGCCATACTTAGTGTTCATTAGATCAAGTCGTCTTCTTGTTCCTCTTGGGCTGGCTCTTGCTTTGCAGCTTTACCTGGCTCTTGATCTTTTTGCTTGTAAATCCTGAAATCAGGAGCCTTTGGATTATCGTCTTTAAACTTATTTTTAAACATAATAACCTTCTCGTTATTAATATGACCAGTAAGATACTTTTCGTTAGTCTTCTGGTTGACGTTTAACCAAAGGGCGCCGAGTTCACGGTTCGTCCATTCTGTATTAGTTTTAGTTTCACTCATAATATATAATATAGTAAGTTATAGTTTAAAATTTTCTAATTTCTCCACCCCATGATAGGACAATTCCTGAAAAAATTATGCTAAAGATTATTACTTCTATTGGGCTCATTATCTGTATTCCTTTCTTAGTAGTCTCCATCTATCGGAGTCTATTGGTTTAATTCCATTATCTATAGCATACAACATTTCAACGACTTCGTCAAGCGAATTGTAAATATATTTGTGTGGAAGCATGCCCAACATCCATAGAGGCGTCTTTGCTTTACCGCCTTCCATGCTTACAAAGATAGGTTTCTTCATGCGTACCGCCGTAACGATCTCCTCAGCACTACCCCAAGAGGCTACGTCAGGAACAAGATGAGCGATAATAAAATCAGACCTATCGACTAGGTTTAGATCATAAGAACGTACAGTTTTCATTCTTTCTGCCACTCTATCGTACTGCTTAGTTTTCATCCAAGTTTCCATCTCTTGCCTAGAAGCTTCATCCTCTTCGACATCTTTAATGAAGGGCTTCTTGTATGGATCAAAGCAAGTAATACTTAGCGGGTCTAGCTTTTCAGTAATCTCTTCGCGCCAATTTCGGCCACTGAGATACTGCATATGACCAACTAAATATGTTTTGGTCTTGTATAATAAATTCGACATGCCACCAATAGTAGCAAACCAAAAAGCAAATGTCAAGAAAAAACTTAAGCTTGTACGCTTAAATCTGCAATTTTATAAACAACTGCGGGGTTAGCACCAGCTGTTTCAGTACAAATATAAATAGCGGGGCTGGCACCAGTAACCAAAAGCATTTCGCCACAGATAGCATCTTTTTTAGCTTTTGCTATGTCGGAGCCTGTGCGGATTTTAATTCTATGCTCAGTATTATTTAAATACTGGCCGCTATAATTAATTTCTTCTGGGTTCATATATTATCCTTGTCCTATAAGTGGTGATTGTGGGCGAAGAGAAAGGTTTTCTTCGTCAACATCGACGAAAAGTGGATCCACATCTACTATATTGTTTTCAGAAATAGCGGATGAATGGTTTCCGAGATCAATATTAAAAAATAAATTATTCTTGAAATTGGGTAAATTTGATATACTGTTCGATCCAATACTGCCATCTCCATTTGTGCCAGTAATGTAAATAATATTTTTTTCGACTTTATGTTGAGAAGTATTTTGAGTGCTGAATATGTGGGAGGGTCTAATATATGTACCATTTCTGCCATTAAATGTAGCATCTCCAACCGCTAAAACAACTATCGTATTGTTTATATACTCCCAATTTCCGTGGTACAGGTTGTCTGCCATGCTATCTCCGCCACTAAAAAGCCCGCCTCCCTCGGTTGCGTAAGTAATGATGCAACTATGCCATTTTAAGATAGATCCATTTTGATCTCTCATTCCTCCTGTCAGTGGCATGTAGCTTGGGCCAGTGTTTGTCCATCTAAGAAATTGACAACCATCAAACAACAAAGAACCTTTTCCTGGAGCATCCGTACGAGTCAATATCATATTCCTTGTTGTGCCGTCGGCTGAACCTGTGACATCTTGAAAGATAACCCCCTTAAATGAAGTATCTAAATCAAGATAAGTACCAGAACCAGAGGTTCCTCCAAATGCATGATAGCATAGATAATGTTGAGCTTTGCCGCCATCGAAAATAACTTCGCCACTAGTCTCAGCTACATAATTATAACCAGCATAAGTAAAATCTTGCCAAGTGCTTGATGAATCGTTCTTTTTATCAAATTCAGCGGGCCAAGAATATGTACCATCAACTATTATTATTTTTGAGCCGTAAGGTACACCTGCTGCGACAATATTTTTGAAAGCATTAAACGGACCAGGCTGGCCGTTATCCGTCATTGAGGAGGCATCTTTCTGGCTACCGTCTCCATTGTAAGTATTTCCAGGCTGGAGGTAATATACATTAGAATCTTCAGGTGTGATACCACCTATGGCTGGAGAAGAAGGACGCAGTCGATAATCATCATTGTCAGCATCAATAAACAAAGGGTCAGCATCAGTGCATCCATCTTGTGCAGCAAAATTATAAGCAATACAGTCAGTAGTAGTGCCACCAGGAGCAGAGGCAGAAGAAGAAGAAAGATATAGAATGGAGTTTTTACAAACAACACCAGTGTTAAAAATAGGACCTGTCGTACCAATTAAGGTAGAATTTCTTACTAGAAAGCTACCCGTGCTATCTGCATTAATTATTTGCCCACTTCCCTGAATAAAGCAGCCAGATATATCACAATTTTTAAAATAAATATACTTAGCCAATTCAAATTTACAACCCTTAGCGACTAAAGAAAGTTTTCCTGATGATTGACTTACATTCATAAAATGATCACCCCCATCAAGGGTTAAATTTTCTATATTAAGTGTGTTGTCTATCCCCGCAGAAAGCACTTTTCTGTTATTACCATCAGAAATTGTAGCTCCATGAAGGTTTTCAGCGATAAAAGTTACGGAGTTAATGTTTGAGTCTTCGCAATTGCTGTTACTAAAAGTATAGGTTCCATCTTTTAAAACAACCTTTTTAGAGGTTGATGAAGAGGCAGCAGAGAGAGCGTCAGTAAACTGATCAAAATAATAAGGATCAGATTCTGTACCAGCACCAGTGCCCGAACCTGATTGCATCCAAACTGCGTCGGCTGGAAATTTGGAAGATTCCCCTCCGCCAATAAGTGAAGAAGTAGGACGAAGTCGAAAGTCGCCATTAACACCATCAATAAAAAGAGGATTACGGTCAACGAGACCGTCATTATCTGAGCCTGCCCAGTATGGACTGGTAGCTTCAGCATAAAATATGCTATTTTCTGCATCTAGGCTCGAGCTAGCTATTTTAGCAGAACCCCCAGTATAATTAAATCCAAGTATATAAAAAATACAATTTCTAACTTTTACCTTGCCACTAGGCTGATAAAACCATTGAAAATTATTACTATTTCCCCATTGCATAGCAAATGTAGTATTTTCCCAAACCTGTGGTTCACCAGTGATAGGATGAAGTGAACTGTCAAATGCTGCGATTCGAGTGCTAGCATTGGGTAAATCTATTAAGCAATTTTTAAATTCAGTAAAAGCACTATAAGATCCAAAATCAACCGCTGTACGTGTGAAATCACCTGCCGAACCGCCATCAGTAATTGTACAGTTTTTAAAAATTACGCGGGACGTACCTATAAATAAATCTTGTCCACCCGCAACAAGAAACTTAATTCCCTTAAAAGTAGAAACTGCGAATACATTATTGCCTTGACCACTACTGTATGCAAAAAAAGATTGGCCCGCATTAGAACCTAAGTCGATAGTGACTTTTAAATGAGATTCCGCTTCAAAGTTAAGTCTTTCATGAGCTATAGAAGCCCCATTTGAAGGCTGACAAGAGTATGATCCATTTAAGAAAACAATATTAGCCGGCTCAGCATTGTTTGGGGTGTAGTTTTGAGCATGCCACCAAAAAGAAGGTGAAAGACTGCCAGTATTTTTATATCTAGTTGCAGCATTATCAAGATAAACTTCTCCAAGTGTATGCGTAGTGTCTAATTTGCCCCCAGGAGCATGGTATGGGTATTCTTTGCTTTCTCCTGCCCTCACCCAATTTGTGGGATCATTGTCTGGATCGGTGGTAGAATTATTATCAGCTATACATACATAAGTTTTGCCTAAATTTTCATATGTCGAACCATCTGCAATGGCTTTTATTACTCTATCGCCGACAACATAATTAGTTGCGCCTGTATCATCCCAGGCAGTTCTTGACCAAGAATTTGCATCTACAGCTTTAACGTAGAGAGTGGTCATTAGAAGGAACCTCCGTCAATAAGCAAGGGGGCTGCGCTTGAACCGATAGAAGGAGCTTGAAAGCCTTGTCTGATAGGAAGGCCATTAGATCCAAGAGAATCACTGTTGCCATTAATAACGGAATAACTTTCTCCGTCAGTATGCACAAACTCAATGTCTTCAGGGTATTCAGCTTCATCAACTTTAACGGCAATACCAAGCGCAACAGCATTATTTGGAGTAACGGCTTCGTCCCCTCCAACCAAATGGGCAACTCGGTTACCAGCAACATCAGTTTTGAATAAAATAAAAGAACTTTCGTCAGAATAAATTCGCGTATCAACTGGATTGATTGGATGGGCGCCAATATCAGTAGCACCTTTTACTTTAAAGTCATTAAAGCGATACCAACCAGAAGCAAGATTGCCTTCGCCTGTAGTACCTACAACAAATCTTTCTTGGTCGGTAAGCAACTTAAACTTAAGATCATCTTCAATATCTTCAAGTACCGCTTCGGTGCCCAGACCAAGCTTATCGGCAGTTAAAATTGTAACAGGCTGGCCTTCGGAGTCCTTGACTTGGGGGGCTTTTTCAAAATAAAGACTAGTTGGATCAGTTGGGTCAGGCTTGACTTCAGCTTGGCCAACAAGAAAACCTTCGTTTCCAACTTTTAACCTACCTTGCTCATCGCTCTCAATGGTCGCACCGTCTTGACCGAACTGAGCCCCAGAAGGAAATACTATTTTATCCCCTTCTCCTTTAATGTGATGATTTCCGATATAAAGAGAGTTGTCAGAAAGAAAAAGGTGTCGAACTTTTTTTTCTGCGCTACCAATATCAAAATTTGCATTAGTAGCGGGCATTAGGTGGCCACTATAATTAATGCCTCCGTCAACATTAATAGATCCATCTACGTTTAGAGAGCCGTCAGTTTCAAAAAATGCAGGTTCAACGCCATCAACCTCTATTTTATCGAAATATCCAGTTTTAAAATAAGCCTTGCCCCATGCAGTGTTAGATTTTCCTATTCCGCCTTCTCCGTCTCCCCTAGGTATTAAATTCTTTGTAGCCATTGTATTATAATATGTTAACCTTGTTTTTAATTACACAGAAAAAATGCTTTTTACACAGGAATTATGTCTCCATTGGTATCTTCTTCGAAATATTGAGCATCTTCTGTGGTTGAGCTGTAAGCACTGGACCTCGGCATAATGTCATCAGGGCCAGAATTTTCCCAGAATTGAACAGCAGGGTTTGTTGAATCAAAATGATCAGATCTTAACATTAAATCACCATTAGACTCCTCAAACCATTGAACAGAAGTCGAGGAGGAAGGTGGAGGAGATGGGTTTCCTCCTCCGTGATCTGGGTGATCGCCATGATATTTTGTGTTAAGCCCATTAGGCATAAAAACAGGGTAAGTGATCCATGCTGGAGCAGGTCCAAGTTCATTCTCTCCATATGCAGTAGCAGTATCGAGAGGAGAATTTGATTTAGCTAAGTCTTCGGTTTTATAAAGTGGGTAATACCCAGCAATAGCAAAAGCATCTATAGCATCAGGAAGATGAATAGAGTCAAAAATATTATCTACATTACCAATCTTGACGGAGATTTGACGTGTTGGTCTTTTATAATAAATACCGTCAGGGTCTCTCTGAGCGGGAAAATCTGTAACTACATATACTTTTTTCATTTTTATATATTACACATCTAGTCGTTATTATAGACGGTAAAGTCCAAAATATTAGTACTTTCAGCTATAGTTGGAGAAAATTTAACAGAGAATCCAGCGTGATCGACATCATAAAAAGAACAATTATAAACATTTGAAGAACTGGAATCAATTCTAACATTTCCTAGCACAATAGGAGGATTAACATAATTATTACCATTTGAGACGGAAGAAAAAGAAACACTGGCAGTTGTAGCACCGTTAGGAATATTATATTGCCCAACAAAAGGAAGTTTTTTATTTATTAAATAAATATCATCAGCCAAAGCAGTAGAACTAGCTATATCTACCCCGCTAATCATAAAGACATCACCAGAAACCATGCTAATATCATCTGCTAAGGCCACGATATCGGCAGTAGATTCCCCGCTAACCAAATGAAGATCACCACTTAAGGAATCAATTTGATCACCAATATCATTATCACCAGCAATTAAATTATCAAATATGCCAGTATATCCACTAACAGTGCCTTCAACAGTTGTGTCAATAACTTCGTGAACATGAGTAGTTCCGACAACAGTCAGGTCGCCTTGTACTAACAAATCATCAAAAGAAGCGTCGCCGTCAACAAACAAGTCAATGAAGGTGCCAGTAGGAGCCTCAAGGTTGCCCGCAAAAGTAGCTTCACCAGCAGCAACAATGTTTCCGTCCTCAACAACAAAAACTTCTTCAGCACCTTCGGCATCAGGATCGCCGACAATAACCTCTTCTTGAAAGTGTCCAGTTTGACCAGTTATAAATCCAACATGAAGATAATCAACTCTACCGCTAGCTCCAGAGAAAGCGCCACTAGTATCATCAAAAATAAAATAAGGAGAAGCCCCAAATTGTCCATCATAATTAAACTGTACTTGCCCACTTAAGCCAGCAGGAGTACCTCCGCCTCCTCCACCCCCTCTAGGGTCACCAAGTTTAGCAATGAAAATCCAATCGGCAGCATTATTTTCACCAGTTTTTTCGTAAAGAAAATTATTATTACTATCGATATAATGAGACCCTGGGATACCAGCAGCCTTGGAGCTTTGGCTTGGAGGGCCAGCATCAGTAATGAGGGGCTTTCTTATCCCTAAATTAGCATTTACGAAATCTTCAAAAGCACCCATATCAGTCTTCCTTTATTACAAAACTTGCAGGATTATTAGTAGATGTATTTGCAGCCCTATTTAATTTATCTAAATTAAAAATATGATCACCATTAGAATCAACAATCCCATTGGAGTCGCAAACGGCAAATTTATTTTCAACATCATAACTGCTATCTAATTGAGTGCCATTTGCATAAGATTGATAAGAGAAATCTGTACCGCCATTTGATCCACCTCCACCTTTACTCAAACTCTCAACGGAAACATTATTGCCGTTAACAACAGATGTTCCTATAGAAGCTAGACCAGCACCTAAAGAATTTGGGTCTGCAGAAATAGTTCGCTCGCTAAACCCAGCCAAAGTATAATTTGGATTAGTTGTAATAGTTTCAGTTTTTATATTGGCTAAATTATATGCAACTGGAACCCAGGCAAAAGTTCCCTTTTCATCTAAGTCCTTAACTGTAATCTTAAATTTATTTGATTGCTCATTAGTTCCGTCACTGGTGACTTGAAGTTGGGAGGCTGGAGACTGTGAACCATCAGTAGAAAGAGTTGGGATAGAAAGGAACTTTTGATTACTATTTAAATTGAAGTTATCATCAATTCCTGCTGGCGAACTTTCAAGAGATGAGGCAAGACTTGTAATGCTAAGTTGAAGTGCGTCATTAGCGATGTTAACTGTTGTTTCGGCAACCGTAACAGCACCATTACTAGTTTTTGTTGCGCTAATTTTGAAGTTATCAGTGGTGATATTGTAACCGCCAGATTGGTAGTTGACAATCTTAGAAGGTTCATTTGTAGTTGGATTGGCGACATCAAGCTGTGAATTTCCGCCAATAGATGGAGATTCATATACTACAGAATCTTGACCTGATACTAAATTTTGGATAACAGCTGACTCGCCAGATTTAATAGCTTGTTGAAAGCCTTGAGCTGCAGAAACTGTAATAGTTCCAAACATGTTGCCAGGATGAGCTTGGCAGTAATAAGTATATGTGCCAGCAGAAGTAGGAGTCCAAGATAAGGATGTTCCAGACTGGGTTGCTACATTAGAGTTGCCAGAATCTTTTATCGCTAAAGCATGGCCGCCCGAGTTATTCTGGAAAACAAGTGTGTCGCCGACATTCACGCTTAAGGCTGGATCATTGCCCGTTGCATCTCCAGCAAAAACATAATCTGAAGATCCATTCGCTGTCAAAGTGTAATTTTTGGTAGACGCATTAAGAACAGGATAAGTAACTGAGGTTATAGAAACTACAGGGGCTGTTTGATTAACAGTAATCTGATTTGAAGAAATTGTTTCGTCACTTAATGTGTCGTACTGATTTTTAGCCTCTATCTTTACTGATTGTGGGCCGTTTCGAGCAGCGCTTGAGGTAACGGTAACAGGTATAATATATTGATGGATATCGCCGCCAACAGGGGTTGAGTTATAAGAAGAAAAAGCAGCTCCGTTTGATATGCCCTCGTCAAAAACCCTAATCTGTATGGAGTTTGCGGCTTCGCCCTGAGTGTCAATTTCAGCAATAACCTCGATAACGTCTCCGCCTTTGATTTGCGTAGTGCCAACAATATTTGGAGCGACCGCTGTCTTCGCTTGATTTGGTATAGTAAGAGATGTTATCTCTGGACCATTGGCGACCTTAACTGTAATATCTTTAGAGTCAGTAGCTCCGTTTGCAGTTCTAAGGGTTGAGATGTTGACATTTGCATCGTCGGCAAAAATTCCATCTACATAGCTAATATTTTTTGGGTCTGAAAAAGAATTAGGGCTAGCGATAGATATATTCGCATTATTTACTGTGGAAGCGGTATATAAAATAGTATCATTAGCTGAGTCCCAGTTAGCGACAGAGTTTGAAAAAGTAGTAGACTCGCCTTCTCTTAGTCCATCGGAACGACCATTATAAGAAGTTGGGTCAGAGGCTGTGATCGTTGGATAAAGTTGATCAAGCAATCGAGAGTCATCAGCTCCAGGAAAATCTGTGGAAGATTGAAAATCCCCAGTAGAGCCAAGATTATTAACGGCGCGAACCTTAATGCCTAAATCTCCAACTCTATCTGAAACAGTAACAGGAATTGTTGCTGTACGAGTTCCATTACCATTGTCAACAAGATTATAAGAGGCGAAATCTATATGGTCACTTAAGCCATCATCTTTTACTTCAATGGTATTTGGGTGTTGTTTTTCATCCAAATAATTACCAAAGTTATAAGTAACAAAAACATCAATCTGGTCTCCAGCTTTTAATGCAGTTGTACCTTTTTGCTCCCCAGCTTTAGGAGTAGAATTAACAATTTGATCAATAGTAATATTAGATGCAACTGGCCCAGCACCTAAATCAATAAGAGAAATTTTTCCAGTAACGCCATTTGCGGAGCCAGTTAAAACTGTTTTGCCGTCCAAATTTAAATTATCTAAATAACCTTCAAATCGTCTAGTCCCATCTCCTATTTCTGTAATATTAGCAAGAGGAATTTCTTGTTCATTTATATAACCAGTACCCATATAATGAGAATCAGGACCGTCCCACCTAATGCTTGCTTTGACATCCTCTAGGCTGTCAACCATCACGCCAGACAGGAAGACATTTTGAGTAGGGGTTTCATAATAAGTTTTAAATGTTGGCCCATCATTGTTATTTAAATCATGAAAAAACATAAAAGAAGATTCTGAAATGCCGGGAGATCCTCCAGGTAGTCCATGGCCTTCTTCTATGTGTTCTTCTAAATATTCCCCAGTAGCCAAAAGATCCCCGCTGACAATGTCAACATGTTCGTGCAAATGAATACCAGTTTCAGTTAAATCACCACTAACCGCATCAACATGTTCGTGCAAGTGTTCTCCAGTAGCCGCTAGATCATCTATAGTATCGTCCAGTCTTCCACTTAGCAGATTGATTTTATTAGATAAGTCAGGATCAGGGGCAGGATTAGTGGGGCCAATAGAAGATTTAATCGCCGACTCAATGGCAGAATACTCTACTCTGTAATTATAATCGCCAGTAGCTACAACAAAATTATAACCCTCAATTGGGGTTCTTAACGGCAGATCCGTTATCTTTTTATTGTTGGCCATATTTTACTTAAGATAAAATATTAACTATGAAGAGCTTTCCATGAAGTTCCGTTATAACCATAAAATGTATTATTAGTGGTATTGAAATACATCTCTCCTGCATCTGGGTTACTAGGAGCAGAATCAAGGCGAGCCAATATAACTCCGCCTCCGCCTTTAAGCCTTAATTTTTCATGCTTAGGGTCATTTGATATTGATGCATTATTATATAGATTACCATCAGGTGCATGAAGGTACATGTCGGCAACTCTACCGTTTACACCGGCAGCGCCTCGTTGAACAACCTTAATCATTCCGCAAGACCTGACCGTATTAGCAGTATCCTTGCCTTCCCAGCCCAAAGAGCCCATTATTGCACCGTCACTTGTAGCTGTTCCATTCTGTTTCGTCTTAGAAAAGATCAGCCCACTATGCATCATATTGGTATCATGCTCAGTTGTAAAGCGAGCGACAAACTGATCTGATTGATTACTTGGTTTAGCGTCTATATAGTAAGTAGGGGCTGGTTGATTAATCCCAATCTTGCCTTTATTGGTTATACGCAACTTTTCTGAAAGGCTAGCACCTTCATTTTTCGTTTCAAAATATAGATAGCCTCCCGTGCTTGAACCGTTCGCAGTAGTATCATATAAACTAAACCCAACTGCTCCACCATATGAATCACTAGTACCCACTAAAGCACCACCTCGAATCTTTGCGGCAGCACCATTTGAATTATTTGTGATATCAAGCTTTCTTGTCAAACAAATAGAATGAGCATCTGAGTCTTCAATATGCAAAGGGCCAGCTGGATCATTAGCGCCAATACCGACATTACCATTTCCCTGTACCCTAAAAACTTCAGTTCCACCAGATTCACCATTAAAAACATTAAATATTGGTGCGGTAGGTCGATCTCCAGAACTGGTGTCACCCCTAATTACTGTCAATGCCGAATCAGTTTCGTGTTGATCTATACGCGATACATGCAATTTAGCAGTAGGAGTAGTGATACCAATACCTACATTGCCGGCGTTAAAATAAGAATGATTTGGAGTTGAGACTCTTCCGTCTAGGCGAATAATATCTTGGCCTCCGTCAGTTAATGCTAGAACTGAACCATTTGAAGCGGTAAATACCCGCAATTTCTGTTCACCGCTTGCATTGTAAATAGAAAATGGATCAGAATGACCTTTAATTTCAAGAACAGAACCAGGATTATCAGTACCAATACCTACGTTGCCGTCAGAAGCGATTCGCATTTTCTCATTCGCTAGATTATTCCCATCTATGTTAAATCTGATAGAAGAATCGTTATTATTATTGTCAAAATCGGCAGATATAATCATATCCCCCATTGACCTAACCCAATTGTTTAACTGTATGTTGCCATTTACATGCAATGCTTCATTAGGCGTCGTAGTACCAATTCCGACATTGCCTCCGCTATAATGTATTTGTCCAGCAGTAGTTCCATCTGACCACTTGCCGTCTCCTTCGCCATCAGCAAGCAATCTTATCCAATTACCACCATGAGAAAAATAAGCGCCTCCAGTGTTATGGACATGAGCAAACATTCCATGATATACAGAAGCATCGGGCAAGTCATTAAGTTCAGTCCAAACATTGGAATATAATATTTTACCATCGTACTTAATAACTTGAGAAGAAACATCTGACCATTTACCTCCTTCACCATCAGTAAGTAGCTTTTCGCCATTAAAATAAAGATCATTGCCTTTGCGATAAAGCTTTCCAGTAGAAGGGTCTGGATCAGTAGTTAAGTCAGTAAAGATTGCACTCTGTTCAAAGGTAGAGTCGCCCTTGATTGTTACAGGCCCACCAAGGGTTGTTTCCTTACCATCAGCGACAGTAAGAGTTTCCTTGATCGTGGTATTCCCGCCAAGCACGGTTTCCTTACCGTCAGAAACAGTAAGGGTCTCATTGATAGTCGTGGCCCCCTTGATAGTAGTAACGCCACCAAGAATCGTTTCCTTGCCGTCAGCGACAGTAAGGGTGTCTTTGATCGTAGTAACCCCGCCAAGAATCGTTTCCTTGCCG